>Ga0181563_10000832_pt1 | contig 30068 bp, 31 predicted proteins | sample 011ome_25_FD_133759 | JGI IMG/M metagenome (GOLD analysis project Ga0181563, IMG submission 133759) | Coastal salt marsh microbial communities from the Groves Creek Marsh, Skidaway Island, Georgia - 011512CT metaG (megahit assembly) | ecosystem: Environmental > Aquatic > Marine > Intertidal...
AAGTTTGAGGGAATCGCCAGGGACACCTCGTCGGAAGAATACAGTGCTGTGGTGGGGGGATTTGAATACACGCTTTACGGTATCGGAGGCAGCGCAGTTGATGCGGGGATTCTTCTAGAGGGCCACTTTGACTCGCGGGGGTCGAACGCGTTCAATCCCTTCAATCGAGATCTTTTCGTTGGGACGCGACTGACCTGGAACGACGACGTGGATACGGCGTTGGTCGCAGGTGGTTTTGTCGATTTGGACAATGGAAGTATTTTCGCCCGCGTTGAGTTCGAGCGCCGCATCGGCAGTCGGCATAAGATTGAGTTCGAGATTCAGAAACTGACCAATATCGCATCAAGAGATCCGTTTTTCGACCTGCGACGGGACAGCTATGCCCAATTAAGCATAAGCCAATATTGGTGAGACGGCCGTAGCGGGCGTCGGTATCTAAAGGATCACTCCCCTTGATATTCCGTTTGCCTAGAAGGGTGATAAGGTCTGACTTAATCGGGAGCGGTTGCATTTCATGAAAATCTACTCCTACCCACAGTGCTTAACCTATCATTCCCCAGGACATCCAGAACGACCGAAAAGAGTTGAAGCAACGGTAGCTTGGTTAAAGGAACGGCAACCCGAGTGGATTTGGGCACCCTTTGAAGTGGCCTTGGATCTTTCACTGTTGAGGGCGCATCCTCGGTCTCATTTGGATCGGCTCCAAGAAGAGCGAGCGTTTGACGCGGATACCGCCTTTCACGATGGCATTTTTGAAATCGCACGGTTGGGCACAAGCAGTACGCTCGCTGCGATGGCTTCTGCCCTAAGTGGCGAAAAGGCATTTTCTCTCATGCGTCCGCCTGGGCATCACGCGGAGCAGACCCGGGCGATGGGATTTTGCTATCTTAACCATATAGCGATAGCGGCCCTGGAGGCCTTGGAAACCGGGATTGAAAAAGTGGCCGTGTGGGATTTTGACGCCCATCATGGGAATGGAACCGAGGCGATCCTGGAAGGATTAGCGGGCGCTTTATATGTGTCCGTCCATCAGCATCCCTGTTATCCGGGAACGGGGACGATTTCACGCGGCAATGCTCTAAACTTTCCGGTTAGTCCAGGAACTCCGCCAGAAGTCCACATGGAAGTTTTGGCGAAATCTTGGGAGGCAATCCTCGATTTTGAGCCAGAGCTTGTTCTTGTATCCGCGGGGTTTGACGCCTACGAACTGGATCCATTGACGGACATGAGATTGAGATCGAGTGATTTCGAGACTCTAGGGAGTTGGCTTGCTGAGGCAAAGATACCAGTGGCGGCGACATTGGAAGGAGGATACAGTGATGATTTACCCTTGCTTGTTGAGGCTTTCCTGAAAGGGTGGTCGCGATCTTAGCCGCTCTCGCAACCGAGCATGGAAGACGAATCATTTGAATACATCGATACCCAAGAAGGCCTGAACGATCTTTGTGATCGGCTGGAGTCGCAAACTGAAATCGCTCTGGATAGCGAGGCGGACAATCTCCATCACTACGCCACGCAGCTCTGCCTGCTTCAACTGAGATTCGACCATCGAACCTACCTTTTGGACATGCTCGCGGAGATTGAATACTCCCGATTCTGGGAGACGCTCAATGGAATGCATCTCATCATGCATGGCAGCGACTTCGATTTGCGCCTCTTTAAGGAATTCGCCAATTTTAGGGCCACGAGTATATTCGACTCGATGCTAGCGTCCCAACTCCTGGGGATTAAGAAGTTTGGATTGGCCGCTCTGCTGGAGGAGCTTTTCGAGGTCAAAATGCCCAAAGACAGTCAGAAGAGCGACTGGTCGCAGCGTCCATTGACGGAGAAGATGCTGAAATACGCGGCCAATGATGTGCTTTATTTGCACCGACTCAGAGACCTCCTCATGGAGCGGATCCGCGAGCACGGTCGCGAGGCTTGGCTCGAGCAACGCTGTGAATATCAGATTGAGACCGCTCAGAGCGGATTTCCTGAAGGCAGCGAGCATTCCTGGCGAATATCCCGGGCGAATAAATTGGATGGCAAAGGGAAGGCGGCGCTCTATGAACTGTGGCATTGGCGGGACGACCTGGCCCGTCGACTCGACCGGCCCCCGTTTAAAGTGCTAGGCAACGAGTACATGCTGAAGCTCGCTGAGGCGGTTTCCGAGGGAAACTGGGAGTTCGTTTTCGAATCGCTTCCTCCCGGGATTCAGCGTCGAAAAAAGCAAGGCCTAGTGGATGCCTTGAAGCGAGGAGAGGCCCGCGATGCGAGTTCGCTTCCGAAGTTACCTCCCCGCGAAGAATCAAAAGGTCCCCTGAGTCAGGTGGAGCTGGATCGTCAGGAAAAGATCAAGCTGCACCGAAATAGAGTGGCCGAGGAGCTGGGTATCGATCCTACTTTGATTGCCACGAGGAGCCACGTGGCCCAGCTGGCCCGCGACTCCAATGCGATGAAAGGTCTGCTCGACTGGCAGAAAGAGCTTCTGAGGCAGATTATTGAATCGGCGGAATCGAATGATCCTCCTGCAGAAGAGTAATGGGGGTCTGAAAAGCCCATTTCGGCTTGGATTATTGCCTTGATGCATTCAGAGGTCTCGTTGATAGTCTCAGCTGATTGTTAAAAATTTACGAACCCCTGCTGTCGCTATGAAAACGAAACTCGCATCGATTCTAGTCATTTCTCTGTTTGCCGCCTTGTTCTCAGGCTACGCGACCACAAAGTACGGTTCCTCTGAAGCGACCGTTGCCGGGTGGGTTACGGTGGAAAACAAAACCTACAGTAAAACGGGTCCGATGACCATCGGAGTGAAAACCTCTGAATTGGTGCCGCGAAAGAATACCAGTGGCGGACGATTACGGTTTCTTTGGGGACTTTTCACAATTGCGGACGATTGAGCCTCCGAAGCCCATTTTCTGCTCCGCGTTTCCAACTAGGGGCCCGTTAGTTTTGCAACCGGTGCTCCGAGGCAACGTCACTTTGGATTGTTTCTAGGGCGTGGGAAATAGCGATTCGAATTCTTTGGTTTCCAACGTTTCACGTTATCTCGATGAGATGGCGGAAAAAATGGGCGAAAGAGAAGCCCTGAAAATCCCTCGAGGGAGAGACCCGAACGGGCAAATCGACTATTTGGTTCTCTCCTTCCGTGAACTCGCCCAAGAGCAGGACAATTGGGGTCGTCGCCTCCTCGGGCGGGGAATCGGCCGAGGATCCCGTGTGCTCCTTATGGCCCGACCCGGACTGCCCTTGATCTCTCTTTGCTTTGCCCTCTTCAAAATCGGCGCGGTTCCGATCGTGATCGATCCGGGCATGGGGCTTCGTTCGTTTCTTTCCTGTGTCCGGCGATCCAGGCCCGATGCTTTGGTTGGAATCTCGCTGGCGATTTGGGTTTCCCGGATTTTCCGAGGTTCCTTCAAGTCACTCCGTACGCGAGTCAAGGTGGGGGGAGCGCTTTCGAGAGCCCCTTCATCAAATGGCGCGCAAGGGATCGCAGCGGCCGAAACCACCGCCCGCGATCTGGCCGCGATTCTGTTCACGTCCGGCTCGACCGGCCCGCCGAAGGGAGTGTGCTACGAGCACGGAATGTTTGAGGCCCAAGTTTCCGCGATTCGCGAGCAGTACGGAATCTCTGAAGGGGAAGTGGATCTTCCTATGCTGCCCATATTTGCGCTATTCAATCCCGCCTTGGGCATGACGACGGTCGTGCCGGAGATCAACCCGAGCAAACCGGCAACAGTCGACCCGGCAAAGATCGTTCAAGCCATCCAGCAGTGCGGAGTAACCAATTCCTTTGGATCACCCGTTCTATGGAAGAAGATTGGGGCCTATTGCGTCGAAAGAGGGGAAACCTTGCCTAGCTTGAAGCGAATTCTCATGGCGGGAGCGTCCGTTCCCCCGCTGCTTATGGGGCAGTTTCGAAAAATCCTGGAGCAAGGGCAGGTGCATTCGCCCTACGGAGCGACCGAGGTTCTGCCGGTTTCCTCAATCTCTGATGGCGAAGTCTTGGGTGAAACCGCCCATTTGACGACCCAGGGGAAAGGGACCTGTGTGGGGCGTCCGCTGCCAGGGGTGGAAGTTAAGATTATTCCAGTCAGTGATGAACCGTTAGACGCCTCGGCTCTCGAGAAGCCCTCATCCTGCGGCGAAATCGGCGAAATTGTCGCCACAGGTCCGAGTGTGACGCGGGAATACGATGGATTGTCAAAGGAAACCCGTGAGGCGAAGATCGACTCTGGGGGACAAATTTGGCATCGAATGGGGGACTTGGGATATTTCGATGACCAGGGAAGAATCTGGTTCTGTGGCAGAAAAGCGGAGCGAGTTGAATGTGGAGGCAAGACGTACTACACGGATTGTTGTGAAGGTGTTTTCAATACGGCGCCTCAGGTATTTCGGTCGGCTCTGATTGGTTTGCGGCAAAACAGCCGTACGATTCCCGCGATCGTGGTGGAGCCGCTTAAAAACGCGTTTCCTCAAACCGAAAAGGAACGTACCCAGTTTATCGAGGGTCTTCGAGAGGCAGCAGCAAAGACATCGGTTACGAGCGACATAAAGACTGTCCTGTTCGATCGGGCGTTTCCGGTAGATGTGCGGCACAATGCCAAAATCAACCGACTGGTTTTGGCGAAGAGAATCAACGAGCAACAGGATTGAGGTGGATGAACAGTCTTACAGCGTCGCGGATCGATGGAACGAGCCGTGGGACAAATTGGAATTCAAGCGTTGGGCCTTGAGGCTGCGTCGGGCTCTTCTGCCCAGAGAGGTAGACTTCGGGCTTGTATTCATTTCTTCTGACTGGATCGACTTTGCGGAAGATATCGTAGATGTACTTCGGTCGTCCTTGGGTATACCCACCTTGGCGGGATGCGTTTCCAATGGGGTGATTTCCAACCAGTTGGAGTTCGAGCGCTCAGGCGGCATTGCCCTTGGGCTTTTCTGCCTCCCAGGTGGGCGTATCGTTGATCTAGGATTTTCAGCGAAAGAGTCGCAAAAGGGAATCACATGCGAAGAGCCCGGATTCTGGCGAAGGCAATTTGACCCTGGGAGCGAAGGCATAAATGGTTGGCTGGTATTTGCTGAACCGCTACACGTAAGCGTTGAGGAGTTGATCAAGTCCTGGGAGCGAGATTTTCCCAATGCCCCGATCTACGGTGGATTGGCCCATTTCGATAGCGAAGCGAGAACAAGTGCTGTGATTTGGAACGATTCGGTTATCGCTGATGGCGGTGTTGTGGTGGGCATTGGCGGTGGTGTTAAGCTGTTAGGGCTCACGGCGCAGGGTTGCACACCGATCGGTGATGCCTGGACGGTGACCAAAGCCCATGGCAACGTGCTAGAGCGGATAGGCAACCGACCTGCCTTGACCATTCTCGAAGAGACTTTTCAGGGGATTGGGGAAGAGATGCGCCGGAGGAGCCGAGGGCACGTCTTTGTGGGGCTTGCGGTAGACGAGTATTTGGAGGAGTTCAAAAGGGGCGATTTTCTGGTGCGCAATCTATTGGCTGCCGATCCGTCCAAGGGCTCACTAGCGGTCGGGGCGTTCCCTCGTGTTGGGCAATCGGTACAGTTCCAAATCCGCGACGGAAAGGGCGCTAGCGAAGAGCTTGAGGAATTGGTTGCCGCTTTCCGCCAGGAACTGGAAGGGAAGCGGATCTATGGGGCCTGTTTGAGTAATTGTTCAGGCCGCGGCACGGGATTGTTTGGCCTTGAGCACCACGATGCGGCGAGTATCTACCCTCTCATAACGCCACAAGCCCAAGTCGGATTTTTCGGAAACGGAGAATTCGGACCCGTGGGCGGACGAAACTTTGTTCATGGGTACACGTCTTCAGCCGCCGTATTCGTTGATGTCTGACATCAAAGGCAGATAGTCGACGAGGCTACGCCGATGCCGATCGAACGCCCAAAATGATTCGTTCAATGATCGTTTGAATACCACCGACTAGAAACGGCACTTTCCGCCTCACTCCGTGAGCTGGATGGGACGAATCATGGATACGTAGGCGGGTTTGCCATCCACGACTACAGGTCGGTACTTCATGCTGCTGATTGCTTGAAGGGCCGCTTTTTCAAACCCATTGGTGGTGATCGAGAGGATACGGGGATTCAGAACTTCACCGTTAGGAGCTATGACGAACTCGAGATTCACGGCGGCGGACTTCCCGCTATTCCGGAAATTCTCCGGATAAAAATTGGAGAAAGGAGGCACGTAGCTAGGCAGCGGATCCTTGTCTAGCTCTGACGAAGGCACAATGGCATGGTTTAGCTCGACGAATATTTCGCGACCCATCTCAACGTTGAATTTGTGTTCGAACGCGATTTCGAAAACGAAAGGCAGCTTGACTCGCGATTCGATCGGAACGCCGTCCTTAGTCGCTGGCTCGAAGATCCACTCGGATGCGGCCTTAGCAGCGGCGATCCCGAAATCCTGATGGGTCGCGGTTTCAACTTCGGGCTTCATCGCCCCGCCAAATATATCCACAGTAACGGCGATTACAGCCTCACCGTAGATTGCTCTCGCGTAGAGATCATCCGGGTGCTTGGGCGACACCTTGTAAATCGGAACCGGGGGAAGCAGCTTGCTGTTGTCTCCCTCATTGGAAAAAACCATCGTTACGGCCAGAATCGTAGTCGCCAGAGTGATCGATGTTTTCCAGAATTTCATGAGTTGATGAATCGAAGCGGGCAATTTACAGCCAAGCCATTTAAAATGCACGGTTGCTTGCTTGTAATTCGACAGTTTAACGAGCGATTTAAGAAAGTTTCAGCTATGTTAGAATCAAAGGAGAGAAGAGAGTAGTGGAAGAGCCGGACCCCATTGAAATACCGATAAACGGAGAACTTGATTTGCATACGTTTCGGCCCTCCGACGTGAAGTATCTACTAGAGGACTATTTCGACGCCTGTGAAGAAAAGGGCATCCGTCAGGTGAGAGTGATTCATGGCAAGGGAACAGGGACGCTTCGGGAGACCGTGCATGCCCTCTTGCGAAAGTCAGATCGCGTGGAGAGTTTTAGGCTGGGTGACGAAAGCTCGGGTAGCTGGGGCGCGACCTTGGTCCAGCTCAAGTAGATTCCTTGAAGCGCAGCGGAGATCAGGAATCGGACAAGGCGCGTTTCGCTTTTTGCTCCTTCTTGTAGGCATCCATTTGGGGCCGTACGTGCTTTTCGATGCAAGGCGGGCAAATGGAATGCGTGAAGTCCGCTCCCGTACGTTCGTTGACGTACTGCTCGATTTGCTCCCAAAGGTCGGTCTCGTTGCGGACCTTTTTACAGTAGGCGCAAATGGGAATTAGGCTTTCGAGGGTCTTAACCTGCCGGTTGAAACCGAGTATGCGTTCGGCGACTCGCAAGCGATTCCAGATTTCGTCTGAGCCAATCGGCTTTTTAAGAAAGTCGTCGACCCCCGCATCTAGGGCGAGCTCGAGATTCGCCCGCGATCTTCTTTGAGCCGTGACGAGAATAAAGTAGGTGTAGGTTTCCGCATGCATCTGGCGGAGGCGTCGGCAAAGCTCGAGGCCGTCTTTTCCCGGCATTTTCCAGTCGCTGATCACGATCTGAGGGCTCTCGACGGCGAAGGCGTCCCAAGCTTCGTCCCCATTGTCATACCCGGCAGTTTTGTAGCCGAGCAAGCTGGTGAGGTTTTCGAGGAGACGACGGGTAGAGGGATCGTCCTCTACGATGTGAACTATCAATTTTTGGCCCATAGAGTGAAAAGATTACATCGGCATGATTTTCCCTCCGTGAATCGGCCGCTTTCCTGCTTCCCCTATTTACAATAATTTTCCAATTGGATCCCTCGGCGAACGTTGCTTGTTCCAATTCCGTTTCGATGCAGATTGATCACGGTTTTCTGCATAAAGGCTTTCAATCTGGAACGTAATTCGCCACCAATAGCGAGTCGCTAGGCTCCCATGGCATCCAGTACCGTCGAGAACTATATTAAACAAGTTTATGCCCTTCAGTTTGAACAGGGCGAAGGGGGGATCGTTGGCATGGGTGATTTGGCAGCTTCGCTGGGAGTGACGCCGGGTACAGCGACTTCAATGGTCAAGTCTCTCGCGAAGTCCAATCATGTGGAGTACATCCCTCGCGTAGGTGTCAAGTTGCTGGAGCCCGGAGAGAAACTGGCCCTGCTGGTTTTGCGAAGGCACCGATTGGTCGAGCTGTTTCTCGTAGAAATCCTGGGGATGGAGTGGCACGAGATTCACGAGGAAGCGGAAACCTTGGAGCACGCGATTTCCGACCGCCTGCTCGAGCGGATCGACAACTTGCTCGGAAATCCTAAAGTGGATCCGCATGGGGACTCAATCCCTTCGGCAAGCGGCAAGATCGCCAAGCGTGACCTGATTCCCTTGGATCAGTGCGATCAGGGTCAAGCGGTTACCATAAGCCGCATCGAGGACCAAGGGGAGGGCTTTCTCCAGTACCTCGAATCGAACCGTCTGACTCCGGGCATCGGAGTTTCGGTGGTGGCTCGGGACGGACATGCCGGAATCTTGTCGGTGCAGTTCGCGGACGGCAGCCAGTGCAGTATGGGGTTTCCTGCTGCGAGAAAAATTCAGGTAGAACTCCGTGATTGAGGCTTTGGGAGATTTTGACTGGGTGGTTGCCCTGCTGCTAGGATTTGTAGCGGCATGGGTGATACAGCAGTATCGTTTGAGCATGGCGAAATTGCCGACTCCGGAGGAACTGGAGGAAGCGGAGCGCGAGCGGACGGCAGAAACCGAAGCGATGGCTCGACTGAAAGAACGCGCTGAAAACCTAGACCAGTCCTTGTCCAAAGCTCAAGGCGAAGTGGAGGTATTGCGCGAGGAGAATACAAGCCTGCACGGCAAACTGGCGGCCGCGGGAGAACGGGCCGAATCGCAAGAGAAACGACTCGCCGAGCAAAAAGAGGAGCTCGCTGCGATTCAGAAGAAGCTCACCGCCGAATTTGAAAACCTGGCCAACCGAATTCTGGACGAGAAGAGCAAGAAATTTGTCGTACAGAATAAAGAGACCATAGACAAGCTGCTCAATCCGTTCAGTGAACGGATAAAGGAATTCCGCGAACGAGTGGACAAAGTTCATGAAGAGGGGATCAAGGACCGGGCCGCTCTGAATGAGCAGCTCAAGAACTTGCACCTGCTAAACCGCAAGATGACCGAAGAGGCCCAAAATCTCACGACGGCGTTAAAAGGGCAGGTTAAGTCGCAAGGGAATTGGGGTGAGATGATTCTTGAGCGCGTATTGGAAAAATCAGGACTGGTTGCGGGACAGGAGTATGTTACGCAGGCTCATCTCACCGACGAGGATGGGCGTCGATATCATCCTGATGTGCTTGTGCGCTTGCCGGAAGAGCGCCATCTCGTCGTGGATTCAAAGGTTAGCCTTGTTGCTTACGAGGCTTGCGCGAATGAAGAGGATAGGGAAAAATCGGAGCAGCGGCTTAAGGAGCACGTTCTCAGTATCCGGACTCACGTAACCGGTCTCAGCAAGAAGAGCTACGAATCGCTGTACGGGATCAACTCGCCCGATTTCGTCCTCATGTTCGTTCCGATCGAACCGGCCTTTACCATGGCCATGCAGGCCGATGATGCTCTTTTCGACTTCGCCTTTGGTCAAGGTGTCGTCATTGTGACTCCTTCCACGCTACTCGCTACCCTACGGACCGTAGCCAATATTTGGAGACAGGAAAAGCAGACCAGAAACGTGCTGGAGATTGCCCGCCGCAGTGGGGCCCTCTACGACAAATTTGTGGGCTTCTACGCCGACATGGAGGAAATCGGGAAGCGCCTCGGCAAAAGCCAAGAGGCCTACGACGCGGCCTTTAGTAAACTCAAAACAGGGAGAGGAAACCTCGTCAAAAGTGTTGAGGATATCAAGACGCTGGGAGCGAAAGCGAAAAAAGCGCTCCCCCCCGAGGCCATCGAAGACTCTCTCTTGGAAGAAAACACCGAAGAGAGCTCCTAGGAATTCGAATCTTTAGGGCAAGGCGCTCACGCCATGCGGCATTGGCGGAAAATGTCTCCAAAAAATGTAGCAGCGGTTTTACACCGCGATAAACCTAGGAGGGTTAATCACGAATGAGACGATGCATCCGCTAAAACTGATCCCTAATCGGCCACCTCAACCTTCAAGAGGATCCGTAGGAGCGGTTTTGCACCGCGATGAACCCCGGGAAGGGCAACGACTTCTGGCGTGCGACTCTTTTTAGATCTTTCCCTCCCTCCGCCTAGTCAGCCTCACTTGCTTGTTTCGCACTTGCTAAATCGGGTGGTTTGGAAGGATTTTATTGTAATAAGTAAAAGTTGGCTATTGTTGGTGTGGAGATCACCGATTGATCTAGAGGAAGTATGATTGTCAGGAACGCGCAACAGATGAAATCGATACGCGAGGCGGCACAGGTCGCTGCGACCGTTTTGGATAAGATGTGCGCGCTCGTCACTCCGGGCATGAATACATACGACCTGGACCAGGCAGGGCGTCGCTTTATCGATGAGCTGGAAGCCGAGAGCGCTTGTTATAAGTACCAAGTCGGTTCGCGGATTTATCCCGCGTACACGTGCTTGTCCGTAAACGACGAAGTGGTTCATGGAATTGGAAGCCTCGATCGCGTATTGCGCGAGGGCGATATCATTAGCGTCGATGTGTGCACACGATACAACGGATACATTGGAGATAACTGCCGCACGATGCCCGTAGGTCGCGTCGCTCCTGACGTGCAGCGACTCCTCGACGTCACCGAAGCGTCAATGTACGAAGGGATCAAAGCGGCTCGTCTCGGTAACCGTGTGGGCAAGATTTCCCATGCGGTGCAACGAGTGGTTGAGACGGGCGGTTTTTCTGTGATTCGAGATTTCGTGGGACACGGTGTAGGACGGAACCTGCACGAGGAACCGCAAATTCCCAATTTTGGAAAGCCGGGCAATGGACCCAAGCTCCGCGAAGGCTGTGTTGTTTGCATCGAACCCATGGTGAACATGGGCAAGTACTCCGTAAAAATGGCGTCCGATGGGTGGACCGCCTTAAGCGCTGACGGCAGCCTGTCCGCGCATTTTGAGCACACCGTTATCATCAATAAAGACGGCCCGGAAATCCTGAGCGTACCTTTGGGAAAAGAAGCGCCGGTAATGGCGTAGCGCTCTCAAGTTCATATCGTCGATCCGGACTCCGGTCCACAAGTCATCAAAGGATCAGGCCACCCAAGCGTCGTGGAGCGACCGTCGAAACCGACGGCCACTCCAAAGAGAGGCCGTTCAGGCTTCCGCCATTTGCATGCGATGGACGTCAGCGGATGTAAGCGGATGTCCGCCGATGCCCCAGTTGCCTTCTTTCACCTCGTCGATCTTGACCCAGGTGACTTCCCGCAGGGCTTCCCCTTCGATTGAGACCATGGTGTCAGTGATCTTTTGGATGATCTCCTTCTTTTGTTCCGGTGTGAATACGTTTTCGATGATTTGTACGTTTACGAGTGGCATTATTTTGTTCTCCTTGGTTTTTGTTTTTCTAGTTTGAAGCGACCGAGTGCCGCCTCATTCAATGCCAATACGATAACCGATTCCGGCGTTGCCATCTACAACACAGAGTGTAGTAACTAACTACTAAAAGTGTAGTAACTGAAAATTCCCCATGAGCATCCAATACCTGCAGTTTTGTCCCATCGCAAAAGCGGCGGAGATTATCGGAGAGCGGTGGACTATCCTCATCATCCGCGAGCTTCTCTTGGACTCGACTCGATTCAACGAGCTCCAACGTGGACTTTCCCACATTTCGCCCACGCTTCTTACCAAGCGGCTTGGCCAGCTTGTAGATTATGAACTTGTAGTCAGAAAAAAATACAAGATCAGCGGCGTATTGAATACCATCTCACCGCAGCCGGGAAAGAGCTCGCCCCCGTGGTTCTGGGTTTAGGCGAATGGGGAATGCGCTGGGCGAGAGGGCAGCTTCTGCACTTCATCGATTACGATCTGTTTCAGTTTCCTGTGCGCTCCTGCCATTTCGCGCAGCCGTTCAGGACGGGCCGCGAGCTCTCGCAGGACGGCGGGTTCCAGCAAATCTACGCGGAGGGCGTCGGGATAGCGTTGCTTTGTCCACCAAGTCTTACCCGTTCCACGAGGGCCGAGGAGGAAGAAATGGTCCGCAGGGGGGAGAGAAAAATCGCGACGTAGATTCCTTTTATCGGGGAAAAATGGAGATAAAGATAGAAAAAATCGAGGAAAATATGAGTTTCGAACCATTCACTGTGGATTTCATCCACCCTTGAACCCGCATTTTTCTCCTCTGCGATGTCGAACAGTAGAAATAGGGACACGCAAATTATTTTGGGGCTTCCTCGGCGGTTCAGGGGGTGGTTTGAGGTCGCAAATTGCGACCTCAAAGATTCCAACTCTTCGGAAGTCAGTTGGAACATAAAATCGCTCGGGACGCGGTCTGCGTTGCGTTTATAACTAACGTGTTATTGTTAGCGGATGGGTGGTCTGCTGACATCAATAGTTCTTGGCGTACTTGCTGGAATCCGTCACCAAAGCGGAAGCCAAATTGGCCGGAGCCCTCAACGGGCAGGATTGGCCGCCAGCGATCGATCATTGCGGCATGACCATCGCCCGACTGAAGCGGGCCCGCGTCTATCTGGACGACGCCATTACCGCCTTGGAGTCGTGCCAGGAACAGAAGCTAATTGAATTCGCAGCAATGGGGGTGATCCTCGTGGAAGTCATCGACATCGCCAAAGAAGCCGACGAGATTATCATCGAACTCCGAGCCCGCCTGAAGGACGGCCGTTGAGAGGGAGAAGGGGTTCAAGAAATTAGAGTGGATATAGCTGGAGGTGTTTTAGAAGGTTGCGGCATCTCAGTCCAGTAGTCCGCCTGAGATTTTCGACGCGATCACTCGCCTGGCTTGTCGAGTGACTCCACTGCTCTGTCCGCTAGAAATGGTAACCTTACCGTTTTCAGTGCACAGGAGGACCGATGTTTGTCTATCTGTGAGGATCCAGGTGATCGGTGGCTAAAATTATTGATGTCTGCAGGGCCCGATCGGATTCGCTGACACTCAGTATCGATGAAAGGCTGGCCGGGTCGATGGATTCACGGAGGGCGACGGTGGCGAGGCCCTTGGGCACGTACATGCGGGTTTCGTTGGGAAGACTCGGGGAAACTTGCTCAGGGTCGTTGACCGCGGAGGCGACCAGCTGTCATTGGCGCCGAGTTAACATGGCTTCGAGTGACTCCCGTAGGTAGGGTAGCTTATCCTTAAGCAGCCGCAAATTGCTGTAGGGAAAATCGGCTGACTAGGGATCGTCAGCCCTACCTTTCCATGCAGGAAACGGCGGGGTTCCGCTTGCGAAGCGATTCGCCCTATTTAGTAACAACAGTTCGAAATCCAGCGAAGTATAGCTAAAGCTCCTCGCGGAATATTTTTTCCGTGATCTTCCAGAACTTGCCCTGCTTGCGACCGATCAAAAAGGCAGGCATTCTAAGCTGTGATTGCATTTTCACTACTTCGCTGACTGAGTGAATGTTGAGCGTCATTTCGGGCCGTTTTAGATGCGATCTCAAGAAATTGACATTAAACTTCTTAAGGCTGGTTTGATTGTCGAGGTAGTGAATCTCAGCCAGGTGCCGGGCGTCATAGTCGTAGTATTTTACCTGCAAGTAGGGGATCCCGTTTTTGTCGAAGCGCTCGAGCATCTCGATCGAATCTGGCGTAAGCACGTGAGCATTTTTGGAAAGCTTAGCCTGTTTGAGTTTTGTGTCGGGATCAATCAGCACATTGCCGCAGCTGCGGCACTCGCGAGCAGTGAGGTCGTTTTGAGCGGAGCACTGGTCGCAGACCTTAAAGCGAAACCGATATCCACAGGGCCTAAACTCGTAGGTTTCCGGATTATGATGCCCGCCGCGACACTTGCGACCGAAGTGCTCGATGATATTTCCATCAAGGTCGACGATACCCCAAAAGTCATTCACGAAACCGCATTCAGGGCAGGGCACCTGCACGGCGACCGATTCGGATACGGTTTTCTTTTCGCCAACCTCTGGGCTGAAAATACTATGCCCCATTCCGGTATAGTCTAAGACTAGACAATCCTTTTTATCCGTATCCAAACGCAAACCACGGCCTATGATTTGCTGATACAAGCTAATCGACTCTGTGGGACGCAGGATAGCGATTACATCGACATGAGCCGCATCGAACCCGGTTGTCAGGACGGATACATTGACTAAATACTTAAACGCTCTCTTCTTGAAATCATCGATAATTTGATCCCGCTCGCTGGCCTCGGTTTCTCCTAGAACGAGTCGTGCCTGTCCCTTCGGAAGGCTCTCCATCACCTCTTGGGCATGCTTCACTGTGGAGCTAAAGATCATCACGCCCTGCCGCTTGTAGCTATCGGTGATATCAATGATGTTTTTGATGATCAGGGGCGTCAGGCGTCGTTGCTGATGCAGCACTTCCTCCAGTTGGGCCATCGTATAGGCATTGCCCCCTTCAGTCAGCTCAGAGAAGTCATACGACGTTACTGGAATATCTACCTTAACGGGAGGCGTAAGGTATTGGTTCCGTATCATATACTCAAGGGGCAGATCGTAGATGCATTGCTTAAAGAAGCGCATTTCCTGCGTCTTCAACTCTCCACGGATCGCGTAGTTATAGATCCAGCCTAGTCCTAGCCGATAAGGGGTGGCGGTGAGGCCCAAAATGCAAATACGCCCATTGTTCTGCTTCAGCCGCTTGATTACCTTAGCGTACTGACTGTCTGGTTCGAGGCCGACGCGGTGGCACTCATCGATCACGAGGAGCGTAAAGTCCTTAAAGAAGTCGTCGTCCGCGTTCGCGACTGACTGGATACTACCGAAGATAACTTTCCTCGCGCTGTCCTTTTGATTCAAGCCCGCGGAATAGATCCCCGCTTGCAGACCATAGCTCTCGTACTTCAAGTGGTTTTGCTCTACCAGCTCTTTGACGTGAGCGAGTACCAGGACGCGCCCCTTGGCAATTTTGGCCAATTCAGCGATTACCAAACTCTTTCCCGCCCCCGTAGGCAAAACGATGACCGCCGGGGTCCGTTTCCTCCTAAAGTGGTGAAGGGTGCGATCAACCGCTTCCTGTTGGTATGTCCTGAGTTGGTACATCGGCCGAGCAAGCTATTTCAAACGCTATCCAAAGTATAGAAAATTTGTCTGACTCCCAACGGCCTATTCAGCAGTTTGGAACAAGTTAGGTAATTGGCATCCACTCCAACGGAATTAGGACGGACCTAATGAGGTTTATCGGTAAGAGTCCGGAGGGTCGGCAGTCGAAATTCTCGATGCGTGCAGGTCCGATTCGGAATCGCTGAAGCTGAGAATTGACGAAAGGGTTGCCGGGTCGATGGATTCACGCAGGGCGACGGTGGCGAGGACCTTTGGCACGTACATGCGCGTTTCGGTGGGAAGGCTCGAGGAAACTTGCTGAAATTCCTTTGCTCCCGTCGACTTTAGGGCACGGCCGACTCTACCTTCGCCGGCGTTGTAGGCTGCCAAAGCCAATGGCCAGGATTTGAATTGCTGATAAAGGATCTTTAGGTAGGTCGCGGCGGCTTCGGCGCTTTTTCGGGGATTGGAACGCTCGTCAAACAGGCCGACTCTCAAGCCGAACCGCTCCGCTGTAGCCGGCATGAACTGGAAGGGGCCGTAGGCGCCGACCGGACTGCGGGCCTTGAGGTTGATCGCGGACTCGACCTCGGAAAGCCAAACCAGTTCGGTGGGCACGCCTTTGCTCTTGAAGGCCTTTTTGAATACGGGAATGTAGCGGTCGGCCAGTTTCGGTTTCGGGCGCCGGGCAATCACTTCACTCCAGTACTGCTGGGTAAACTGAGGCGAAACCGGTTTCCCGACCGGTGGCGCGCCGGGCCTGCGGGGAGTGACTCGGATCGGGGGCGCCTTCTGAATCTCATCGGACGCCACCAGATAGTCGATACGCGGCTGGAGCCAATCTGCGAGTTCATCACCGCCTTCGAAACCTCTCAGCAGAAGGAGGATTTGTTTGGCTGGTTCGGCGTAAGGGGCAAGACTTTGAGCGTCGCCATCCGCTAGCGAGGACTCGATCGTGGTTAGAAACTGCGTGACCTCCTCGAAAGTGGGCAGGCGGTACTCTTCCTGGATTTCGGATGGGGCGAGTGACTCCCACAGTGCCTGGCCCGCGTCTAGCAACTCCTCCAAATCGAACCCATCAGCGCTTTCCGCCTCCTGTGCGGAAAGAGGAACGATTGGACAGGATAATGTCGCTAGCCAAGCGATCCCGCAGAGAAAGCGGAATCGAGTAGTGCCGAGAATAGGTTTAGATAGGTATATGGACATGGGCTGAGAGTCCGGGGGAGCGGTAGACGGATTCTTTTTATGATGGCTCCCTGCGTTAATAGTTCCGAAGCGAAATCCCAGTCGCGAAATACAAGACTTTTCTACAACCAGGCGCAGCTAGATTGCTCCGTACGCGAGCATGGCGGTGGCGACTTTTTTGAAGCCGGCGATATTGGCGCCGTCGACGTAGTTGACTCGGCCGTCCTTTACCCCTTCTTCGACGCAGTGGTCGTGGATGTCCTGCATGATCGCCTTGAGCCTTAGATCCACTTCGTTTCGTTTCCAACTGATCCGCATCGCGTTCTGGCTCTGCTCGAGTCCACTTACTGCGACACCTCCCGCGTTGGAAGCCTTGCCGGGAGCGTGCAGTACGCCGTTTTCGCGAAACGCCTTAATCGCCTCGGCGGTGGTTGGCATGTTGGCCCCCTCGCAAACGGCTATGACGCCGTTTTTAATCAGAGTTTGCGCGTCTTCATGATCGAGTTCGTTTTGCGTGGCGCAGGGCATGGCCACGTCGCAGTCGACTCCCCATGGGTTTTTGGATTCGCGGTATGCGACTCCCTTGATTTGGAGGTCCGCCAACCGTCCGCGGTCTTGCTCCTTCCACTTGCGAATGATTTCCAGCTGCTCCAGAGTCATCCCGTCTTTAAAGTGGAGAAGCCCGCCTGAATCGCTCAACGTTGCCGGCTTGGCGCCTTTTTCGATTAGCTTTTGGGCCGCATAGAGGGCCACGTTACCGCTGCCGCTAATCGCGACGGTTTTGCCGTTTAGAGATTCCCCATGATGCTCCAGCATGGCCTCGCAAAAGTAGACGCATCCCCAGCCGGTAGCTTCCGTGCGGACCGCGCTTCCCCCGAAGGAGAGCCCCTTTCCAGTGAGCACACCGCTCCAGCGGTTTTCCAGTCGCATGTATTGTCCAAATAGGTAGCTGATCTCTCTCGCGCCTACTCCAATGTCGCCTGCGGGGACGTCTGTGTCTTCTCCGATATGGCGGTGCAGTTCTGTCATCATTGAGTAACAGAATCGCATGACTTCCCGTTCGCTTTTCCCTTTGGGATTGAAATTGGATCCGCCCTTGGCCCCGCCCATGGGCAGTCCGGTCAGGCTGTTTTTGAAGATCTGCTCAAACCCGAGGAATTTCAGGACGCTTTCGTTGACGTCCGGATGAAACCGCAACCCGCCTTTGTAGGGACCGAGGCAATTGTTGAACTGCACACGCCAGGCCCGGTTGGCCCGAATTTCGCCGCTGTCCGTTTCCCAGGTTACCCGGAAACTGATAATCCGGTCCGGCTCGGTGATTCGCTCCAGAATCTCTGCTTTGCGGTAGGCGTCCTGCTTCAGGTACCACGGAAGAACCGAAGTCGCGACTTCTTCTACGGCCTGCTGAAATTCGGATTGGTAGGGATTGCGCTTCTTGAGTCCGCGCATGAATTTCCGCAGCTCGGTGTGCTCAGCTTCAGTCATGGTTTTTAGGGATAGGGATCAAGGTCTCAATTGCAATGCCCCTTAGCAAGATCGTGGCGATGGATCGGATTTGAGCGGCCCAGTGAAGCCGGATCGGATACGGAAGCGACTTCGATCATTTGTGGATTCGCTGCTCGTCGAGAAAGTTGCTCCACCTCGCAAAGGGATTCTCAAAACTGTGTTCCGGTTATTAACGAAATTCTATAAGGCCATAAAAAAGTAGAACCTTCTACTTTTTTATGGCCTTATAGAGCGTTGTCTTAGGATTGTAATCTAGAGAAGTGGAGGGTCGCTTTGACGTCGGGTTTTCCGGTGCGGTTTTGGATCGTGAGCGTGCCTCCGTTCAGGGCGACGGACTTGCGGACGAAACAGAGGCCGAGGCCGGAGCTTTTCCGTTCTTGGCCGGGACGGGGGTGTGAATAGAGTCGGTCTAATCTTCGATGCCCAGGCATAGCCTGGGATCCCGGTACCTTCGCAGGTGATAGTCAAAACGACATCGTCTTTTCGAGTTGAAACCTCGATACGGATGAGGCCACCGGGATGAGAAAAGTCGATCGCGCTCTGGAGTAGATTGCTGATAGCGGTTTTAAACAGAAAGGATTCACCTCTGACCAAATGATTTTCTGTATCCACATATTCAAATTTAATTCCCTTTTCTGAGGTATTGGATTCATGGTGCGTTACGATTTGACGGGTGTGTTTACTCGATTCACTAGGGAGGCGAGCTCCTGATCGGGCAACATGACGGTCGCCTCCTCAATTCCCGGATTGTCATCGAGCTGGCAGCATGAAGCGGTAATGGAAAGTAGCAGCCATATTTTTTCATTGGTGCTGATCCTAAATCAGCAAATTGAAGAGAGTATGATCTTTGAGAGAAATCGGGATGGAAAAGCTGCTCTCTTGGGCTGTTTCAACTCTACTCGATCAGGCAGTTGTCTATCTTGGCCTTAATTGAAGGGCCGTCCAGATTGACGCCGATGAAGACCAGTTCCTGCCGACGGTCCCCGTAGGGGGATTCCCATTTGCGTTCAACTTCTGGGGGGATTTGCGAGCGGTCAATCTTTCCGGACTCGAGAGCAGCGGCCCACCATTTTCCGAGAAAGTCGCAACGGCTTGTGGAACCGGTAATCGACAGGAAGCCGACGGCGTCATTCTGTCCTTCGATCCAGCAATAGCCTTTGGCCCTTAATAGGCCGGGTATCGATTTGTTGATTACGTGAGCAAAACGACCGGCGTCCAAAGGTTTGCGGGCTCGGTAAATGTAGGTGTCCACGAGCCGGGTCGCATGCTCTTTGTCCCCGATCGCGGCACTGAGGCGAGGTTGAATGAGGGTGGAGGGAGAAATCTCCGTTTTACGAAATCGGGCGATGTCGGGCTTCTCTGGCTCGCTGGTCTCGAGGTAGCGTAGCCAGTTCGCGCCTGATAGCGTGCTCTTCGGGTTGAACCGCTGCCTTCCAAGAATTTTCTTTGTTTCGACCTTCCCTTGGGTGGCTATTATCATGTCGGCCCGATCGTTGAGGCTGGATAGGATTGCCTCGAGCTCATGGAGTTCCTGTTCGTCTAGCAGGTCGATTTTATTGGCCACGAGGATGTCGGCGCATTCGACCTGCTCAATGAGCAGCTCGAAAATAGGGCGGTCGTCCTCTTGGCGAAGGAGCGTTCGTTGGGTGCCCTTTTCCTCGTGGGCCTTCCACTCGCGCAGGAAAAAGGGTGAATCTACAACGGTAACGAGAGAGTCGATACAGGCACTGTCCTCAAGAGGGCGACCGGTGATGTCGTCGGCGAAGAAGGTTTGGGCGATAGATACTGGCTCGGCGACTCCGGTAGACTCGATGACGAGTCGGTCGATCTGTCGGTTTTGGGTTAGCTCCGAGAGAGCGGCGACAAGATCGTCTTGGATGGAGCAGCAGATGCAGCCTCCGCTGAGTTCGACAATCTGGTCGATGGCTCCATCGAGCTGGCGGACTTCTGACTGGATGAGAGAAGCATCAATGTTTACCTCGCCGATATCGTTGACGATGATGGCGATCCGCTCCCCAGCGGCGTTGCGTATAAGGTGGTTGAGCAAAGTGGTTTTGCCGGCGCCGAGAAACCCGGATAGGGGAGTCACAGGAAGTCGTCCGGTTCTGTCTGGCGTAGGCATGTCGACGCGTAAGGTGTAAGGCCGGAGGAGGAATGAAAAGCGGGAAGTTCGGTTTGAATTCGATTTTTAGAAGTCTGACCTTTTGAACGATCCTTGATGTCATTGGCTATGAATCAGGGTGGATGGTTGAGCGGAAGCTTGCCTTGTTTTTTCGCAGTTGCATGGTTCTCTGGCGGTTTGGATACTCGCGGTCGATTTTCCGATTCAACCTTATTCACGGCATTGCAGAATATTCTCTATGATCCACTTTTGGAATAATACGATACTGGCTTAGGCGGTTTTTAAGAACGATCGTATGGATGTACTTCTCGATTTGCGCTGGATGGTATTGGGCCGGGCCGGTGGATTGGAACAAATGGCCTATGAGCTGGTGGCGGCTCTTGCGAAGGTTAGCCGCCAGGACACGTTCTACCTGTACTGTCCGGATAGGGTTTTTCAAGATTGGCTGTTCAAGTCAGATTCGAACATGGCGCTGATTGACAGTGACCGTTTTGCCCTGGTTCCTGAGCGAGTCAGTTATGACCGATCGGAGGGTCGACCTAGCGGGAATCTGGAAAGACTTGGGGTAGTGGCACTTGATGGATCTGAGCACCCCTCGCGAATGATAAGCGTCGATCTGATACATTCAATTGGAGGCTATGTGCATGACGAGCTGCTGGACTACCGGAACATACTCACGATTCATGACTTGCAGCACATCCATTTGCCGCACCACTTTGACGAGGCGGAAATCGCTACGCGGAATGCGAGGTACTTGACGTCGATCCATGCTTCCGAAGCAGTAATCAGTGTATCGGATTTTGTGAAGCGCGATATTGTGGCGCAATATGGCGTGAAGCCGGAGACGGTAACTTCAATTTGGAATATACCTAGCGGAAGTCCGACGAATCGATTATCCAAATCCAAAGAGGATAGAATCCTTGGAAAAATGGGGATCGACTTCGAGTATCTTTTTTTCCCCTCCCACGGCTGGCCCCACAAGAACCATCTCAAACTCGTTGAGGCTTTCCCCTTTATCCGGGAGTCGTTGCCTAATTTGAGAATGATCTTCACGGGCGGCAAGTTCGATCAGGAGCACCCTGCGGCAAAGAAGATTCGATCGCTTGGTTTAGAGGAGTACATCCTGCATATAGGATACCGTACCCCCACCGAAATTCGTTGCTTGTATCAGGGAGCGAAAGCGCTCGTTTACCCGTCGCTATTTGAAGGCTTCGGGATGCCCGTGGCGGAGGCGATCGAATCCGGGGTGCCAGTTGTTTGCTCTGATATCGAGCCCTTAGTTGAAATTGGAGGTGAGGCGGTTGTCACGTTTGATCCTCGGAGCTCCAAGGATATCGCGGAGAAGGTGGTAGCAGCGCTTCGGGACGATCGCTTGCTAGAGGACTTGCGTGTAAAAGGCGAAGCGCAGCTGAAACGGTTTTCTAGCGAAGCGATTGCCCGCCAAACCTATGAGCTCTATCGGAAAACCTGTGGATTGGAGCCGACTCCGATGGGAAGTCGCCATGGGGACAAAACGAACAACCGGTGTGAGTCTACCCGGCATTGGGGTAGGGTTAGTGAGCGAAATTTTCGAGCGGGGAAATCGTTTTCGGGATTGACCGCGTTGCTCTTAGCGGCAATGGAATCACCGCCGCTGGCTCGGTCGATCTGGAAGTCGGTTCGAACTAAGGATGCCAGCATAAGGAGTTTTAGCGGTCGCTACGGGGATGGATGGGTGGGGCCAAATTATCGGGAATGGTTTTGGGTTCCCGAAGGTTCGAAACGGCTTGTTCTAGAGATTGAGGCTCCCCCGCTTCCTCATGCGGATGACTTCCACTTTAGGGTGGTGGTGCAGGGAATTGAAGCGGGCGATTTTCGTTTTACAGGCAAATCAAGTCTTAGAATCCCAATCGACTTAAAGGAAAGCGCGGAAGAGCTGGTTCAATTGGAAATCGACAGCAACTATTGGTTCCGACCGAACGATCGGGACAGCAACGGCGATGAACGGGAGTTGGCCATTAAGCTAGCCGGAATTTGCTGGCGGTGAACTTCTTGGTCGGCCGCTTAGCGAGTTACCGCGTTCGTTTCTTGGGAACGGGCTTGGCGGGCAGAAAAGCGTGGCTCAATTCTCGGCTTGGGTAGCAGCGGTTTCGTTTTCCGCTGGGGCGGAAAATGGTGCGGGTGGACAGAATCGAACTGACGCAACCAGCTTGGAAGGCTGGGGTTCTACCACTAAACTACACCCGCGATAGAATTGAGTGGATAAACATCGATCTGATTTTGCTCAGGTCAAGTCCTTTTCGAGAGGAGTTTAGGATTCGAATTTAGGAAGGACGGCGTGGTTTCCAAGGATTTGATAGTTTTTCGGCGACCGTCTTATGCCCCAATTTGCCCCCATAGTAGGTATTGAATTAAGTCCTACGTACTAATTACTAGGATGAAGTGCCAGCGGCACTGATAGACAAAATTCCAGGATAGTGTAAAGTAGTTTTGGGTTTAAGTAACCATTGAATCGTCTCTTCGGAGACAGCTAGGGTAACAGCAGGCTATATTCTTTGGGGACTTTTTCTCACATACAAGAGTTGGATTCCTGGGCCGGCGATCTCAGATCGCCGGCTCTTCTTGTGTCCGGAGGGCTCGATTGAGCTGGAAAGCGGCTAGAAGGGGACTGGTTTCCACCAAGAAAGTCGGGTGTTGTAGGCTTTTGTGGGAACGTTGAGATTCGCGTTGCGTTGAGACGCCTTAACTGAAGTATCGGGGTCATGGGCGAGAATATCGAGTTTCAGATACCGAACAGTCTAAAGGAGTTTCGGGCTAAAGTGGGTTCAATCCTATGGATCCTAGTAGCGATTATAGTGATAACGGCAGCTTACTCCATGCTGTACACCGTACAGGCCGAGTCGCAGGGAGTTGTTCTGCGCTTTGGCAAGTACATCAAGACGGTTAATCCCGGTCTGCATGTAAAGCTACCCTTCGGGATCGATACTTACGAAATTGTCCAGGTCGAGCGCCAGCTAAAGCAGGAGTTTGGATTCGCGACCAGAGGGGCGACCGATCCGAGCCAGTTCAATCCTTCGCAGACGGAGCGTAGCTTTGAGCGCAGTATGGTGACGGGAGATCTCAATGCCGCGACAGTCGAATGGAGCGTCCAATATCGTGTCGAGGATCCCCAGCTTTTTCTTTTCAAGGTGAGGGAGCCGAAAGGGACCCTTCGCGATATATCGGAGTCGGTCATGCGGACTGTCATTGGCGACCGGACGGTTGACGAGGTCATTACTATTGGCCGGCAGGAGATTGCGAGTGAGGCCCTTATTCAGATGCAGACGCTGGTGGACAAGTACGAGCTCGGCTTGAACGTAGACCAGGTCCAGCTCAACAACGTGAATCCGCCGCAGCCGGTCCAGAATTCATTCAACGAAGTCAACCAGGCGCAGCAGGAGCGTGAGCAGATGATCAACATCGCCAACGGTGAATACAACAAGGTGATCCCTCGAGCGCGCGGGGAAGCGGACCAAAAAATCCAGGCTGCCGAAGGTTACGCGCTCAAGCGAGTGAATGAAGCCGAAGGGGATGTCGCCCGTTTCAACGCCATTTTAAGGGAGTATCTAAAAGCTCCGGAGGTGACCAAGCGTCGCCTTTACCTCGAAACCATGCAGAGCGTAGTCCCTAGCCTGGGGAAAAAGATAGTGATCGATGCGGAGGCTCAGCAAATCCTTCCGCTTTTGCAGCTCAACGAGAACACTCAGAATCGCTAGAATGATGAAGAAATTAGCAGGTCTATTAATTATTGTCGCCGCACTCGCTGCATTGGTAATTCTCTTCGCATCGGCCTATACCGTGCCAGAAACCAAGCAGGCGATCATCACGCAGTTCGGGAAGCCAGTGGGAGAGCCGATCACCGAGGCGGGCCTACACTTTAGGACACCCTTCGTTCAGGAGGTTAACATGATCGAAAAGCGGATTCTCGAGTGGGACGGGATTCCCACCGAAATGCCGACCAAGGATAAAACCTATATTTCGGTAGACACTTTCGGTCGCTGGCGGATCAGTGATGCCAAGCAGTACTTTCTCCGCTTGCGAGACGAGCGTAGCGCCCAGTCGAGACTGAACGATATTTTGCGAAGCGAAACCCTTAATGCCATCGCCAAGCACGAGTTGATAGAAGTCATTCGCACGACTAAAGATCGCGAGCCTAACCAAGACGCTACTTTGGCGGACGCGCCGGGGAATATTGGGATCCTAAACCCCATTACATCGGGCCGGGCAATGATCGAAAAGGAGATCTTTGAAAACGCTGCCTCGAAATTGACGGACTTCGGTATCGAACTCCTGGATGTGCGATTCAAGCGCATCAATTACAATAACAGCGTACAGCAGAATATCTTCCAGCGCATGATTAGTGAGCGTCAGCAAATCGCGGAGCGTTTCCGCTCGGAAGGCGCGGGTGAAGCGGCAAAGATCACAGGTAAACGGGAGAAAGACCTGCAGGAAATTGAATCGGTAGCGTACAAACAAGTGCAGACGATTCGAGGAGAGGCAGATGCCAAGGCAACTGAAATTTATGCGAGCGCGTTCAACCAAAGCGCAAAGTCGGTTGAGTACTACGAGTTTATTAAAACGCTCGAGACTTACGAGGAGATGTTTGATAGCGAAACGACTTTGATCCTTTCGACCAACAGTGACCTCTTCAAGTTTCTCAAAGAGATCGAGCCTAACCAGTAGTTTGTTTTAAAGTCTTGCCGGAGGGCAGCGGTGCTGAATTTTATCAAAGTAGTTATCGCGTTTCTGGGAGTTTGCTCGATCGGCTTTCTGCTTGCTCGTTGGGCGGACCAGCTGGTTCAGGATACGCGGGTAAATGGCTCGTTCGTGGCTCAATCCGCTCAGCCGGTGGAAGACTTGAGCCCCGTTGATGAGATTCCGGAGCGCCCGATCGATGGGCAGATGGAGGCAATTGTGGGCTCCTTTCTAGAATCCCAGGAAAAGGAGGGTGGCTTTACACTTGGGAGAAAACTTTCGGCTCTAAATCTGGACGAGCTGGAGGAATTTTATATCGAGGCGCTTTCCTTCGATCTGGAGGATCGCCGCGCCTTTGAAGCTGCGGGTCTGGCGCTGCAATCCATTGCGTCTCAGGATCCAAGACGGGCTCTGGAGTTGCTCTATTCCTTAACGCCTTCTGAAAAAGCCCGTCTGGCCACCGCCCTTTCCGGTGGTTGGGCGAAATACGATGCCGTGTCTGCCTGGGATTGGATTGACTCTGCTTGGATCGACGAAAGTGGTGAATACATAGACCGCGATTTGCAAAACGAGATGTTTCACGGAACGCTTGAAGTGGTCTTGTCGGAACAGCGAAATTATCAGCTCGCTGCGGACTTGTTGAAAACGGTGATGGAGCCGGGTCTTAGGTTGGAACTTGCGGACTTGATTGCGTTTCACGTTGTATCCGAAAACCCGGCTCAGACACTAAACCAGCTCGATTTTACCAGCGACGACCTTGTGGACTCTGCGATCATGGATGCAGTCATCGACGAATGGGCACAGCGGGATTCAAGGGGAGCGATGACTTGGACGTTGGAGAATCAGGACCAAGTCACCAGCAAAGGGGCTCGCTTTATTGCGAAAGACCTCATTTTGAATGAAGTGTACCAGGATCTTGAGCGATTTCACTCAAATCTCCAGAGTCCCTTCAAGCGTGATTCCGTCGCTTCGGAAAGCGCTCGATTATTTGCGCGACGGAATCCGGACATTTCCATATCATGGCTCGCTGCGATAGAGTCATCCGCTTCAAAATATGGTGCGTATTACGATTCTCTATACGAGATTGGGCATGACGATTTTGATAGTACGGTCCGTTTTGCAGAATTAGCCTATGGAGTCGCGAACCTAGACCGTGAAGAGGCATTGTTTGGCGCCTTGCAGGGCTGGTCTGTGATTGCTCCTGACAAAGTGCATTCGTATTTGAATTCTAGCGACGCATTGAACGAAAGCGATAGACTTTCCTCCCTGGTCAATACCGTTTACTAAATTCGTGAGGTTCGCCCTGATCCTTGTTTGGGGTCAGCGTTTCGGAACCTCCAAAGTTTCGGCTAGATCTCTAGCAGGTATCCGTGTGTATGACGGGGGCTCAGATGGCCGGCAGAAGCGATCGAGATTAGATGAGCCAACTAGCTACTTTTTGCTTAACATCGATTGAATGAGTTGCATGATAACCCGTATGTATGAATTGGAAGGCACCGTTAAATTGATAGAGGACACGCAAACCTTCGGAAGTGGGTTTCAAAAACGCGAGTTTGTGGTCACATCTGAAGAGAAATTCCCTCAAGACGTAAAATTCGAGTGTACGAAGGACAAAATCGAGCTTCTCGAAAAAGTACGCACGGGAGACCGTGTAAAAGTCAGCTTTAACATTCGAGGAAACGAATACAAAGGGAAGTATTACGTGAACCTGCAGGCTTGGCGGATTGAGAACGGTGGCGGTGAGGTGGATAGCAATCTTGCTGAAGTAACGAGCGAATCCGGTGAAGGTAATCTAGACGACTTGGAAGAGTCTCCTTTCTGATCGCTGCCCTCCCTCTCAGCGGAGCTTATGGGGCCGTTCCCAAAATCCATCTGGAATGAGCTTTACGGTGGCTGGGATTTGCGTCGCTACATAGGCCCAGGCGGCCACCATCCTCCCGTCCTCAAGGGTTGCCGGGACGATTACTCGTTGGTAGATGCTTGGTCGATCGAGACTGAACCCTTCCCACTTGTCGGGCTTGTTTAAGGCCTCTGGCTCGAGGGGTATTTCGATCAATTCTCCCCGGATGCGGGTAGATTCCTGGGAAGCGCCCGGAACAGTTGCCAAGTCGATCATCGTGGCCCGATTCCAGTCTCCTAGCCAGTTTCGACTAGCAGACAATAGGATCGAAGGAGCAGGTACGCTTAGTAGGGGATAACCTTCCTCTAGCTCGTAAAGCGTCCCCGTGACAGAAGCGATCGAGCGAGATAGGGACCGTGGACTATGGGTTCGGTGCTCTGGTTGGTCGCTTCGCAGCGTGCCGTAGACAAATAGGTATTGGTTTTTTGAAGGATCCACAGTTACTCGTGACAGATGCCTAGCAGGAACGAGTTGCTTTGGTAAGAGTAGGGATTCTGGCATGGAGTTCCGAGTAATGTCCCGCTATAAATTTTTTAAAAGGCCGTAAACAGTGGAATCGCGAGTGTATCAGGCTCGTCACAGCCGATGCTTTTTGCAGATTCCATAGCATTCGCTGAAACCGGGGCTTCCTTTACGCGCGTAGAAGCTCGATATCGCTTTTCCCTTATCAATTGACTCGTTATGAGCCGACCAATCTTTCTCTCTCTCCCCCGATCTGTGCGAATTTTCGTTTTTGCGGGCTATCTGTACTTGCTCGGGGCCAGAGTATCGAATGCCGAAGACCACATTTCGGTCAAATGGCAGGACTACAGCGAGGACAATGACCGAATTCGGGTGATTTCCCGTTACATGGGTTTCGAGAAGAAAGTGAGCAACCAGATTACTCTCAAAGGTCACGGGGTTCACGATGCAATTTCAGGGGCGACGCCGAATGGCGTTCCTGCGGATGATGGCGTTAACGTCCCCCTTTCCAATCTCACCGATGTTCGAGAAGCAGGAGTGATCGACTTGGACTGGACCCACGGAATCCACAAATCGACCTTTCAGTACTCGCATAGCTCGGAAAGCGACTTTCTATCTCGAGGTTACTCGTATTCGCAAACGTCTGAGTACAACAAGCGAAACACGGGTCTGAGCTATGGCATATCGTACATTGACGACGACGTGAGACCGACCTTCTTTGACGCCCATCGGGAAAAGGAGAGCTACGACTATTTTCTCGGCATAAGCCAGGTAGTCGATCCGAATACGATTGTGGCCTTAAATTACACATACAGTGATTTCAGTGGCTACTTGAGCGACCCCTACAAGATCATCCGGCGGGAAACGGAAGTTCTTCCAGATATCTTCCTGCCTCTGACGTTCGCGGAGAACCGACCCGCAGACCGAACGCGGCATATATGGTTTTTCAACGTAAAGCGCTTTTTCGATAAAGCAGGAGGCAGTCTGGATTTAGATTATCGTTATTTCAATGACAACTGGGGAGTGGAGAGCAGTACCTTTGACCTGGAGTGGTATCAGAAAATTGGGGAGAATCTGATTATTCGCCCGAAATACCGTTACTATACCCAAAATTCTGCGGATTTCTATACGCTTGATTTGACCGGAACCGTAATTGACCCTCGTGCCTCTCTTCAAGGTGTGGCCCCCTTTTATTCCGCAGACTACCGGCTGGCGAAGTTCGACACCCATACTTACGGGGTGAAAGTGATCTACAAGTTTGGGGATCGCTTTAGCGTCGATGCGGCTTTTGAGCGTTATGAGATGGAAGGAAAAGATGAAACGCCGCAGTCTGCTTTTCCAGATGCGGATGTTCTAACGTTGGGCGTGTCACTATGGTTCTAATGGAAAAGCAAGCGGCAATGAAAATTGATGCTCGGGTTTCATTCGACCCGAAGCGTGGCTTGTACGATTTGCGGTTCAAGGCCTTGGGAACGTATTGTCGGGTGCAGTTTACCGCGGAAAGCAATGACCAGGCTGCAGCTTTTGCAAAAGAGGCGGTGCAATGGGTAGCTAATTTTGAAACCAAGTATTCACGGTTTAGGGACAATAGTCTCATCAGTGAGATCAACCGGAATGCGGGCGTTGCGTGGACTGAGATCGATACGGAAGTAGAGTCCATTTTCGCGATTTGCGACGATTTGCATTTCATGACCCAAGGGGTTTTGGACCCCACGATGCTGCCGCTCATCCACCTATGGGATTACCGGAGAACCCACACACAATTGCCATCCGATACTGAGGTCGAGAGCGCGCGTTCTCTGGTGGGATGGAGAAAAGTTGAGCGAAAGCCGGGAAGTGTATTTCTACCGGAAAAAGGAATGTCACTAGATTTGGGAGGCTTCGGCAAGGAGTATGCCGTGGATAAAGTGGCGGCGATCGCGGTGGGACATGGCTTGACGGGTTGCCTCGTGGACTTTGGCAGAGACATTCACGCAATCGGAACGCCTCCGAACAGCCCAGCCTGGCACATCGGTCTCGAAAATCCGGAAATCCCCGGATCCTCATGGGGCAGTCTGGCCGCCATTAATTTAGGGATCGCGACCTCTGGGGACTATCGCCGTTTCTTTGAGCATAGCGGGCAACGTTTCGGGCACATTTTGGATCCCCGCTCTGGCCGGCCGGTTATCAATGGCATTTTAGCGGTAACCATCGCCGCAAACTCCTGTCTAGAGGCAGGAGTCCTTTCCACCGCAGTTTTCGTCCTGGGCGAGGAAGAAGGGTTGAAGCTGGTGGAAGGAACGTTTGGAGCAGAAGGATGTATCGTCATGAATTCTGGGATACAGCAAACATCTAAATTCTATGAAAATCTGGTTGAAAATTAATCTGGCGGCAATTGCGGCCCTGTCCTGTGTGTCGTTGACTCAAGCAGAAGGGTGGGGTTTGGGCACGGAGTTACCGTCAACTTTGGAAGATTTCGCTCTCGAGGGGGAAGTGCCGGAAATGGAAGGAAAAGTGACGCTTGTGGACTTCTGGGCTTCGTGGTGCGCTCCTTGCAAAGCGGCTTTCCCGGAAATGGAGAAATTGCACCAGAAGTTCAAGGATGAGGGATTCCAAATAGTCGCCGTGAGCGTGGACCAAAAGGCAAATCAGATGCAACGTTTCCTCAACAAGCAAAAGCCGAGCTTTGCGACGCCGCACGATGCCGGGCAGCAGTTGGTGGAAGCGGCAGAAATCAGCGTTATGCCGTCTTCCTTTTTAGTGGATCGCCAAGGCGTTATCCGATTCGCGCATGAGGGCTGGCATGGCAAAGAGTCGGTAGAAAACCTAACCCATCAAATTCAAGCACTACTAGCAGAATGAAACAGATATCCAAAAAGATTTTCGCTGGGATTACCCTTGCTGTCCTCGTCGCATTTGGCGTGGGTTGCGCCACCGTCGAGCCCTATCAGAAAGGGAACTTGTCGGACTATACCATGCGTTCCGATCGTGATGAAATGGCCTCCGTAATGAATTCTCATATACAATTTTCTCGCGAAGCTTCAACGGGCGGCGAAGGTGTAGGCGGCGGCGGTTGCGGTTGTAACTAGCATCGATATTCTTCT
>Ga0181563_10000833_pt1 | contig 30056 bp, 33 predicted proteins | sample 011ome_25_FD_133759 | JGI IMG/M metagenome (GOLD analysis project Ga0181563, IMG submission 133759) | Coastal salt marsh microbial communities from the Groves Creek Marsh, Skidaway Island, Georgia - 011512CT metaG (megahit assembly) | ecosystem: Environmental > Aquatic > Marine > Intertidal...
GAGTACACGGATCGGGTGTTCGAGATCCTCGACGGGCAGCTCACTCACGTGGAGGAGCCGACGGCGCTGCGACACTGACGAAGTGCCCGATGGATCGGCTACAGAAAGGGCTTGGGCGCAGGTGGCGCCTGTCGGGCATGGTCCAGCAGTGTCTGGCGGAGGGAGCGCTCCGGCGGCGCTGGGGGCACCTCGACCTCGATCCAGCCATCGGCGGTCAGCCGTGTGCCGTAGACGGCGACCGCCACGTCGGCCGAGCCCTGGCGCATGCCGTCATGCAGGCTGAAGCGCCACCAGTGAGAGGGGCACGTGACACAGCCGTCCTTGATGACGCCCTCGCTCAGGGAGGCCCCGTTGTGGGGACACACGTCGGATATCGCATGTGGTTCCCCGGCGACCTTGGTGAGCAGGATTGGCTGCCCGTCCAGCACCACGCGGTGGGGTCTCTCCTCGAGCAGGTCATCGAGATGGAGCACACGATGCACCCGCACGGGGTTGTCAGCCCTCCGGTCGGAGCACGGAGACGGGCACGCCGCCGATGGCCCAGTCGTCCGAGCTGACTTCATAGATGGCCACGCGGATGCGCTGAGGATCGCCGCCCAGCACCTCGGCGGTGGCGTCGTTGAGACGCTTCATGAGCTCGTGCTTCTGCTCAGGCGTGCGTCCCTCGAGCATGGTGACTTGAATGAAGGGCATGCTTCCTCCTGGTGTTCGTGATGTCGATCTGGCCAGTAGTGCGAAATGCGCGTAGTGCGGCCGCTGAGGGCGTGCGCGTCAGCGACACGCAAGCTCGACGGTACCGAGACGGTCGAACCGGGCGACGATGGTGTCACCGGGGGATACGGCAACAGCCTCGGTGAGGGCGCCCGCCATCACCACCTGACCGGCGGAGAGCCCGCGGCCGCGGGCTGCAAGCTGGCGGACCATCCATGCAACGCTGGCAGCCGGATGTCCCATGACTGCTGCCCCGGCCGCGGTGCCGAGGAGCTGGCCGTTCTTCTCGAACGAGCAGCCCACCAGCCGAAGGTCGATGCCCGTGGGATCGACGCCGCGTCCTCCCAGGGTGAAGGCAGCGCAGGATGAGTTGTCGGCGATGACGTCGGTGAACGTGAACTTGTAGCCGGAGAAGCGGGAGTCCAGCACGTCGATGGCTGGGAAGACGAGGTCGGTGGCTGCCAGCACGTGCGCCGCCGTCACCTGCGGTCCGGTGAGGTCGCGACCCAGCAGGAAGGCGATCTCGGGCTCGCACCGGGGCTGGATGAAATCCGAGCAGGTCAACGCCTCGCCGGTGTCGATCTGCATGTCATCGGTCAGGAACCCGTAGAGAGGACGATCGACGTTCATCTGCTGCTGCTTGGCCTTGCTCGTCAGGCCGAGCTTGGCCCCGACAACGGTTGCGCCGTCGTGGACCCGGGCGCCGACGACGGCGTCCTGGACCTCGTAGGCGGTGTCGAAGTCGAGATCCGGATAGGTGTTCGTGAGTGGTGCGATCCCGGTGCGCTGGTGGGCAGCATCGATCAGGGCACGGGCGATGTCGTCCTTGGGCAGATCGGTCATGCGTTGACGTCCTCTCCAGCGATGTCCTGCGTGGCGTGCTTGGCGGCGAGCTCCAGGGCGACGTCGATGATCATGTCCTCCTGACCGCCGACGACCTTCCGGCGCCCGAGTTCGAGCAATATGTCAGCCTGGGAGACGTTGTAGCGCTCGGCTGCGCGCTCGGCGTGGAGCAGGAAACTGCCGTAGACGCCGGCGTAGCCGAGGATGAGGCCCGCACGGTCGATCACCTGCTGGCGTGGCATCAAGGGACGCACGACGTCCTCGGCAAGATCCATCAGTGCCAGGGGATCGACGCCGGTCTCGATCCCGTACTTGGTGGAGACCGCGGCGAGGATCTCGGTGGGGCAGTTGCCGGCTCCGGCGCCGAGGCCGGCGCTGGTGCCGTCAAGGTTCCTCGCGCCTTCCTGGTACGCGGCGATGGAGTTCGACACGGCCATGGCGAGGTTGTTGTGGGCGTGGACGCCCAGCGGCACGTCGAGTGCCTGGACCAGGGCGTTGACCCGGACCTTGACGTCCTCGGTGGTCATGGCGCCGGCGGAGTCGGCGATGTAGATGGTGTCGGCGCCGTAGGACTGCATGAGCAGGGCCTGCTCGACCAGGCCCTCGGGAGAGTTCATGTGCGCCATCATGAGGAAGCCGATGGCCTCCATGCCCAGTCCCTTGGCGACCTTGATGTGCTGCTCGGTGATGTCGGCCTCCGTGCAGTGCACGGCAATGCGCGCCACCTGGACGCCCAGTTCGTTGACCTCGCGGAGGTCATCGGCGAGGCCGATCCCCGGCAGCAGCAGGCAGGCGATCCTCGCGTTCTGGGTGACCTCGCATGCCCGGGCGATGAGCTCCTTCTCGGGAACGGCCGAGAATCCGTAGTTGAAGCTCGAGCCTCCGAGACCGTCGCCGTGGGCGATCTCGATCACCTGCACGCCTGCGGCATCGAGGCCCCTGACGATCTTGACGACGTCGTCGGCGTAGTACTGGTGGCTGATCGCATGGGACCCATCACGCAGGGTGGAGTCGATGAGCCGGTAGTCGGTGGCGGTCATGCGCTGGCTCCTGCCTCGTGCTGGACATTCCCTGAGGTGCGTCGATGGGTCGCGATGGCCTCTCCGACGCGCTGTGCAGCGGCCGTCATGATGTCGAGATTCCCGGCATACGGGGGCAGGTAGTCGCCAGCGCCCTCGACCTGAAGCAGGACGACCGCGCGGTGGGGCACGACTCCGCCGGGAGTGTGGAAGGGCCCCTCCTCGATGACGGGCTGGTTCTTCAACCGGTAGCCCGGCACGTACCTCTGCACGTCGGCCTCCATGTCGTAGATCGACTGCAGGACCGCATCGTGGTCGGTGCCCTCGGGCAGAGCGGCGAAGACGGTGTTGCGCATCATGATCGGCGGCTCAGCCGGATTGAGGATGATGATCGCCTTGCTGTGCTCGGCCCCACCGATCTCTCGCAGGGCCGTGCTGGTGGTCTTGGTGAACTCGTCGATGTTCTGCCGCGTGCCAGGGCCGGCGCTCCGGGAGGACACCGTTGACACCATCTCGGCATAGGGAAGGGCGCTTGTCGCCCGACGGACGGCGTAGACCATTGGGGTGGTCGCCTGACCGCCGCACGTCACCATGTTGATGTTGGGGGCATCTAGATGCTCCGTCAGGTTGACGGCAGCGATCACCTTCGGCCCGATTGCCGCAGGGGTGAGGTCCACCGCCACGATTCCAGCATCCATGTAGGCCTGCGAGTGCGCCTTGTGCACGTATGCGCTCGTGGCGTCGAAGATCATGTCGATTCCGTCGGCATGATCGAGAATCCATTGAGGACCCTCATGAGGACCGGCGATGCCGATCCTGCGCGCCCGCGCCAGCCCATCGGACTCCGGATCGATTCCGACCAGAGCCACCAGCTCCAGCGGAGTCGTCCCCGACCCCGAGGCGTCGGTGCCCTTGAGGAGCTTCATCATCAGGTCGGTGCCGATGTTGCCCGAACCCAGGATTGCGCAGCGCATTCTCGTCCTCTCCAGCCGTCTACTCGGATGCCATGCGGATAGTGATCGGACCGAGCCGATCGAACTCAGCCCGGAAGACATCGCCTGGTGCCACCGGGACCATCGCATGCAGCGCGCCCGTCATGATGATGCTGCCGGCCGGAAGGACCACGCCCTGCGGAGCGAGCGTGTTGGCCAGCCACGCGACGGTGGCCATCGGATCGCCCATCGCAGCGGCGCCGGCTCCTGTCGCAACCATCTCGCCGTTCTTGGTGAACACCATTCCCACCAGTCGAGGATCGAAGTCCTCCACCGGCACGAGGGAACTGCTGATCGCGATGGCTCCATTGCTCGCCAGGTCCGCCACGGTGTCCGCCAGCTTGATGCGCCAGTCCTTGATCCGGGAGTCGACGATCTCCAACGCGGCAACGAGACCGGCGGTCGCCTGGCGCGCTGCCAGCGGAGTGCAGTCGGGACCCGCAAGGTCGGACTGCAGGACGACGGCGATCTCCGCCTCCATCCGCGGTGCGATGAAGGCGTCAACCGGGAGCTCCGCTCCATCGGCATAGACCGTGGATGCGAACACCGGGCCGAAGTCGGGGGAGTCGACACCGAGCAGCTCCTGCATCGGACGCGACGTCAGGCCCAGCTTGTAGCCGGCGATCGTCTCTCCTCGATCGGTCAGCGAGCGGACGAGATGCGTCTGAATGGCATATCCGTCGGCCATGTCCAGGTCGGGCTGAGCATCGGTGAACGGGTCGATGGCCACGCCCGTGTCGCGGGCGGCAAGCAGAGCCTGGGCATGAGCGCGTGCCTGGTCGTCGGTCAGATTCACGCTCACATGCGCTCCCTCGGTTGTGGCTGGCAGATGGTCCTGTTGATCTCGGATCGGAAATCATTGGGTGACAGGGAGTGCCTATCAGGATCTTGACCGAGGGTCTGCCCCCGGTACCGCATCGCGGAACCCCAATCGTCGGCTGATGGCGGCGGCAGCCTCGATGGTGGGTCGGGAGAAGCGGCGCAGGGAGTCGCCCGGCAGGCGCTGAACGGGTCCGGCCACTGACAACGACGCGACGACCTCGCCAAGGCCGTTGCGGATCGGGGCGGCGATGGACGCGGCGCCGATCTCGGTCTCGTTCGACTGCTCGGCCCACCCGCGCCTGCGGATAGCGTCGAGCTGAGCCAGGAGCACGGCAGGGTCGGTGATGGTGTGCGGTGTCTGGGCGTTGAGGACCCAGCCCTCCATGAGCGTCTGGAGCGCGGGCTTGGGGAGGTATGCGAGCAGCACCTTTCCTGTACTGGTGCAGTGGGCATCGTTCCGGTGCCCGATACGGCCGAAGAGACGCAGTGTCTGCGGGCTCTCGCGGCGCTCGACATAGACCACCTCGCGACCGTCGAGAACGCCGATCTGCACCGTCTCCCGCGTGGCGTTGCGCAGCTGCTCGAGCACGGGCGCGGACGCCTCATGGATGTCGGTGTGCATCGAGACTGATGCACCGAGTTCGTACATGGCCAGGCCAAGACGGTAGGAACCGGTGTACGGGTCTCGCTCGAGCAGGCGCTCCTCAGCCAGGGTGTGCAGGAGCCTGTGGGCCGTGCTCTTGCCTATTCCGAGTCGGCGAGCCAGCTCGGTGACGCCGATCTCGCGACTTCCGTATGAGAACTCCTTCAGGAGTCGCGCTGCATTGCGCACGCTCGAAAGCGTCGAGTGCTGGCGCTTCTCGGGAGTGGACTTGTCCGGCTCGTCGGATTGATCGGGCTGCACGCCTCCGGCCCTTCGGGGCCTCGAACCGGTCATGTCGTGCCCCGCAGATAGCCCAGCAGGCGTCGACGCGTGTCTGCGGCTGGAGTCACGAGCGGGTCGCATTGCGCCAGCGCATCATCGCCGGGCGCAATGTGGCGAGCGAGCAGAAGCACGCTTGCGGGGAGCTCCATGGCCTCGGCCGCCTTCATCTCCTGGACGAGGCCGGACTGTGCGGGCACCAGATGCGTCAGCGTCTCGTAGTCGCGCGCTGCTGCGGCATGGCTGTGGGCAAGACCCGTGCCGGCATGCAGCGCATGGTGCGCTGACAGGCCGCCACCGGGTGGCACGGTCAGGTGGTAGACGACGCCGGAAATCCCGAGTGCGCTGCGGACCTGGGCAGGCTGGGGCGCGTCTCCTTCGTCGATGAGCCCGATGGCTGGCTGGACCACGGGATCGTAGAAGCGCAGGTGCCATCGCAGGTCGCCTTCCTCACCGAAGACCTCGACCTCAGGGCCGGTCACTGCGGGCAGGTGATCCGAAGTCCCGATGACGTGCAGGTTGCGGGCGCCGACGGCGACCACGGTGAAAGGCGACGACCGTACGAGTGGCAGTCGCCCACGATCTGCAGGAGTCAGGGTCGCGGCCGCTTCGAGATAGGCGCGGTGCACGGCAGCAACGTATTCGGCCATGGCCGAGCGCATCGCCTCTGGGCCGGGCGCCATGCTCATGTGCCGGAAGGTAGCAGAGCCGTCCCGCATGTGGGGACGGTGTACTTCCATGCGGGACACGTAGTCGCCTAACCTCCGGGCACCGCGTGGCGCCCGTCACAGCCGTGACCAGGGCCGCACATGCGTCAGCTGCCCGATGTGGGCTGCGTAGATCCACCGATGAGGAGCACGCATGGGGATCCTGAGGCTCGGACATGTGGATGTCACGGTCACGGATCTGGACCTGGCAACCGCGTACTACACCGAGGTGATCGGTCTCCAGGAGGTCGAGCGCGACGAGGACTCGGTGTACCTGAAGTGCTGGGACGAGCCGAACCATCATTCGCTTCGACTCCTCTACGGACCGCGCGTCGGCTTCGACCAGATGTCTTTCAAGGTGGAGCACGAGTCAGATCTCGATGAGCTCGAGAACGCAGTGCAGCGCTATGGCTTCCCGGTGACGCGCATCTCGAAGGGCCAGGCCGTGGGCCAGGGGGAGTCCATCCGCTTCGACACGCCCTCCGGTCAGCAGATGGAGCTGGTCCACGACATCGAGATGGTGGGTCGTGCCACGGCGCCGATCAACCCGGCACCGTTCGTCGAGGGCCTCAAGGGCATCGCGCCTCCGCGGCTGGACCATGTGCTGGTCACAGCGGAGGAGGTCGGTGACTCGGCGCAGTTCTACACGGATGTCTTCGGCTTCCGCATCACTGAGCAGCTGCTCGATGGCGCTGGACATCAGTCGGCCGTGTGGCTGGAGACGTCCCATCGGCCCCACGACCTCGCCATCGTGACGGGCAAGAACGGCGGTCTGCATCACTTCGCCTGGTGGCTGGACGACTGGGACCACGTTCGTCGGTCGGCCGACATCCTGGCCTACAACGGCATCCAGATCGATGTGGGCCCGACTCGGCATGGCATCACCCGCGGCAACACCATCTACTTCTTCGATCCTCTGGGCACCCGCAATGAGGTCTTCACCGGCGGCTATCGGCCGGATCCGGACTTCCCGACGATCACGTGGACCGAGGACAACATCGGACGCGCCATCTTCTACTACGAGGGTGAAGTGAACCAGCGCTTCATGACGGTGCACACATGAGCATTCTGAGACTCTCCCACGTCGAGATCCGGGTGCCGGACCTCGAGCTGGCCACGGCGTACTACACCGAGGTCGTCGGCATGTACGAGACGGCACGCGAGCCTGACCGGGTCTTCCTGAAGTGCTGGGACGAGCACCAGCATCACTCGCTCATCCTCACCTTCGCCCCGACATACGGCCTCAACCACATGGGATGGAAGGTGTCCGAGCCCGATGACCTTGATCACTACGCATCCCGTCTGACTGAGGCTGGGGTCGATGTGGTCCGATTCGGGGCGGAGGAGATCGGTCCCGGTCATGGCGAGGCGATCAGGTTCACGATCCCGAGCGGTCACGTCATGGAGCTCGTCCACGGGATGGAGCAGGTGGGGAACCTGCTTCCCAACACCAATCCTCCGCCCAAGCCGCTGGGCCTCGTGGGGTTCGCGCCACCGCGTCTGGATCACATCTTCCTGACGTGCGAGGACGTGGCGGCAAATACGCGGTTCCTGATCGACGTGCTCGACTTCCACCTGACCGAGCAGGTGATGGGGGAGGACGGATTCCAGGTCGCGACGTGGCTCGAGCACTCCCATCACAGCCATGACATCGCCTTCGTCACCGGTCAGGACCGCGGACTCCATCATTTCGCCTGGTGGGTCGACGACTGGAATCAGATCCGCGAAGTGGCGGATGTTCTCGCGTACCACGGCGTTCGGATCGAGACCAACCCCACGCGTCACGGCGCGACACGTGGGCACTGCATCTACTTCTTCGACCCGGCCGGCAATCGCAACGAGGCGTTCACCGGTGGCTACTGGGTGGATCCCGATGAGCCGGCCGTGACGTGGACGGAGTCCGAGATGGGTCGGGCGATCTTCTACTACGACGGCGTCGTGAACCAGCGGTTCCTGACGACCCACAGCTGAGAGGACGAGAGATGACGACCTCCGAAGTGACCCCACCCGCGGCATCCCTGCCGCGGACGGAGCGCAACGACGCTCCTGCGTATCTCCAGCGCTATCAGGACCGGAGGGCGACGGGTCTGGACCGTCACACGATCGAGGATCGCGGTGCAGACTCGGACACGCCCCTGTACCTGCGACGCTTCCGGGATCGCCGCAGTGGAGCGAACCCGCTTGAGATGCCCGTTCCGGAGTGGGAGGGCAGCGATCTCGGCGTGACCCAGGCGCGTGCCCGCCAGACGAAGACCAAGGAGATCGTGCCCCCTGATGCCACGGCGTCCGGCCCGCGCATCGTCACGCAGGTGCACATCATCCGGCACGGGGAGACCCAGGGATACTCGACCGAGAGCGGGCTCACGCCCCTGGGGAGCTGGCAGGCGCATCGTCGAGGATTCGACATCAGCAAGGGAATCCGCCAGGGCGAGAGCATCCGGATCGTCTGTGCGGAGACCAATCGGGCCCGGCAGACGGCTGAGCAGATCCGCAAGGGCCTGCTGGACGGGATGACGATGTGGGGCAAGGAGGCGGAGGTCTCCGAGGTCCATGGCATGGAGGAGTTTCGCAACTTCCAGGTGTGGACTCCCGAGGGTCTTCGGGATGTCACAGGCGCCTTCCGGCTCTACCAGAAGGAGATGGAGAAGTACGAGCGCGTCGCTCATGGCGACCGACCTCTCTGGCTGGTGGAGGTGGATCGCTTCTGGCGGACCCAGCAAGGCGGCGGCGATCCGATCACCTTCTGGACCCAGATTCCGATGCTGTGCTTCGAGCCGCCGTCCGCCACCGTTCGACGCTTCTGGGCGGGCATCCGACGCATTCGCCGGGAGTATCCGGGTGACCGAATCATCGTCGCGACGCACTCCGGACCCATCCGGGTGTTCGCAATGGCGGCTCATGGCTACGACCCGGGCGAGCCCTACAACACCGAAGAGGTGATCGTCCGTCTGCAGGAGGGGGATCGAGGGGCGTTCGTCGCGTATCGCAACCGGGTGTCCGAGGTCCAGGTTCCCGAGCTGCACGAACTTCCGGACTGGTGGGAGGGCCTGTCTGGCAGTGCCCTCCCCTCGTCCCTTCAATCCGACTCACGGCAGGAGGCCGGGCAGTGACGACATCGATCATGTGGTTCGAGAGCTACTGGGAGGGCATGAAGCCCGAAGTCGGTGGCAAGGCGGCGAGCCTGGGGGAGATGATCGGAGCCGGGCTTCCCGTCCCACCGGGTTTCGCGCTGACGACGCAGGCGTTCCGGACGTGTCGCGATGCGGCTGGACTAGATGACACTCTCGTGCGGCTTCTCGACGGCCTGGACGTGACGGACATGGCGATGGTGAGCGACCGGTGCGGCTCCATCCGCGACGCCATTCGAGCGATGCCGATGGATCCTGAGGTGGAGCAGGCTCTGCGTCACTCCTATGACGAGCTCAGTCGCCGGACGGGTGTGACGGACATCCCCGTCGCAGTCCGGTCCTCTGCGACGAGTGAGGACTCGCCGGACGCATCGTTCGCAGGCGAGCACGACACGTACCTGTGGATCCGCGGCGGCGACGACGTGGTGGACGCGGTTCGTCGCTGCTGGGCAAGCCTGTTCACCGATCGGGCCACCTGCTACCGGGTGGAGATGGGTTATGACCATCGCTCAGTCGAGATGAGCGTGGTGGTGCAGAAGATGGTTCGCCCGATCTCTGCGGGAGTGGCCTTCACGCTGAACCCCTCGGACGGTGATCGCTCGACGGTCGCGATCGACTCGGCATGGGGCTTCGGCGAGGGTGTCGTCTCGGGCGAGATCACCCCCGACAACTTCCTCGTCGACAAGGTGCTCTACGAGATCAGCCGTCGAGCAGTCTCGACGAAGGAGCACGAGTACCGTCTCACCGATCACGACACCGTCGAGAAGGTGGCGATCGAGGGCGACCGGGCATCCGAGCCGAGCCTCACGGACATCCAGCTCAAGGCCATTGCTCGCCTGGCACGTTCGGCCGAGCGGCACTACGGGTGCCCGCAGGACATCGAATGGGCCGTCGACGCGGACCTGCCAGACGCCGAGAACATCATCCTTCTGCAGGCGCGGCCCGAGACGGTGTGGAGCAAGAAGACGGCAAGGACCGCATCGACGGCTGCTTCGGCGGACATGATGTCAAGCATCGTCTCGACCCTCATGTCCCCGCTGCACACGAAGGCCGACGGATAGACGCCGCCCCACGATCAGCACCGCCACACAACTGAATGATGCACGCGCAGGTCGCGCAAGCAGGTTGAACACCACAGAAGAACGCAACACCGCACATGTGACGAGACGGAGCACGCGCGAGACAGTTTCCATCAACCGAACAACACCTAGGGAGTTCGCATGGCCGATCGTTTCCCCAGCCCCTATGAGATCCAGACGCCCGAGGGCGCCGAAGGCTGGAAAGACCTCTACGTCTACTCATCCCTGTTCACCGAGGGCCGACGCGACTATGAGGAGTCGATGTTCTGGTTCCAGGACGGAGTGCACTGGCCGGAGGTCCTCACTCCCTGGGATGCCACGTTGTTCGAGTTCGCGATCACGTCGCTTTCTCAGTACAACACCCGCCACCTGCAGGTGCCGCCCGCGAACGGCATCGACTTCCGCATCCTCAACGGCTACGCCTACCTGACGCCGGTCCCCGCACCCGCGGAGGACATCGAGGCCCGCGTGGCGAACTTCATGGATCGCGCTGGCTTCTACTTCGTCAACTGGAACGACCTCTACGACAAGTGGATGCTGAAGATTCGTGACCTGGTCGAGGAGCTCGAGGGACTGAGCTTCGATGTCCTCCCCGACATCGAGGATGCTGACGAGGTCGTCAAGTCCGGCGCGGGTGTGGGATCGGGCTACAAGATCCAGGAGAACTACCACCGCCTCGTCGACCTGGCCCTGAAGCTGTGGCAGTACCACTTCGAGTTCCTGAATCTGGGCTATGCGGCGTACCTGGACTTCTTCGGCTTCTGCAAGCAGGCGTGGCCCAGCATCCCGGACCTGGCCATCGCCAAGATGGTCGCCGGCGTCGAGGTCGACCTCTTCCGTCCGGATGATGAGCTGAAGCGCCTGGCGCACATGGCGGTCGACACCGGTCTTGCCGAGGCATTCGCCACCGGCGACGCCGAGGCCACCTGCGAGATCCTGAAGGGCTCGCCGGCGGGCCAGAACTGGATCGAGTCCTTCGAGGAGTCGGCTGAGCCCTGGTTCAACTTCTCCAGCGGCTCAGGCTTCTACCACACGGACAAGATCTGGATCGAGAACGTCGGGATTCCGTTCGAGTTCATCAACAACTACATCGAGAAGCTCCAGAACGGCGACGACCTCGCCCGCCCGATGGAGGCGATTCGCGCAGAGCGCGATCGCATCGTGAGCGAGTACGCGGAACTGCTTCCCACGGACGAGGACCGCGAGGCCTTCCAGGGCAAGCTCGGCCTGGCTCGCGTGGTGTTCCCGTATGTGGAGAACCACAACTTCTATGTCGAGCACTGGAGCCACTCGGTCATCTGGCGCAAGATGCGTGGCCTGGGCGAGGTCCTCGCGAAGCAGGGCTTCTGGGCCGATGCGAACGACATCTTCTACCTGAAGCGCACCGAGGTCGAGGACGCACTCTGGGACTACTACGTCTCCTGGGCGACCCCGGCTCCGGCTGCGGGACCAAGTCATTGGCCTGCTGAGATCGACCGTCGCAAGGGAATCGTGGAGGCGCTGCGAAAGGTCAAGCCGACGCCGGCACTGGGTGTTCCGCCGGAGGTCGTGACCGAGCCCTTCACCATCATGCTGTGGGGCATCACGTCCGACAGCATCTCGGTGTGGCTCGGCGGGGGTGCCAGCGAGGACGGCAGCCTGAAGGGGATGGCAGCGTCACCAGGTGTCGCCGAGGGTCCGGCGCGCGTCATCTTCTCGGCGGATCAGATCAGCGAGGTTCAGCAGGGCGAGATCCTGGTGGCACCGCTGACCGCACCGTCGTGGGCCCCCATCTTCGGCAAGATCGGAGCCACCGTCACGGACACTGGCGGCATGATGAGCCACGCGGCCATCGTGTGTCGTGAGTACGGGCTTCCCGCCGTCACGGGCACGGGTTTCGCGACATCGACCATCACCACCGGTCAGATGATCCGGGTCGATGGCTCGAACGGCACCGTCACGCTTCTCGAATAGCACCTGGCACCAGGGTCCCGTTCGACAGGGACCAAAGGCTCGACATTCGACTGCGGTTCCGTCGGGCGGGACGATCGTTGCCCGTCCGACGGAACCCAGACACGCTTGACCCGGAACACACGACCGTTGCGAGAGGACACGTCCATGCTGACCGTCGAACAGAATGAGGAGCTCACCCAGATCGGTCCTGGAACGCCTATGGGGGAGCTGCTGCGGCGCTACTGGTACCCCATCGCGTTCGAGAAGGACTTCGATGGTGTGCCCACCAAGACGGTCCGTCTCCTGAGCGAGAACTGGACACTGTTCAAGACTCCCAAGAGCGGTACGTACGGCATCGTCGCCGAGACGTGCCCCCATCGCAGCGCGTCGCTGACGTACGGAGTGGTGCACGAGGACGGCATCCGCTGCGGCTATCACGGCTGGAAATGGGACTTCGACGGCAACTGCCTCGAGCAGCCTGCCGAAGCCGACAACCAGAACTTCCGGGATCGGGTGAAGCAGAAGGCAGGCAAGGCCCAGACCATGGGCGGCATGGTGTGGGTGTACGTCGGCCCGGACCCGGCACCGGAGCTGCCTCGCTTCGACGTCTTCGTCGAGGACGGCATTCGCGACGTCGGCTACTCGACGCTCCCGTGCAACTGGCTGCAGATCATGGAGAACTCGGTCGATCCGCACCATGTCGAGTGGCTGCATGGCTACTACTTCGAGTTCCTGGGACAGACCGGGGGATTCGACGCACCCAAGGCATTCCAGAAGAAGCACATTCGGACGGGCTTCGATGAGATGGAGTGGGGGATCCTGAAGCGACGGGTCCTGGAGGGCGGGTCGGAGGAGAACGATGACTGGAAGGTCGGTCACCCCCTGGTCTTCCCCTTCTACATGCGTGTGGGCGGAGCCGGCATCGACCAGATGCAGATCCGAGTCCCCATCGACGAGACCACCACCTGGAAGCTCTTCTACTCGCTGCACCACCCGGAGGGCGGTGTGTGGGAGCCACAGGATCGTCCCGAGGTGTACGAGTACCAGTGGCGAGATGAGAACGGTCGCTTCATCACCGACTACATCGAGGGCCAGGACATCATGGCCTGGGTGTCGCAGGGTCCGATCACGGATCGGACCCAGGAGCATCTGGGCCGCTCGGACGCCGGGGTTGCGATGCTTCGGAAGATGTTCAAGGAGAACATGAAGAAGGTCGCCGACGGCGAGGATCCGATCGGAACGCTTCGTGAAGCTCACGAGATCGTCAACCTGCCGTGCGAGCGGGACAAGTTCGGAGCCGAGCGGGAATTCGCCCAGGCGTTCATCACCATGGGTTCGATGCGCTACAGCCCGATCAAGGAGCGACTGCTGGCTCTCCATGAGGATGCGTGGGCCCGCCGCGAGAGTGCGAAAGCCCATGCATGAGGTGACCCTTCCACCTGATCCGCATCGACTCCCGTCCCCGGGTGCCTGGTTCGCCCGGGATGCGGAGCGCCACCTCCTGGACCGCCCCCGGTTCTGTCCGATGTGCGGCGGGGGCATTGATGCGGACGGGGGAATCTCGACCGAGTACTGGTCTGCTGACGCTCGCCACTTCATGACGTGGTGCGCCGACTGCGGATGGTTCGGCGAGGTCGTGCGCTTCGACATGGTCGTCATCACCGAGGAGGAGCACTGAGCCTCGGGCCGGGCGACGCGAAGGCACTGATCTTCGACTTCGGCGGACCGGTGCTCCTGACCCCCTTCGAACTCCGGCATGTCGGCGAACGGGACCTGGGCCTGGAGGCGGGAACGTTCGCCTGGACCGGTCCGTTCGACCCTGATGCGGATTCCGACTGGCGGGCATTCCAGTCGGGTGACATGAACGAGCGGGAGTACTGGGCCCGCCGGGCTGTCGAGTTCGGGGAGCTCACCGGCGAGGCAGCCACCATGCCCGCGCTGTGCTCCCACCTGTACTCAGGAACCGAGGAGGAACTGGTCCGACCGGGTGCCAGACGCCTGCTCGATGATGCCAAGGCCGCCGGGATACCCGTCGGGGTCCTGACGAACGACCTCACGAGCTTCCACGACGAGGAGTGGCTCGCCAGGATGGGGATCATTCGCGAGTTCGACGTCCTGGTCGACGGACGTACTGAGGGGGTCTACAAGCCCGATCCGCGCTCCTACGCGATCATCGTGGACCGGATGAGGGTGGACCCCGCCACCACGATCTTCATCGACGACCAGCCGGTCAACCTCGAAGGCGCGGAAGTGGCGGGCCTCACACCGGTGCCGCTTGACCCCACGGACCCGGCCCCAGGGTTTAGGTTGGCCCGGTCACTACTAGGACTTCCATTGGAGTAGCCATGCGCGTTGCCGTTGTCGGTTCGGGGCCCTCGGGCATCTATGCGGCAGACGCACTCGTCTCCCAGGAGGAGACCCCGGTCGAGGTCGACATCATCGATCGCCTGCCGGTGCCCTTCGGACTCGTGCGCTACGGGGTGGCTCCCGATCACGTGAGCATCCGCTCGGTCCGCGACACCCTCAACAAGGTGCTGCAGAAGCCGGGAGTCCGCTTCCGCGGCAATGTGACCGTCGGGACCGATGTGAGCCCGGCCGAGCTTCTCGACCACTACGACGCCGTGATCCTGACGTACGGCGCGTCGAGCGATCGGCAGCTGGGAATCCCCGGTGAGGATCTTGACGGCAGCGTCGCCGCGACTGACTTCGTCGCCTGGTACTGCGGTCATCCGGATGCCGACCGTGAGAGATTCGAGCGACTGGTTCCCTCGGCAACGTCTGCCGTGGTGGTCGGCGTCGGCAACGTGGCGGTCGATGTCACCCGTGTCCTGGCCAAGACGGTCGGTGAACTCGAGCACACGGATATGCCGCAGCACGTCCTCGATACATTCGCTCGGTCCGGGATCACCGACGTCTACCTCGTGGGTCGGCGCGGACCAGCCCAGGCGACCTTCACGACCAAGGAGCTGAAGGAGCTCGGGGAGCTCGCCGAGGCGGACATCCTCGTCAGCATCGAGGATGCGACGCTCGACGAGCGGAGCGCCGAGACCGCAGCCTCGGAGCGGGCGGTGGGGCGCAATGTGGATGTCATCCAGAAATGGGCACAGCGAAGCCCGACCGGCAAGCCTCGGCGGATCCACGTGCGCTTCCTGACACGGCCGATCGAACTGCGCGGCGAAGGACGTGTGTCGAGCGTCATCGTGGAACGCACTCGGTTGAACGACACCGGCGGTGTGGAGGGCACAGGGGAGACCGAGGAGATCAGCGCGGATCTCGTAGTGCGCTCCGTGGGCTACCGCGGAACAGCTCTTGAGGGGCTTCCCTTCGACGACCGCGCAAACGTCATTCCTCATGTCGATGGCCGTGTGCAGCAGGAGGGTGTTGCCGTTCCGGGGTTCTACGTGGCCGGATGGATCAAGCGCGGGCCCTCGGGGATCATCGGCACCAACAAGAAGGATGCCGTCGCCACTGTGGCATCGCTTCTCGAGGATGCTCAGTCCGGTCGGCTGCCGGCGCCGACGAGCGGCGAGGGGCTGGAGTCGCTGCTCGCCAAGCGCGGCGTTCAGGTGGTGACCACGAGCGGGTGGGACGCCATCGACGCGGCGGAGAAGGCATTGGGGGCCTCCCAGGGCCGCGACCGCACCACCATCCATGATCGCGCAGATCTGATCGCTGCAGCGGCCGGCGGCGCCTGAGATCCGCTGGTCAGCGCCAGGACAGGGTGCTGACCAGCCGTGAGCAGACCCATGAGGTCGCCTGCGCGGCGACAGCTCCGCAGGACTCGGGTCGCGTGAGCTCGGACGTGCGTTCATCGATGTCGGCTCGCCAGGCTCGTCCATCGACGTGTCGGATCTCGATCTCGAGATGCTGGCCGAGGACATCGGTGGCGGTGGCTGGAACGGGGAGGACCCGGTCCCCTCGAACGACCAGCACATCGATGTCATCGATGCCGGGGATGTCGAACTGGCTGCGTGCGGCGATGGCGGCGGCCTGGAGAGGTGCAGCGAGACCGGAGCGCCCACGGTAGTTGGTCAGCAGGATCTCGTTCTGGTCAGCGAGGGTGATCACGTCACGCGCCTGATCACTCGACAGGCGTCCGTGCACAGCACCCGAGGGCAGGGTGAGCATGACGGGAGCCAGTCGATGGCCACCGATATGGCTGCATTCCCAGACGTCATCAGATGCCGTGACAGGTGATCCCGACTGATCTCGAAGAAGGGACGTCAGCAGTTCGCGCCCATCGATCGCACAGCACTGATCGCGTGCCCCGTTCGTGCAGATGAAGTGCACTGGGCGCGTGGACACCTGGCCGAAGGGCGGAAGCTCTCCTCGGCCGATCGCAGCAAGGTCCCAGTCGAGGACGTGATCCAGATCGGCAAGCTCGCCCCTCCGGAGCAGGGTGCCTCCCGGGGTGCTCCGGGCGATCCAGGCGCTATGGCCTGCGGTCGCGGCCGCGCGACGCTGCGGACGCCGGGCCAGGAGGGTCGAGACACCGTGTTCACGGCCGGCCAGCAGATGGGCGCTGATCGGTGCGGGCAGGGCGCCGTCGACCAGCGCACGCGCACCCCAGGGCCCCGGGTGCTCCAGCACGATCCAGGCTGCTGCGGTGGGTGCCGTTCCGGGCAGTGACTCGCCCGTGGCCGCGGATGCCTCTCGGCATCGGGCGGTCATATGCGACCGCCGAGTCCGTCGATGGGCGCCTTGCCCGGTGCGCCCGTTCCATCACGTCGATCGTCGGGTTCAGGCAGGTCTACGGGAACCCCGGAGGCGGAGGACGCACGAGCCGGACCGATGCCCGCCCAGGCGGCGATCAGGCGATCCTCGCCCGTGCGAAAGCGATGGCAGCGCACTCCTGCGGTGGCCCGACCCTTCGTCGGGTACTCGCCGAACGCCGTCACCTTGACCGTGCCTGCCTCGGTTCCGGGAAGGGCGGCATCTGTTCCGGCCACGGTGACCACGACCGCCTCCGTCGCTGCGGTGGCGGATCCGAAGAAGACCGCGCGCGCTCCGGAGGACAGGCGGATGCCCGCCATGCCCCCGGCAGACCGGCCCTGCGGGCGCACGCTGGAAGCCGCCATCCGCAGCAGCTGCCCGTCGCTGGAGATGAACACCAGATCGGACTGCTCGGCGTCGGCCTCCATGAGCCGGAATGCGCCTATCACCTCGTCGCCGTCCTCGAGACGGATGACATCCCAGACGTCCTTGTTCTGGAGAGCGTCGGCGGTCACGCGCTTGACCACTCCCCGGGAAGTGCCGAGGGCCAGCCCGCCGTGCTCATCCAGTGTCGTGAGGGCCAGGGCTCGCTCGCCAGCAGGCAGCTCGAGGAATGCGCCCAGGGGTGCGCCTGCTGACAGGGACGGCACGCCCGCGATGGCCGGGATCGATGGGAGATCGAGAACCTGCAAGCGGTGGACCCGGCCCGCTGAAGTCACCAGACCGTAGTCGCCGCGTGTTGTGGCAGGGACGGCACTGACGATGACGTCGTGATTGCCGCGCTGGCCGAGCGAGCCGTCGGGAGCCTCGGTCAGGTCGGTGGTACGTGCCACGAGACCCGTGCTGGAGAGGAGGACGATGCAGGGCTCGTCACCCATCTCGAGCGGGACTCCGGCCTGAACGGCGGCCATGCCCTCCATCAGAAGGGTGCGACGGGGTGTGGCATGCGCCTGGGCAACAGCCGTGATCTCAGAGCTGACGGTGGCCCGGAGAACCGCGTCGTCCTCGAGGATCAGGGACAGCGCCTCGATCTCACGCCGAAGGTCATTGCCCTCCTTCTCCAGCTCGATGCGGGAGTACTTCGTGAGCCGCCGCAATGGCATGTCGAGGATGTAGGTGGCCTGAATCTCGGAGAGATCGAAGACGCTCATCAATCGCTCGCGCGCGCCCGCAGCATCATCCGAGGCACGGATCAGCTCGATGACCTCATCGATGTCGACCATGGCGATGAGGAGGCCTTCCACGAGGTGGAGGCGGTCATGCGCCCTGGCGCGCCGGAATGCGCTGCGGCGACGTACGACCACCAGCCGGTGGTCGAGCCAGACACGCAGCATGGACAGCAGACCCAGAGTCTGCGGCTGCCCATCCACGAGTGCCACCGCGTTGACATTCACGGTGTCCTCCATCGGCGTCAGGCGGTAGAGGTGCTCAAGCACTGCTTCGGGATGGAACCCGTTCTTGATCTCGATGACCAGGTGGAGGCCGGATTCGCCATCCGTGAGGTCGACGACGTCGGAGATCCCCTGGAGCTTCTTGGCCTGGACGGCGTCCTTGATTCGATCGATGACACGCTCCGGGCCGACGTTGTAGGGCAGTTCGGTCACGACGATTCCGCGTCGCCGTGGAGTGATCTGCTCGACGCGCGTACGAGCTCGGACTCGGAAGCTGCCGCGTCCCGTCTCGTAGGCATCGCGAATGCCGTCCAGCCCAACGATGACTCCACCCGCGGGAAGATCCGGGCCAGGGATCAGGGTCATGATGTCGGCAAGCGAGGCATCGGTATTATCCAGCAGGTGGCGGGCCCCGTTGAGCACCTCACCCAGATTGTGCGGCACCAGGGTCGTAGCCATGCCGACAGCGATTCCGGCCGCTCCGTTGACCAGCAGATTGGGGATGGCGGACGGCAGGACGACGGGCTCGGTCTCTCGTCCGTCATAGTTGGCGACGAAGTCGACCACGTCCTCGTCGAGCCCTGCGGTCATGTCGAGCGCAGGCCCTGCGAGCCGAGCCTCGGTGTACCGCATCGCGGCAGGGCCGTCGTCGAGCGATCCGAAGTTGCCATGACCGTCGATCATCGGGAGACGAAGGGTGAACGGCTGCGCCATGCGCACAAGAGCGTCGTAGATCGCCGAATCACCATGCGGATGGAGGCGGCCCATCACCTCACCGACGACTCGAGCGCTCTTCACATGGCCGCGGTCCGGGCGAAGTCCCATCTGGGCCATCTGGAAGAGGATTCGGCGCTGCACCGGCTTGAGGCCGTCCCTGGCATCGGGCAGTGCCCGGGAGTAGATCACCGAGTAGGCGTACTCGAGGAAGGACCCCTGCATCTCCTGGGAGATGTCGATGTCGACGATGCGACCGTGGTCGACGGTCTGGTCCTTCTTCGTGGTGCGGCGGGCCATGCAGTCCTCTCAAGCGGGCTCGTCGAGCAAGCCGTGTGCCGGGCGTGGGTGCAGAGGTGATTCTCGCCTATCCGGGGGTCAGGGGGCTGGCTCCGACACGGGCGACAGCCTGGGCCGCGATGTCCTGCCCACGACGGACGGCGACCGAGAGCGGCTCCTTGCGAAGCCATGCCGGCAGGAAGCCGGCCGTGAACGCATCTCCGGCGCCGGTCGTGTCGACGACCGTCGTGGCTGTCGCGGGGGAGTCGACGAGGCCGCGGTCGTCGAGAGCGAGCGCGCCTCGGGCGCCTAGTTTGACCACAGCGCAGGCAACATGGTCGGTGAGATCCTCCAGGGCGCGGTGGGGATCCTCGTGCCCGGTGAGGACCGACGCCTCCGCCTCGTTGGCAAGGAGTAGGTCGATGCTGGTCAGGACGGACATGAAGAGCTCCCGGTGCGCCCGCAGCGGGCCAGCGGAGGCCGGGTCGAGGCTCGTGGAGGCTCCCACCGCACGCGCGTGCCGCAGGGCCGTGAGGGCCACCGCACGTGTTGCGGGATTCAGGAAGGTGTATCCGGACAGGTGCAGATGGTCGCCCGAGGTCACCAGCGACTGGACCGTGCTGCTGGTCAGCTCCCCATTCGCACCGGCCTCGGGAAACATGGTCCGCTCGCGGCGTCTGTCGACGATGACCACGCAGGATCCGGTCGTGAGCGAGCCCTCCTCCAGGTGCACATCGACGCCGGCGTCGCCGAGGCGCAGGCGAATCGACTGTCCGAAGGCATCAGGACCGACGCAGCCCACAAGTGTGGCCATCTCGCCGGAGAGTGCCATCCACGCCGCCGTATTGGCTGCCACCCCGCCGGGGTGCATGGCTATGCGTGCGGGGGTGTCGCTGCCGTACGCGATGTCCTCGTCGATCACCGCGCTGATGTCCATCATGACGTCGCCCATGACGACGCATCGTGGGGTCAAGCCAGGGCCTCGTGTCGAGCCGCGGCATGCGAGGCGGCGATCCGGGCAGCGAGTTCGGCATTGCGAACGATGATCTGCTCGTTGACGATCAAGGAGGCACCGTGAGTGGCTCGGTGGAAGTGATCGAGCAGGAAGGGAGTGACGTCCTTGCCCGTGATGTTGCGCTCGCCCGCCAGTCGCAGACCCTCCTCGAGCACCTCGTGGTGCATATCTGGGTCGAGCTGGGCATCCACCGGGAGTGGGTACCCCACCACGAGAGCGGAGAGGACAGCGAGGGCCTGCCGGGTCCGCATGATGTCCGAGACGTGGTCGGGAGAGTCCACGGACCAGTCCACCGCGTGGCCGGAGTCGGACAGGTAGAAGCCGGGGAACTGGCTCGTTCCGTAGCCGACCACCCCGACGTTCAAGGACTCCAGACGCTCAAGGGTGGCTCCCACGTCGAGGATGGACTTGACCCCGGAGCACACGACCGTGATGGGCGTTGCCGACAGGGCGATCAGGTCGGCAGATTCGTCCCAGCTGTCCCGTGCCTGTCGGTGCACGCCACCGAGACCACCGGTGGCGAAGACGGAGATGCCCGCCCTATGGGCCAGATGACTCGTTGCTGCAACGGTGGTGGCGCCACTGCCCCCACGGGCGATCAGGGTGGCCAGGTCCCGGGTGCTGACCTTGGTGATGTCGTCGCGGTGGGCGATGTGGTCGAGGGCGACATCGTCTACCCCGATTCGCACGCGACCGTCGAGAACGGCGATGGTGGCAGGCACAGCCCCTCGCGAACGGACGATGTCCTCCACCTCAGTGGCCACTCGCAGGTTCTCCGGCCGTGGCAGCCCATGGCTGATGATGGTCGACTCCAGGGCCACCACCGGGCGTCCGTTCTCGAGGGCATCCGCGACCTCGGGGGCCACCTCGTACACCTCAGGGTTCAACAACGGTGCCGTGGGACTCGTCTCATGCATGAAATGCAGCCTATCGGGGCACAATTCAGGGGTGACGGAGTTCCCCTGCGGACATGGAGCCGTGCTGGCGCCCTTCGCAGCCACGTTGAAGGACGGCCAGTCAGTGATGCTCCGCGGCATTGCTCCTGATGATGCTGAATCACTGCGCCTGTTCCACGAGGGGCTTTCCGAGCGCACTGTCTACCTCAGGTTCTTCGCGCCGCATCCGCACCTCTCCGAGTCCGACCTCGAGTACTTCACCCATGTCGATCAGCGGTCGAGGGTCGCTCTCGTCGCGGTGGTCGATGACGTGATCGTCGGGGTGGGCCGCTACGACTTGATCGACGAGCACACGGCTGAGGTGGCATTCGTGGTCACGGATGCGATGCAAGGCAAAGGCGTGGCCGGCCTCCTCCTGTCCCGTCTGGCTCGGATAGCCCGGGACCACGGAGTAGGGGAGTTCACCGCGGAGGTGCTGGCGACCAATACGGGCATGATCGAGACGTTCCGCCACTCCGGCTTCGCCGTGGCGGAGTGCAGGGAGGACGGCGTGCTCACGGTGACCTTCCCCCTCGAGGTCCAGGCGGCGGCCACCGCAACGGAGAGGGTGGCGCATCCGGATGCGGCACCCGCGCCAGGATGTCCGGGTGGTCCTGAGGGCTCCTGCCCTCCAAGGTGAAAGGATGTCGCCTATGACGGACGGCACCTTGGTCACCCAGCTGCGATCGGATATCCAGCGATCGGGCTACTACCCGGATCTCGTCTCGGATGCCCTGCACACGGCTCTGGCCGAGGAGCCGCTCGCGTCCTATGTGGTGCACCATGAGGCGACCTTCGATCGCGACGAGCTGCGTCGGCACGTGACCGTGCTCGCCCTGACTCCCTCCCGGCTCATCGTCAGCCACACGGACGAGCACCCCGCAGACGACGTGCATCCGGTCGCTTCGGCCACGGCGTCCACCGAGGCTGTGCGCATCGAGCGCGTCGACTCCGTTGTGGTGTCGCGTGTCGTCACGGATCCTGCCCGGCACAAGCCCGGAGGTGCTGCAGCCGAGGTTGTACTCACCATCGGCTGGGGAGCAGTGAGCCGGCTGGACCTGGAGCCCGCCTCGTGCGGTGACCCGCAATGCGAGGCGGACCATGGGTACACGGGAACGGCCAGCAACGACGACCTCTCGGTGCGCGTGTCCGAGGCGGCCGACGGCGCAGAGGTCGTGCGACAGGTTCTCGCGTTCGCGGCGGCACTGTCACTGGCCACCGCTGAACGCGCTCGCTGATCGACGTGGAATCCGCCACCGGGGGTCCGCTGACACTGGCGGACGTCAGCACATCCGCTGCGGCTGCACTCGGGGTAGCCGGATTTCAGGACCGGCTTGGCCTCGGATCTGCACGACGTGTGGTGGTATGTCTCATCGATGGACTCGGCTGGCAGTCCCTGCGTGAGCACCTTCCCGACGCCCCGCATCTGGCGTCGATCGCTGGCGGCTCCATCGACGCACCGTTTCCCAGCACAACTCCGGTAGGGCTTGCGTCATTGGGGACCGGGCTGCTGCCGGGCGAGCACGGACTCGTGGGCGCGTCCTTCGAGTATCCCGAGACCGGGGAGATCCTCGCCCCACTCCAGTGGGGCCGGCATCCGACGCCCATGGCCGTTCAGCCCGAGCCCACCGTCTTCGAGCGAGTTGCGGCAGCGGGAGTGCGAGTGACGAGTCTGTCACCGGCTGCCTATGCGCACTCCGGTCTGACGCGGGCCGTCCTCCGGGGATCGGACTATCGAGGTGTCGAGGACGCGCCGGAGCGCCTCGCGCTGCTTCGGGAGCTGCATGCCCAGCCCGGACCGGGCTACACATACGTCTACTGGCCCGAGCTCGACCGCATTGGTCACGAATTCGGGGTGGCCTCGCCCGACTGGCGCGCGGCACTGCGTCGCGCCGATGATCTGGTCGGAGGCCTGCTCCGCGGATTGGTCCCAGGCGACCTCCTGGTGGTGACGGCCGACCACGGAATGGTCGACTGCCCGACCGACCGGCGCATTCTGCTTGAGGACCAGCCCGGTCTCCAGGCGGGGGTGCGCCGGTGGGCCGGGGAGCCGAGAGTTCGGCACGTGTACGTGGAAGGGGGAGCCTCAGCAGACGTTCTGGACGCATGGCGGGAGGTGCTGGCAGACCGGGCCCACGTGATGGCGCGCGACGACGTCATCGAGCGCGGGCTGCTTGGCCCCGTGGACCCGTTGCTGGCGGACCGGATCGGCGACATCGTGGTCGTGGCCCGCGAGGACTGGATGCTCGCCAGTCGCGTGGATGCCACGGTCTCGTCCCTGATAGGGCAGCACGGTGGTCTCACCCCGGATGAGATTCTGGTTCCCGCGCTCGTCGCTCGCGGCGAGGATGTCAGGATGGGTCCGTGGCGGAGCTGACCTTCTACGCGGGAACCATGGACTGCGGCAAGTCGACTCTGGCCCTGCAAACCGATCACAACCATGCGACGCGAGGTCGCGCTGGTCTGGTCTTCACTCGACTTGACCGGGCCGGGGAGTCGGTGCTGTCCAGTCGACTGGGCCTCTCCGTGCCAGCTGTCGAGGTGCACGACACGCTCGACATCCGTGCGATCGTCGTCGACAGGCTGTCGGCCGGAAGTCGGATCGACTACCTGATCTGCGACGAGGCCCAGTTCTACACGCCGGAGCAGGTGGAGCAGCTGGCCCACGTCGTCGACGACCTGGGGATCGACGTGTACGCCTTCGGGATCATGACGGACTTCCGGACCCGCCTGTTCCCGGGCTCGGCTCGGTTGGTCGAGCTCGCCGACCGCATGCAGATCCTGCAGGTGGAGGCACTCTGCTGGTGCGGGTCCAGGGCCATCCACAATGCCCGCACCGTCAACGGTGACATGGTGGTCGAGGGCGATCAGGTCGTCGTCGGGGACACGTCGGCCGCCCAGAGCGATGTGGTGGCATACGAGGTCCTCTGCCGCACCCACTATCGAACCCGCACGACCGCCATCCGTGCCAAGAGCGCTCACATGTCATCTCAGCCGCTGCCGTTCGGTGACGAGGTGTCCCCGACGGGCGAGGCCCGAGACTGACGTCAGTCGTCGGTCTTGCTGGCGCCGAAGAGGATCTCGTCCCAACTCGGAATACTGGTGCGGCCCTTCTTGGCCCGAGGTGCGCGCCGGGGCTTGGCCGGGGGAGTCTCGTCAGGCGCGTCTGGAGCAGTCTCCGGGACAGCCTCGCCCCGGGGCAGGGAGATGGTCTCCTGCTCGTAGGTGGAGGCCGACGTGGCCGGGTGGTTGGAGCCCGTCTGGATTAGGGGCTCGTCTTCACCAGTCCCGTTGTCGGTGGTCTCGTCGCCAGCGGGGGATGGGACGGAGACGAGGTGCGGACGCACCTGCTCCGCCTCTCGCACCACGGCAATCTCTGACGCGAGGTCGAGCGCCTCGGCGATGTCCACCTCGTCGTCGCTGGGGGCAGGTGCCGCGCCCATGAGCGTGCGTGCCGTCTCGTTGAGCGGATGCAGGTTCTTGCCGTGATGGTCGTAGGTCCATTCAGCCTGTGAGTCATTGAGCGTCGCGGTGACGACCCAGCGACCATCCTCACGTCGGTGGGCATCCCAGGCGACAGCCTCGAGCGTGCTGGATCCGAGCACCTTTTCGCAGGAGTCATACAACGTGACCGGCCCACCGGATCTGCGCACCTCGACGGACTGCGCCTGCGCAGCGAGGAATGAGCGCTCGGCCAGTAGCGGCTCTGCGTAGCGGAGAACCTTGTCGAGAGCCCAGCCGGTGTCGGCCGCGACGGCCTCGGCGGACTCGCCGGCGCGCACACGGGCCTGAACCTCGCGAGGGCTGAAGGTCTGCAGGGCTGACTCCCAGGTCGGGTGATTGCGGGGCGGTCCCACGGAGATCAACTTAGCGCGTCCACGGCACGAAGGTGGCCTACCTCCCCTCGTTCGCGTCACGTGAGCGGTCGGCTCGCGTCAGGAGAAGCCACCCGTCGAACCCACGTCGCGGCGTCAGGAGCCGGTGGCAGGGCTCTCCGGTGCTGCGGACTCCGGCTGGGGGTGGCCAAGGATGCCGCCGGGGCGTGGCCCGGGGAGGGGATCGGCATTCCAGGCGGCCGCCACAGGAGGGGCGTCGGGCTCGTCGTGTGGAACGGCATGCCGGGAGAAGGTGCGCTGCCCTGCTGCACCCACGAGGGCGGCGAAACTGGCTCCTCCCACCGCAAGCCAGAACCCCCAGGCTGGCCCGTGACCATCCACGAGGAAGCCAGCGAGCGCGGTCCCGAGTGAGAAGCCGATGGCCAGGCCAGAGTTCGTCCAGGTGAGCCCCTCAGTCAGCTGACGGGCGGGCACAAGACGCTCGGTGAGGGAGAAGGCTGCGATGAGGGCAGGAGCTGCGGCCAGCCCACCGATGGCCGTGGCGATCGTGAGCGTCAGGGTCGTGCCCATCAGGGGTGCGACGAGCAGACTGGCGGCCAGCAGCGCGGGCAGAACGAGCATCTGGCGCCCCAGTGACAGACGCCACGTGCGGGCACCGAACCAGATTCCACCGATCATGGAGGCGAAGGCCCAGACGCCGAGGATGAGTCCGGACACGGCCTCGTCGCCAGACGCACGGGTGAACGCCACGACCGCCACCTCGAAGGAGCCGAAGACGGCGCCGATACCGATGGCGACGAGGGGCACGAGGGCCAGTCCTGGCTGGAGCAGGGCACTCCTCCTGCCACGTCCCTGGGCGGGATCGTGCGGGGCGTGCGGGAGCGGCTCGGTGCGCCTCTGCAGGGAGAGGGACACTCCGCCGATGGCGGCTATGACGGCTGCCACGATGATCGGAAAGGGAAGGCCGATCTGGAAGGCGATCAGGGCGGTGATGGGCGGCCCGATCGAGAAGATCAACTCGTCGATGACGCTCTCCAGGGCGAAGGCCCCCCGGAGGCGTGCGGCGTCGGGTGCGATGTTCGCCCAGCGGGCCCGCACCATGGATCCGATGGCCGGCTGGCTGAGCCCGGCCAGTGCGATCACCATGGCCTGAACGATGAAGGCGGCACCTGATTCCACTGATACGACGAAGACGACCAGCAGCAGAGCATGCGCGATCGTGAGCCATGGGAGCAGACGATGCTGGCCCACCCGATCGATCCAACGACTGGTGGCGACGGCACCAAGAGCGGCTGGGAGCTGGAAGCAGGCACCGAGGATGCCCGCGGCTGCGTAGGAGCCGGTTCGGTCACTGATCAGGATGACGATGCCCAGGCCGATCATCGCGATGGGCAGCCGAGCCACGAAGCCGGTCGAGGAGAACTGCCACGCCCCGGGCAGTTCGAGTGCTCGGCGGTAGGGCTCCAACATGAAGCGGACGTTATCGCGCCCGGCTGCCCCCTCGGCATTCGCACGGCAGGATAGGCGCATGAGTCGACCGCAGAATGCATCGCTGTCCGACGTGCTGGCCCTTCATCCGGCGTTGCCGCCTGCCTGGCATGCGGGTTGGGCGGCTGGCTCCTTCCTTCGAGACGAGCGGCCACCGGAGCTGCAGGTGGACACGAAGAGCACGCCCACGGATGCGGTGTCCGAGATGGACCGCGGGGCTGAGCGCATGATCGTGGAGGCCCTCCTCGGGGCATGTCCTGACGATGGCTTCCTCGGGGAGGAGGGGGGTGAGCGAGGGGGTGCCTCGGGTCGACGCTGGATCGTGGACCCGCTCGACGGCACGGTCAACTACCTCTTCGGCATTCCGCTGTGGGGCGTTTCGATCGCCCTGGAGGACGCCGAGGGAATGGCTTTGGGCGTCGTGGTGATCCCGGAGTCCGACGAGGCATTCGTGGGGGTTCGCGGTGCGGGTGCCTGGCGGGTTGAGCGGGGTGTTGCCGCTCGGCTCAGCGGGAGCGACTGCACCGATGTCTCCCAGGCCCTGGTCGGGACCGGGTTCGGCTACTCCGCGGAGCGGCGTATGCGTCAGGCGGACGTGGTCCACGATGTCATCGGCCAGGTGCGGGACGTCCGCCGAACGGGCTGTGCTGTCGTCGACTTCTGCTGGCTGGCTCAAGGCAGGCTCGACGCCTATTACGAGTACGGCCTGAATGCCTGGGACTACGCCGCGGGCGCGCTCATCTGCCGTGAGGCCGGACTGGCCGTCACGGGGCTGCGTTCGGATGACGCACTCGACCCCATCTTCGTGGCATCAGCACCCGAGATCGCCGGTGAGCTGAGGGCCTTGCTGATCGAGGTCCGCGCCGACGACATGCCCTGAACGTCATGCCCTGAACGTCATGCCGTGATCGAGTGCTGAGCGCCCGCACCTCTGGTCCCTCAGTCCAGGCGGCGCATCTCGGAGCGATACCAGTGGCCGTTGTGCACGTAGATGGCCACCGCCTCGTCGAAGGAGCCGGTCTCGATGGCATTCTCGGTGACTCGCGCAGGGATGCCGAGCGCACGAGCGTGGGGTGGCACCACCGTCCCGTTGCCCACGACAGCGCCCGCTCCCACGAGTGCATGAGGCCCCACGGTGGCTCTGTGGAGCACAACGGACCCGGACCCGATGAGGCTGTCGTCTTTCACGGTGCAGCCCTCGAGATGGGCGTTGTGCCCGACCACGCACCGATCCCCGATGATCGTGTCCAGACTCGATGTGCAGTGGACGACGGTGCCGTCCTGAACAGAGGTCTGGCGTCCGATGCGAATCGCCCCATGGTCCCCCCGGAGGACAGCAGACGGCCAGATGGTCGATTCCGAGCCGATCGTGACGTCCCCGATTATCACTGCATCGGGATGCACGAATGCGTCGGAGGCGATGACAGGGATGCGATCTCCGAGGGAATAGATGGGCACAAGGACCTCCTGTGTGGGCGTCACCGCGGCCGGCAGCAGACAAGACCCCTACCCTCTCACGCGGCGGAAACAGGCATGAGGCACAATCTCCGCGCACGGGTCACTCAGTTGACGCGTGCTGGCAGGGAAGACGATGTCGACGAAGGGCACTGACACATGGCTACCGACTACGACGCACCTCGCAAGACCGATGAGGAGCTCGCGGAGGACAGCCTCGAGGAGCTGAAGGCTCGGCGCGCAGACAAGGCGTCATCCGCTGTGGACGTGGATGAGGCCGACTTGGCCGAGAGCCTGGAGCTCCCGGGAGCCGATCTCTCCGATGAGAGCCTCACCGTCCGGGTCCTGCCCCGTCAGTCCGACGAGTTCACGTGCTCCAAGTGCTTCCTGGTGCAGCACCGCAGCCAGCTCGACCACGAGGGAAAGTCCGGCCCCATCTGCACTGAGTGCGCCTAGCGATCAGCAGGCTGCTTCGGCTGCAGACACAGTCGTCAGCGTGAGCCGTGCCTCATGCCCCAATGATTGGCGGCGCGGTACACGGCAACTTCGACGACAGCAGCCGTGGCGGCGGTCACCGCTGTCCACACCAGTGCCCTGCCAAAGGACACCGCCGGATCGCGGGGGGCAGGAGCATGCCGTCCCGTCGCGCGCTCGTAGCCGGTCGTCATCAGTTTGCGCGCGAGCATCGTCGCGCCGATCGCGGCTATGGGAGCGATCAGGTGGGCAAGGGGATTGATCTCCACCACACCGGACTCTGGGGTGCTGGTTTCGGGGTCGCCGTCCACCGGGGTCCTCCTGTTGTCTGGGGTCACGGACGACCCATCGTTGCAGCCAAGGACGCAGCGAGTCGATCTGGGTGCCGCGACGACAGCAGCCAGGCAGGGTGGGGATCAGCGTCATCGTCGAGCGTGATGAGGATTCCGTCTGGGGCGGCGCCGGGGCGTATGGCGACGAAGATGCGGCCATCGGATCCTGGACCGCGCAGTTCCCGGATCCGCACCTTGTCGACGATGTCGACATCCTCGATGCTCCGAACGGGCAGCTCGGCTCCGCCGACGCGGATTCCGCTCGTGCCGACTGTGATCACCGGTGCCGTGCTGATCAGCAGGGCCGTGGCCAGCGCCGAGGAGGCGAGCGCGGTGCCCCAGCCTGCCCACGATCCCAGAGCCGCACCGTAGGCGATGGAGATCATGGCCACGAGACCTGCGGCCACGATCCATGTCGGCCAGGACGGCACCAGCCGCTCCCGATAGTCGGCCCCATCCGTCGAGGGTGCTGCGGAGCTGCTGGTGTCGGACATGGGCCAAGCCTGACACGAGCCGGCAATGATCGCGTGACGGGTAGTCTCGCGTCATGGCACCCTCCACGAGCCTGTCCACGACGCCACCCGACGACTCAGTGATGCCGGAGCGATCTGGGCACTCTCCGGCACCGGGCGACACCATCCCCTCGCACTACCGGTGGTGCTTCGGATGCGGTGCTGACCATCCAACAGGGCTGCACATGTCCATCACGGCTGGCGAAGGGTTGACGGTCCACGGTGTCTTTCGGGTGACCGAGCATCACCAGGGAGCGCCTGGGCTCGCCCACGGCGGTGTGCTGACGACCGCGGTGGATGAGATCCTCGGGTCGCTGAACTGGCTTCTGGCTGGCCCCGCGGTCACAGGTCGACTCGAGTGCGACTTCCGAAGGCCGGTTCCGGTCGGCACGGATCTTGTCGTGGAGGCTGAGGTGGTCGGGCAGCGAGGCCGGAAGGTCTACACGCGCGCGACGGGTCGCCTCAACGCACCGGATGGTCCGGTGGCGATCACGGCGGCAGCAATCTTCGTGCAGGTGCCCCTCCAGCACTTCGTCGACCACGGATCCGCGCAACAGGTCGAACAGGCGATAGCCGATCGCAGCAATGGCGGACCCACCTGGCGACCCGACGCTGATGACCACCCGTTCGAGTTGAACCCGTGAGCACGGGTGATCGACGGGGATCGGTCCTCATCACCCGACTCGACCCGGACCTGCCGCTCCCGGCATACGAGCATCCTGGCGATGCCGGTCTCGATCTGCGCAGCCGGATCGAC
>Ga0181563_10000838_pt1 | contig 29995 bp, 17 predicted proteins | sample 011ome_25_FD_133759 | JGI IMG/M metagenome (GOLD analysis project Ga0181563, IMG submission 133759) | Coastal salt marsh microbial communities from the Groves Creek Marsh, Skidaway Island, Georgia - 011512CT metaG (megahit assembly) | ecosystem: Environmental > Aquatic > Marine > Intertidal...
ATTTGGGTTGCGTCGAGACCGATTGCGGTCGGGTATCGGCAAGGGTTTGGTAACTGTATCTTGTTGGCAGCGGGGAATAAATGCCTATTGGGTCCGAGTGAGTTTGATGATTCGGTGGATGAAAATGAATCTGCAGGCTAATACATTGGTGTGTGGATTGCATCTCCGCTTATTCCTCCTGTTAGCTGTCGAGCAGCATTGATTTCGTGGCGAACCTCGTGCCCGTTGGTATGATTCGCGCAGATTGAACCAGATGAGTAGTTGGCAATGTGGAAGATTGACGAACTTGGAATCGTTACCTGGATTACCTCAGAATCATCGTGCCGCTTTGACTTGCGAGGCGGTGATGGAGCATTCGCCTGTCAGCCGTTTCCCGATGTAGCAAAGTCAGGCAGCCACGGTGATTTTCCATTATTGGATTCGGTATCGACGGTAAGGTTGAGTGCGATCGAAGGTCAGCGGTTACCCGAGGCGAGTGAACAGTACGTGCGCCAGGATCGCCTGACGATCAATTATCCGCAAGGTGATGGTCTCTATGCGATTCGTTTATCCCTCGAACCGATGGCATGCAGTTCTCAAGTTCTTGTATTCGAGGTGACGGTTTCCATTCAAACGGATCTGCTCGATACGCATCCGATGTTAGATCTGAGCGTTGGTGGTGGCGAGGCATTGTCTTACCCGGCGCAAGTCGATCAAGATAATTGGCGAGCAGATCTGAAGGACAGTCCCTCAGGTGCGAACGGGATCAATTTGGTTAATAGGGATGATGGTTCCGTCGCCATCTTGCTTGACCGGCACGACGCGCCCACTACGACGAGCCTTTCGGATGCTCAGCACTTGCGTTTACGATTGTTTGGTGACTTTCTAGAAAAAGGCGTCATTCGGACCGCTCGGCCATGGATTGTCATGGATCGTTCTGGTCAGCCGATTGCAACGGAAACGCTGGAGCAATTATTCAACGATTTGGAACAAAGGCCGCTACCGCTAGCGACTTGATTGCTTTTTTAATCAGTTCACGCTTTCGTTTGATAATGATTTGTGGGTGTCGGTCTAGCTTTGGAATCAAGTGCGATGAACTCACCTGTTTTTCGCGAATGGAACAGTCGGTTCGCCTTGATGGTTCTTGGTGCACAAAAAAAGCCTCCCTTTTGCAGGGAGGCTTTCGCCGATTTGATAAAGTGTCTCATCGGGTGATCGATTTCATTCGTTACGATCGCTGAATCAAACCTTGTCACCAGCTGGAACCACGAAACCATCGCGATATTCGCGAGCGAGTAGTTCATTTGCCGCTTCGTTATTGGTGAAGCGTTCGGTGTCGTTGTCAAACGTAAGTTGAGGTCCAAGAGATAACGGTGTTTTATCGAGATCAACGTTATTCGCTTTGAGGTGTTCAACGGTTCGTTGCAGCGTGAGGTTGTTGTCATCGAGGCTTTTGACTTTCGAGATAACCGCTTCGATTTCGCTGGTTGAAACACGGTTGCTTTCACCTAGGTAGTAAGAAATATTTCCTAGGTGGCTGACGCCCGCCGACAAGTGACCGGTCATCGCGTCGGCATTGAGCGAACCATAATCTCGCGTGATGCATGCATCGATGAAGTTCGCGAAATGCGCGTCGCCCACGTCGCTTGCCTTGAATTCTTTGACAGTGTTGAAATCTTTATCAAACGCTTGGCAGTAGTCGTATCGGACCTGTGCGACGTATCCTTCGCTGCCGTAGAAAATCACGCCGATTTTATTTCCTCCACCTTTTCCAAACATCGCTTCAACTTCTTTGCCACTGGAGGTTGAAATATCGAGACCTCTTGTTTCAAAGACAATGCACTTATCACCGTAGTCATAAATTGAAACTTCTGTATTCGCTGTGTCGCCGGCATCAACGTAAGAAGCATCGTTTCTTTCGGCTTGGTAACCGAGGCGACCGCCGTAGCTGATAATCGAGTTGGGATGGCGGTTAACACCTAGTCCCCAGCGGGCGATATCCGTTTGGTGAGGACCTTGGTTACCGAGGTCACCGTTTCCGTAATGACGCTGCCAATGCCAATCGTAATGAAAGCGAGGTCGAGTCAGCTTGGGATCGGTCAAGCTCGCTGGCCCACTCCAAAGATCAAAATCCACATTACCAGGAACCTCATAGTTTCCGAGTGCGCCGATCGATTTGCGGCGTTTGTAGCAGAGACCTCTAGCAAAGTTGCACTCACCGATTCCACCGTCGGCGATGTATTGCATCGCATCTTGAACCGCGCGACTGCTTCGGCACTGGGTACCCGTCTGGAACATTCGTCCGTAGCGGGCAGCCGCCTCGACCAGCGCGCGGCCTTCATGAATGTTGTGGCTGATCGGTTTTTCGACGTAAACATCCTTGCCGGCTTGCATTGCCCAGACACCCATCAGAGCGTGCCAGTGATTCGGAGTTGCGACGGATAGGATATCGACGCCATCTGCGTCCATTGCTTCACGAACATCGCTGAAAAGTTCAGGACGTTTTCCCTGAAGTTTTGCAATCTGGTCTGCTCGCTTCGCACCAACTTCTTCGTCAATGTCGACGATTGCGCGGATCACCGTGCGAGGATCCTTGTCAAAACCGCGGATATGTTCACCACCACGCCCGTTGAGCCCAGCGATACAGACGCCCAGTTGTTCATTGGGACTTTGTGCCTTGCTGAATTGGCTGGAGGATGCTGCAAAGAAGGATGTCGCAGCGATCGAAGAAAATTGTCGACGATTAAGTTTGCTCATGATTCGTTTTAGTCAAAGGGAGGAAGTTTTATGGGGCTATGATTATGCCGATTCTGAACTTGAGTTTCCAGCCAAGGCAGGTAAAACGCGTTAGGCTGATTCACCTCATCTCTATCTCAATCTTGTTTCGTTTCGGAAACGGTGGAGATTTCGGTAAAAACGAGGCGAGGCAGGTGCGATGGAACACCGGTCAAGGGACACTCCCCTGAATGAATCATCCGTGATTCGGCGATCTGATACAGCGTATCAGGGTGACGAGACTAATTTTTTTCTGGCGCCAAAGCGGCAGTCCTTTCAGCCATTTTTGCAGTCGGGGTTGCGTCCGCTTCTAAATCACCAAGAGCGTACTGGATGCCGTCTAGCATGTGCTGCAACATCACGGGGTTGCGAAAGGTTTCTTCTCGGTGACCAAAGTTGGTGTAGAACACTCGGCCTTTGTCTGCTGTACGGATCCAAGAAACTGGGACTTCCCTTGGTCCATCATTGATTCTTTCCGAGACAACTTTTTGGTTCATATCCAAGCTAACGAGGACACGAAGCGTATCGGTTCCAACGTAGCTCTCGGGGTTGTACTGGTAGATTTCATCAGTGTGCCAAAACCCTTTGCCATCGAATGATTGGTTCAGGCGATGTTTAGGGTCATCAAGTTTGAAAGCCCATGTTCCTCCGGCGTTCCATGGATGCCCATTGAACTGACCTCCGATCAAGGCTCGGGCTTCTGGGTGTCGTCCAAAGTTGTCACTAGCAGCGTGGAATCCAATCAAACCTTTGCCGTTGGAAACGAAGTCGAGAAATGCGTTGAGTTGGGATGCCTCGGGGAACTGCATGTGGGTCGTGTTGTTGAGTAGAACCGCATCGTACTGGGCTAGGTTTTCAGGTGTGAAAACGTCATAGGTGTTGGTTAGGTCAACTTGAAAAGCACCTGTCTTTTTTGACATCGCCTGTACGGCAGCGTTGCCGTGAGGGATTGAGCTATGGACAAAACCTTCACACTTCCAAAAAACAAGAATCCGTCGTTCCTTTGCTGGCGTTGCCGAAGCTTTTGAGGGAACTGCTTCACTGATTGCTGCTTGGATGTCGTCGGGAATCGGTTGGAAGTTTTGCGCATGGAGCGATGTCGATAGCAGAGTAAGCGTCCATGCAGCGAAAAGAGTTTTAAGTTTCATTGGTGGTAAGATTCCGTTGCGGTGGGAAGTGTTAGTGAACTGCTCGGTCGAGCGGTGGGGTGGTTGCGGAAGCAAAAGGTTTAAGATTCGCTCGATGATGGGTAAGCCAATTTTTTTTTTCATGATTCTCATTTTGCCGAGGACATATGATAGCGACAAAATGATTGAGTCGCTCGATACTTTTCGGTTGGTTTGCACTCGGTATTTGAAAAAGAGTTTTCCATCGCTCAGGCGGTTATTACTGGGAATTGACGAAAAAAGCGACCACATTTCTCGTCTGTGATCGCTTGTTCGTGGGTGTCAACTTCATGGTTGATTGCATGATCGCCGCGTGTGGGTAACTAGACGCGTGCAGCGGGGTGTTTGAGTGGTAACCATGCGGCGCCTTGTTGGCTGCTGCTCACGCACTGCTGAATAAAGAACATCCCCTCGACCCCATCGTAAATATTTGGATAGACGGTGTCTCGCCGTTCAGTTTTGTCGCCAGAAGCTCGCTTGGCCATGTCGTCAAAGGCAGAGGAGTAGACGTTGGCAAACGCTTCGAAGAAAGCCTCTGGGTGGCCTGATGGAAGGCGACACGCACCGGCTCCAAGTCCATTCATAAATGGTGCGTTTGGATCGCGAGTGTAGATCTGGTGTGCCTTTCCGTTTTGGCGATAGATCAACTCGTTCGGGTTTTCTTGACGCCAGCGAAGTGATCCCTTGGTGCCATCGATTTCAATTTCCAAATCGTTTTCACGACCGTGGCTAATCTGCGATGCGGTGACGGTTCCCAATGCTCCGTTCTCATATCGAATGACCGCAGTTCCATAATCATCAAGTCGACGTCCATCGACGAATGTTTTCAAGCTGCAGCTCACTTCACCCGGAAGCACACCGGTCATGTATCGTCCAAGGTTGTAGGCATGGGTCGCGATATCTCCGAACGCACCCGCTGCTCCGCTTTTTGAAGGATCGGTTCGCCAAGAAGCCTGCTTTTGTTCGTCGTTTTCCAAAGCGGTTCTTAGCCATCCCTGGATGTACTGGGAGCGAATGGCGTTGATTTCACCCAGTTCACCACTGAGGATCATTTCCCTTGCTTGCCGAACAAGTGGATAGCCGGAATAGTTGTGGGTGACGGCGAACACAACATCGCTTCCCTCGACTGCTTCAAGCAGGGATTCCGCTTGTGCTAGATCGAATGTCATCGGCTTGTCGCAGACAACATTAAACCCTGCTTCGACCGCTGCCTTGGCAACGTCGTAATGCATGTGGTTGGGCGTTGCAACACTCACAAAGTCAATGCGTTGGTCAGCTGGAAGATTCGTCTCGCTTTCGATCATCTCCTGATAGCTACCGTAGGCACGGGATTCATGAATGTCATAGTCAGGAGCCGACGCTTTGGCTCGCTCGGGGTTACTGGAAAGCGCACCCGCTGTCAGAACCGCGCGATTGTCCAAGCAGGCTGCAATCGAGTGAACGCGTCCAATGAAGGAACCCGCGCCCCCACCGACGAGAGCCATTCGGAGTTTTCTATCCAGAGGTGCGTTGATACCCATAATGTTCGCTCTACCTGAAACGTGAATAAGATGAAGAAGTAATCAGATCAAGTCATTGAATGACCGCCAAAATCCTAAGGCCGAATCACGGGCGTTACAATATTCCCTCTCGGTGATTTATCGGGTTGACGGATGAAATCGTCCGACAACCGAATTTTTTTACCTCAGCAAAACACGTTGCCAACGGAGTTTGACACTATTTTGTGTCTACTCTGAGCCAAGCAAGGAAGTCGCATCGCTTTTATTGGACTAAAAACGCTAGAATGCCTACCGGATTCAAAAATAAAAAGCATTCTTATTCACCATTTGTCGCCCCTGCGAGGAGTCGTTGAGTGATGTCCAACTCATCTGAATTGCCAACTGTCGAGATGAACCAAGAACGAGTTGCCTGTTGCGGTCTGTCTCGAATCGGTAGTCCTTCACGCCCGACACTTTTTGGGGCCGCGATCGTTCTAGTGACGGTTGCCACTGCGAGTTACTGGGCTGGGACGAAGTCGGGCATGTCTCCCAACATGATGAATGCCGAGCAAGCAGAGCAATGGGCGGGCAGCCTACCATTGATCAATGCGACTGGATCCGTGACTAGCGAAAAATTCTCGATGGCAACCGGAAGCGTGAGCGATGAAGCCGAAGGGCTATTCGTTCTTGATCACAATTCAGGACTGCTGCAATGCACCTGTATTTATCCCCGAAGTGGCCAGTTCATGGCACGGTTTTCCACCAATGTTGCAGAGACGCTCGGGACGGGAGCAAAGGGTGGGAAATACCTCATGGTGACTGGGCAAGCTAATTTTCCTCGCGCCAGCAATCGACCGGCTGCTGCGACCGTGGTTTATGTGATGGATTCCGCCACCGGCAACTATGCTTGCTATGGGATTCCCTTTGATCAAACCGCCGTTCCTCGCAATCAACCGCAGCAAGGCCTGATGGTGCTTATCGGTGCCGGGTCAGCGAATCCGCTTGTCGATCGCGATGATCTTCGCTAGTTCAAAAGTACCGAGTCTCTTCGGGCGAGAGGGGGGCGAATGATTTTGGTCGCCGCTCGCATTCTTTTTTGTACGCAACGGTCGGGTAGTCGCTGCGAGTTCCAAGACTCGAGCGAAGGACAGGGCGTTGAGGTCTGGTAAGGTTTTGTGCGACTGCTAGGATGACGTCTTTCAGTGCCGCTTTAGCAGAGACAAACGGATTTGAATGCGACGCATGGACTTAACGGGCCGCAAGCCGAGGCGGTTGCGACGCTGCGCGGGCCTCTTTTGGTTTTGGCGGGGGCAGGAACCGGTAAAACACGAGTCGTAACGTTCCGCATTGCCAACCTCATCCGCAACGGTATTGCCCCCGACCGAATTCTTGCAGTGACTTTTACCAATAAAGCTGCTGGTGAAATGCAGGAGCGGGTTGGCGAGTTAATACAGTCGCGACGTTCCGGACCAAAAGGCAGGGTGCTTAAGAGATCACGACGCGGTGACGATTCTCCTAAGCCAACGATCAGTACGTTTCACTCTCAGTGTGTCAGGATTTTGCGAGAGCACGCACGTGCCTTGGGGTATCCTAAAAAGTTTTCGATCTACGATCGGAGTGATCAGGAATCTTTAGCTAGAACCGTTCTTCGCGAACTCAAGCTGCCCGGCACGGCGCTCAAGCCAAGTGACATGCTGGCGATTATCAGTAGCTGGAAAAATGAATCCATTTTGCCGGATCGTGCGGTTTACTTAGCAGGAACCGATCGAGAGCATTTTGCAGCAGCGGCTTATCGTCGTTATCAAAATGCTTTGAAGTTGCAGGGTGCAATGGATTTCGATGACTTACTGCTTCAGACCGAACAATTATTTGAGGAGCATTCAGAGATTCGCGATCAAGAGGCTGCAAAGTACGACCACGTATTGGTGGATGAGTATCAAGACACTAACGGAAGTCAGTACCGGATCACTCGGCATCTAACTGAGAAGCATCGCAATTTTTGTGTGGTGGGTGATGATGATCAGTCCATTTACGCGTGGCGTGGCGCGGATGTTACCCACATTCTTAATTTCAAAAATGACTGGCCTGATGCAAAGGTCGTCTACCTGCAGGATAATTATCGAAGTACCGCTGCCATACTAGAGATGGCCAATCGGTTGATTGCGTACAACACGATTCGACACGATAAGCGATTGATCGCAAGTCGTCCGCCGGGAAAGCGACCAAGGATTGAGCAGTACAAGGACGAAATCACTGAATCAAAAAGTGTTGTTGCGCAAATCACCCAGTTGATCGACAACGAGCACGTTCAGCCGCGCGACATTGCAATTTTATTTAGAACCAACGAACAGCCGCGCCTTTTCGAAACTGAGTTGCGTAAAGCCAAGGTGCCTTACGTGATGCTAGGCAGTCAGTCCTTTTTTGATCGTAAAGAAATCAGAGACCTTATCTCGTATCTGAAATGGATCGAGCAACCTTCGGACGAGGTTTCGCTCCTTCGTGTGATCAATACACCCCCTCGGGGACTGGGTAGTAAGACCGTCAAAACCTTGATCGGCCGGGCTGTCGAGCGAGGCGTGCCAGTTTGGGAGGTGATGCAGGATCCATCAGCGTTGACCGACCTGCCAGTTGCCGCACGAAAAGGTATTTCGCAGCTTGCCGAAGTGGCAAGCAACGTGAGGCAGCGGGCGGAAAATGAGTCGTTAACCGATGCGATGAGAACGCTATTGGATCAGACTGCTTACGCGGACGAGATTTCGCGGAACTACGAAAAAACAGAAGAGCGTGAAGCGAGGATGAGCTCGATTGAGGAGATGATCAACGCGATTGGCGCCTACCAAGATGGTTCCACCAAGCCCGACATCACAGGCTTTTTGTCCGAGATCGCGTTGGCTGGTCGTGAGATGGGTAACGAGAAAGATAAGCTGGCCCAGCAGAATGCGGTCTGGTTGCTAACCATGCATGCTGCGAAGGGATTGGAGTTTCCGTATGTGTTTATGGTCGGTCTGGAAGATGGGATTCTGCCGCATAGTCGAAGTGTGAAAAGCGGTGAAGAGAACGACATCGCGGAGGAGCGACGGTTGTGCTACGTCGGTATCACTAGAGCTCAAGAAATTTTAACACTGTCGTTGGCTTTGACTCGCCGAAAATGGGGTAAGCCTCGTCCAACGACCCCAAGTCGTTTTTTGTATGAGATCACAGGCAAGGCCGATAATCCGAATCAGTATCGGAAAAAAGGCGGTAATCGCTAACGCTAAATAGTTAACTTGGGATGCGCCGGGTCTCAATTTTACTGGTTGAGGCAGTGCTTTTCTTTGGTAGCGGTCGGTTGGTTGTCGTTGGTGTTCGCTCGGTAGTGATACGTTTTTTGGTCGAGTGCGATCTCGGGGTCGCCAGAATCGTCTGTTACACTACGCGTTAGCACCCGATCGAGAACTGCCCTGATACACTGCCTGAATAAACTGCCCTGTAACAGGGTTTCATTGCTTGTTTGTGACTAATCCATGCGATTCTTGCTGAAATGGTTGTTTTTACTTAGTCTCCTGACTGCCTTCGGTTACGGGGGATTGCAGGCTAAAAGAGTCTGGGAGCAAAAGCAGATTCCGGTCTTTCGGACTGCACCGGTCACCGAGGGCCAGTTGGTTTCGGTTGTCAATTCAACGGGCGAAGTCAAACCGGTGCTGAGCGTTTCAGTTGGATCCTTTGTGTCGGGGCCGATCGAAAAGTTACATGTCGACTTTAATGACACCGTGACAAAAGGCCAGTTGATGGCAGAGATTGACTCTCGTTTATTCGAGGCTGCTGTTGCGGCGGATCGAGCACTCTTGGGAATTCGGCAAGCAGAGGTTAAGCGAGTGGAGTCCGATCTGGAGCTCGCAAAGCTTGATTTGGATCGGGCCAACCAATTGAAAGATCGTGGTGAAGGGATTGTTTCACAGGTCGAGATCGATCAGTTTCGCTTCAAGTTAGCGTCACTCGAAGCTCAGGTGCGAATCGCCTCTGCCGGAGTTCAGCAAGCAGAAGCCGGTTTGTTGAACTCAGAAGCCAATTTGGAGTTCACCCGAATTGTGTCTCCGGTCGATGGCGTCGTGATCGATCGAAAAATTGAGCCCGGCCAAACGCTAGCCGCTCAATTTCAGACTCCCGAACTCTTTGTGGTTGCACCTGACTTGCGGGATGAGATGCATCTCTTTGCATCGGTGGACGAAGCTGATATCGGTCTAATTCGCGAGGCTGCGGAGCAAAAGCAGCCCGTTCAATTTACCGTGGATGCTTACCCCGATGATTTGTTCGTTGGGAAAGTCGTGCAGATTCGACTTAGTCCGGTTGTGGCACAAAATGTTGTGACCTATCCCGTCATTGTGTCAGCGCAAAACAAAGAGCAAAAGCTGATGCCTGGGATGACTGCAAGTCTTTCCTTTCAGACGGGGAAGCGTGACAACTGCCTGCGAATTCCTAATGCAGCCTTAAGGTTCTTTCCCAAGGTAGAGCACGTGCGTGCGGAGGATAAGCATCTGGTGCTCGGGGTGACTGACGAACAAGAGTTCGGGCTGGATCTGGAGGAGTCAGCAGAAGAGAAAACCGCTTTTGCTGCCAAGCGATCCCAACGTTACGTTTGGGTATGGGAATCTCCGCTTCTTCGTGCGATTCCTGTCACGATTGGGATACGCGATAGTCAATGGAGTGAATTGGTGGGCGGTGATGTTTCACTTGCTGACGAATTAGTGATCTCAGAGAAAAAGTGATACGGGTTCAGCTCCGTTCATGATGATTTTGAAAATGATTTAACCAGCAGTGGCTGCAGACCATGGGTTTTTGGAATACCGTCCAGATTGCGCTTCGATCTCTTAGGAAGAATCGTTTGCGTGCGACGCTCACCATTCTTGGTGTCGTGATCGGAATTGCGGCGGTCACCGCAATGGTTTCGATCGGTCAGAGCGCGACAAGTTTGGTTCGCGGCGAGTTAGAGGGATTGGGAACCAACGTCATTATTGTCGTTCCCAAAATGATGCGAAGAGGCGGTGTGCAAGATGCTAGATCGGTTTCTTTAACCCCTGGGGATGCCGAGGCGATTCGGACGGAGTGTTCATCGATTGCGGCTGCAAGTGGGTTGGTGGGTTTCGCGAACCAGCTTGTTTACGGGGGTGTGAATTGGCAGCCCAAAGAGTCTTATGGAGTCGGAGTGGATTACCTGATGGTTCGTAGCTGGGCGATACGCCTAGGCGGGTTTTTTGGTGAAAGAGAAATTCGTTCTGCAGAGAAAGTGTGCGTGATTGGTCAAACCGTCGTCGCAAAACTCTTTCAGACGGTCAACCCGATTGGTGAGACGATTCGCATTGGCAACATTCCTTTTCGTGTGATCGGTGTGTTGGAGGCAAAGGGAGCGAATATGGTTGGCGAAGATCAGGATGACTTAGTCTTGGTCCCCTATACCACCGTGCAAAAGAGGATTCATGGCAATCAATTCAAGAATGTTCACGCAATCATGGCTTCGGCTCGTACCTCAGATCTTACGAATGTTGCCGCGACGGAGATTCGTCAATTGCTGCGAGAACGCCATGATATTTATCCCGGTCGACCGGCTGACTTCGAAGTTCAGAGCACCACGGAGATCGCCAGCGTTTTAGGAGTGATTACCGGATCCATGACAGCGATGTTGGCATCAATTGCAGCGATTAGCCTCGCAGTCGGCGGCGTGGGAATCATGAATATCATGCTGGTATCTGTGACCGAACGAACCCGTGAGATTGGTATTCGAATGGCGGTTGGCGCGAGAGGTCGAGATATTCTCAGGCAGTTTTTGATTGAGGCGGTGGTGCTCTCGATTCTTGGCGGCGTCATCGGGTTGTGTTTTGGTGTGGCCGGATCGGTCGGTGTGATTACGTTGATCAATCAATGGTCACCCGGTACCGATTGGCCGATCGTCGTGTCGCTGCCTGCCGCGGTGACTGCGATTGTATTTTCAGCGCTAGTGGGTGTCTTTTTTGGTTTTTATCCCGCCAGAAAAGCGAGTCGTATGGATCCCATTGACGCGCTTCGATTTGAATAAGTTTCAAGATTTTATCGCTGTGACCCACAAAGCTCGATCGAGCTTGTTCTTGCCGATTTGCCAGACTTTTTGGCGATTGCGATCAAAATCATTGTTGGTTTCTCCGTGCCAAATTGGTTGCCACGGCTGAGTATGCCGGTCGCTCTGTGGCGGAAATAGATTCTGGGCAAGTGATTTGCACGAATCATCGAATCTTAGGCGGATTTTTTTCGAGAACCATTTTGGTGAGCTCGCCAGAGAGTTTCGGTTCTGAAGGGCGCAGCGAGACTCGGATGTGGGTATACTTTGCAGGAAATTCAACGAGCCGCCGCGTGATGTCTTATTTTGGAAACGCGGTGGGATTTGAAATGAAGCAGGCTCGTCCACGTTTGGTTGCATGACCGTTTGATTGGATGACCGTGGATGGGGTCTCTCGTTTCCATGGTAGGTTGCCGCTGATCGGTCGTTGAAGGCCTTGGCCAACTTGATCGCTAGATGGATTCTTTTTCCAAAGGTGATTCAATGTTTGTTTGTTTGAGTCGTCTTTGGAACCGATTTGTTTGATGAGAATCCTTGACCTCGTAAAGCCGAAAGACCTTGCTCGAGTCAATAAACTCCAGCTACTTGCCAAGCAGGTGGTTGAGGGATTTTGTTCGGGAAGACATCGTTCCCCGCATAAGGGTTTCAGTGTTGAATTCAAAGAGCACCGTACCTACGTCCGTGGCGATGAGCTGAGAAATATTGACTGGAAGGCTTTTGGTAAGAGCGATCGCCTTTATATTCGCGAGTACGAAGAAGAGACTAACCTGCGTTGCACGCTTTTGGTGGATCGCAGCGGCTCAATGCAGTACGCCGGGCAACGTAGCGAAGGCCGAACCAAGTATCAGTATGCGCAGCAGTTAGCCGCCGCACTCTCTTACCTCATGCTAGGGCAGCAGGATGGCGTCGGGCTGGTAACCTTCGATGATCAACCTCGGGATTGGTTACCATCTAGGAGTCGACCCTCTCATCTTCGTGCGATTCTGCAATCGATCGCAGAGGATGGTTCAAAGCGAGAGACAGACTTGGGTGGAGTCTTTCAGAAAATCGCTCCAAAGCTTTCGCGACGCGGATTGTTGGTGATTTTGTCTGATGCGATGGGGGATGTCGAATCGCTTGCAAGAGCCTTCGCACTTTTTCGTTCGGCACGCCACGAAATCTTATTTTTTCAAATTTTGGATCCGGACGAAATTGATTTTCCGTTTTCGGGGCGAATCCAGTTTCGTGATCTTGAGCGTTCAACTAACGAGCAGATGGTGGATGCTAAGGCGATCCGGGATGCCTATATGCAGCGTTATCGGGATCATGTTGATCAGCTGAAAGAGGTTTGCCGTAAGCAGAGGGTCGATTTGGTTCAGATGACAACGGACCGACCATTTGCGGATGCGTTACACGAGTACCTCTCAGTGCGGAGGCGCGGGCGTTGACACTGCTAAACGGACTTCTAGCCTTCGGTGCCTTGGCTTTCACCGTTCCCCTTGCCATTCATCTGTTATTTCGAAATCGATTTCAGGTAATGGAATGGGGGGCGATGCATCTGTTAGAAGCAGTCGTTAGGGTGAACCGACGCCGGTTGCAGTTGATGCACCTGCTGCTCCTATTGCTTCGTTGTCTAATTCCGATTGTTCTTGCATTTTGCTTGGCACGGCCGGTGTTGACCGGTTTTCAAGTGCTTCCAGGCGACGCTCCTCGAACCCTTGTCATTGCATTGGATGACAGTCAGAGCATGTCGGCTCGCGACTCATCGGGTCAGACGCGGATGGAGAGAGCCAAGCAATCGATTGAAGTTTTACTGGGTACGCTTTCACGACGTGATGAAGTGATGTTGATGCGCAGCAGCCAACTATCGCTGCCCGTTTCCGCTTCGAGTGCTCAAGATGCTGCTGAATCCTTACGAAAAGTGAAAGCTGCGTCGGGACCGGTGGATTTAGGAAACTTACTGCGTGCTGCGATCGAAGCTGCTGAGGATGGCGTTTACCCTCAACGTCAAATCGTGGTCGTTGGAGATTTTTCAAGTGATTCACTTGATGACGCTTCCATGGAGACTCTTTCTGCCGTTGCCGAGTCCATTGAACGCAAGTCATTGAAGCCTTCGATCGGTTTTTTGAACTTGGGGAAAGAGTCAGGGCAACTTGCTAATTTATCGGTTGATTCAATCGAATCGAATTCAGCTGCTGTCATTGCCGGGCGAGGTGGAAGTTTTCAGGCAACCGTTCGCAATGCAAGTGATCTGCCGGTAAGGGATCTTCGACTAACGTGGTACCTCGACGGTTCGGAGGTTGGGCAAGCGTCCTTGACGGTCGCTGCACGCTCATCCACGGTTGCCAGGCTGACTCACCGTATTGATCAGGTGGGGGTTCACCTCTTGACTGTCTCGGTCGAGCATGCGGATGCGTTGCTGGAGGACAATCAACGTTCGATCGCTGTTGATGTGATTGACGAGATCAAAGTACTGCTTGTTGATGGTGATCCTGCTCAGGAGCCACTTGAAGGTGAGACGGATTACTTGGCAATCGCATTGAGTCCTTTTGCGTTCGGTGGAGAGGATCAACCCGATGCGGTGCAAACGAAAGTGTGCCTTCGTCAGCAACTGCAAAAAAGCGTCGTCGATGACGCGCCGGACTTGGTGGTCCTTGCAAACGTCTCCGATCTTAGTGATCAAGAGCGTTCCGATCTCTCGCAATTTGTGATGCGTGGTGGCACCTTGGTGATCTTTGACGGTGATCAAGTTGATCCAGCGGATTACAACGCTGATTGGACTTGTGCGGAGGGTTCTTGGAAGTTGCCCGCATTGTTGGGCGAGGTAATCGGGGAGACCGAAGGCGAGAATCGTTTGCAGCAACCTTCTGGGAGTCACCACGCGATCTATTCGCCATGGGAATCGCTGCGAACAGGGAACGAGCAGCCGTTTGCGGATATTGATATTTTTGCCTATCGCGATTTGAAAGTTTCTCGATCCTCCACCGAATCCCCCGCGGTTGCTTCGCTTAACGTTCAATCTCAGCAATCCACTGATGAAAGTGTTGATGGTGCAGCGGTTTCAGTCCGTGAGTTCGTCGGCGAAGATGAAGACAGCCAAGTCGGCGCGGGGATGACGTTGTGGAGTCTTGGAAATGGTGCGCCGGTGGCAGTTCTTGCTCGACGTGGCGATGGGAATGTGGTGCAGTTTTCAATTCCTTGTGATACGGCTTGGGCTTCGTTGCCATTGCGTTTGGTTTTTCTACCGATGATGCAACAATTGGTGCTCGATACGGCGGGGAATCAGCAGCGAGTCAACATCGCTGTCGGTGAATCGGTGGTGGTTGCGGCCGAGTCGCTGATTCCAACAGAGTCCGATTTGCAATCGGCCGGACTTCAGGCCTCTCGTGAAAAGGCCGCCGCGTCGGTTGCTCAAGGGAATGGCTCTCAGACGACGCAGAATCAGGGTCCGGTATTGATCGATGAAGCCAAGGCCGTCAAATATCGAATCCAAGGCCCCGATGGTGGTGAAGAGTCGGTCGAGCCTAGCGGCGTTGAAGGTGGGATTACTCGTTTAATTCTTTCCTCGGCAATGCAGCGAGGTGTTTATCATTTTCACGCGGAAACGCCCATCGTCGGCGGTTTACCAGTTCAGACCGAAACCATTCGGCTTGCATCGATCCCTGCATCCGAATCGGTACTTCGCGATGCCGATCCAGAGCGAGTGCGTACCGCTGCTGAGTTATCAGGTGCAATGGTTTACGAGGAAGTCTCCGCTCTGGCCAGCGATGATCAGCAGCGGCGTTTCGGACGCGAGATATGGAGATGGCTTTTTGCTGCTTTATTGGTTCTCCTGGTTGGTGAATTACTGCTTCAGCAACGCGCCGTTGCAACGGTGACGTCAACTCGTTCCAAAGTGGAGGCGATTTGATGGGAAGTATCCGATTTGCGGGCGATTTATCGCCGTTGGTGGCGATGAGTTTGGTGATTGGGGCAGCCGCTTTGGTCGTGTGGCTTTACCTCAGAGAAACGCGTCAAATTGAAAGCCCCTACAACTACTTGATTCCAGGTCTGCGAGCCGCTGCGGTAGCGTTAGCGGTGTTGATTCTTGCAGGGCCCGTTTTGCACCGTCGTGTAACCGTTGGGACTTTAGGTCGAGTCATCTTTGCAGTGGATGCTTCGCAAAGCATGTCGTTGAAGGATGATTTATCGGGTGAATCACGGACTCGGCTGTCTCGAGCCTTCGATTTGCTTTCCGGTAATAAAGGTAATCCGGGTTGGCTTGAGTCATTGCAGTCCACACATGAACTCGACGTAGTCACCTTTTCAGAAGGCAAACCTGCCGTCGTCTGGTCAAGCGGCGATGAAGCTGAGATCCCAACGGTTTGGAATGTCGAGCCGAACGGTAAGCATACGGATTTGTCGAGTGTTATCAGCGTTCCACGGGGTAAGACGCCAACACAGGAGGACGCCTCCAGCGATGACCAAACGGGGCTTTCGTCAGTCGCCGTGGTGGTGATCAGTGATGGACGCAGCAATCTGGGCGAAAGTCCCATCGACGCAGCGGAAGTGTTGCTGGAAAAAGGTGGAATCGTTCACAGCGTTGGGATGGGCAGCAGAGTTGAGCCAGTGGATATTGGGGTGGTCGATGTGATTCGACCGGAAACCGTATCAGCAGATGGAGTCTTGAGTGGTGAAGTCATCGTGAAAACTGCCGGTTTAGGCCGTGCATCTATCGGGGCGACCGGAGCGGCAAGTACCGATCAGGTAACCAACGCTGATCAAGACACAACCGTCGGGCAAGGCAAGTCGACTGAAGCCTCTGCGTCAACTGCTGGTGAAATCAATGTACGGATTGAATCGGGTCAGCAAACGATCTGGTCTCAGAGGGTTTCGGGATCTGAGCAATTACAATCCGTTCCGTTTGTTTTGGATGTGCAAGAGGTTCTTGAGTTGTTGCAACTCTCGGTACCGAGAGGAGTGCAGATTAATTCGCAAGTGCTAGATCTTCGTGCGGTGGTCGACAAAATCGAAGGAGACAGCTACTCCGGTAATGACTCCATGCCGTTTCGCGTTGCTGCGTCGACTCGAGCGAGAAAGTTGCTAATCCTTGATGGGTCAAGCCGGTGGGAAATTCGTTACCTGCGCAATTTGTTTGGTCGGGATCCCGCATGGTCGGTGGATTCCATTTTATTTGGTCCCGGGACTGACCATTACGAGTTACCGCGGGGAGATCAGCCGGGCGAATTTCCGGATAACAATTTGGCAATGTCGCAATATGACGCGATAATCCTCGGAGAAATTCCGCCTGATCAATTGGATGAATCAGATGCATCAAGGCTGAGGGAATTTGTGCGTCGTGGTGGCGGTTTTATTGTTCTCGATGGACGCTACGGAAGGATCCAAGCGTTAAGTGAGTCGCTGCTGCCTGAACTGGTTCCCATTCAATATGAAACAGATACTTCCCCATTCGAGGTGAAAAGTCTGCAGCCGACATCGCTGGGCGCAGATCAGTCGGTCCTTGGGCTTTGGGGTAAGCCTGAAGAGCAGGATGAGTTTTGGGAGAAATTGCCACCGCCGATTGTTGCACCGATGATTGAACCCCAGCCTGATGCAGAGGTGCTAGCCGAGGCCATCGGAGACAAAGGGGAATCTGCCCCTTGGTTGGTCACTCGATTGTACGGCGCGGGGCGAGTGTTTTACCTCTCGACCGATCAGACGTGGCGTTGGCGTTACAAGGTTGCGGACAGGTTCCACTCAAGATTTTGGAACCAATTGCTCGCTTCGGCGATGCAACCGCCCTATGCGGTAAGTGATCAATATGCGTCGCTTGGGACGGATGAAATTGAGTACGAAACTGGCCAGTCCGCAACGATTCGAGTGAGGCTTCAAGGCGCCGGTGGTGACGCGATCGGTGATGCGACGGTTGATGCGTTGTTGCTACAAAATGATCAAGTGGTGGCATCGGTCCCACTCTCGATTGATGATCCCGATCGGGGGACGTATCGCGGCAAAACTTTACCTCTTGATTCCGGTGCCTATCAGGTTCGGATTCAGGCAAGCGGATTCGATTCACAAGCATTGCAGGCTTCCACCCCGATTTGGGTTGGTTCGCGAGATGCCGCAGAAATGTCTTCCGTTGGGTTAGACGTCAGTCTACTCGAGGGCGTTGCCGATGCAGGATCAGGGGTCTACTTCCATGAAACCGAAGCCGATCAGCTGCTCGAAACCCTGCGTCCACTATCGAGTGGTACTGTGATTGAATCAGATGTGCTTCTTTGGCAATCGTACTATTGGTTTGTCGCTATTTTATTGCTTCTTGCGGTGGAGTGGTGGTTACGTAAACGCGTTGGATTGGTGTAGCTCATGTCTGCTGTGTCACGTCAATGGACCGATGGTCTGCAACTGAATTCTAAGACGGCCGAAGTTCTAGGTAAGTTTGACCGACGACGCCGATTCCTTTTGGTGATTAGGGGTATCGCATCGTCATTGGTGATTCTTTTCAGCCTTGCCGCAGTGATCACGTGCATTGATTACATCTGGCTCATTCCAGATCCTGTTCGCTGGGCGTTAAGTATATGCGCCTACGGAGTATCTGTATTCGTTTTGTACTCCTTGGGCATCCGCCCGATGGGTCATCACGATCCGGAGCAAATTGCCCGGCAGGTTGAGGCGAGCGAGGTGAAGTTAAAAGAGGATCTTTTGTCTGCGGTTGAATTGGCAAATCCTCTGCATGTCAACGGAGCCGTCAGCTTTCGTAATCGTTTACAGGATAATGTTGCGGTTCGAGTATCCAGCTTGGATGTGGCGAGATTGTTGCCAGTGCGGTTGATTTCACGATGGTTATTGACTGCCGTTGCTTTGTTGGGCTTGTTTATTCTGTTGAGTCTTTTACCCGGTTTGCAGTTCGGCCGTCGCATTGCTCGGGCGATGATCCCGGGGGCCGCGATTCAACGTGCGTCGATGACAAAAATTTTGGTGTTACAGCCGACACCAGCATCCGGCTTTGTCGCCGAAGGCGACGCGATTGCGATCGTGGTCGAAGTGACTGGAAAGCCCGCGGATGAAGTCCGAGTTCAGTGGCGAGACGAAGATGGATTGTCCGGTGATTTGTTGATGACTCCACGTGCAGTGAATGATACGGAGTCTCTCGGTGGAACACTCGCATTCCAAAATCGATACGCGGCTAATCTATCGGTGGGTACCGCTCCTGTTCATTATCGTGTGCTCGGTGGCGATGGTGTGACGCTGTGGGAAACTCTTACTCCCCTGCCCCGTCCACGAGTGGTTAACTTCAACAAGAACTATCAGTTTCCCGACTATTCCCTGCTCTCGCCTCGGTCAGAAGATGCGGAACACGGAGATTTGGCAGCCGTGATTGGAACGAAGGTGAATCTGACGGTCCAGTTCGACGAGCCGGTTGCTGAACCAATGATTCACTTTGATGACGATGGCGGCTCACAGGAACTTGTTTCCAAAGATGGCTCGAATATCGAGTTTTCGGTGTTGGTTCCGCTGAGAACTCCAAGCACTTATCAGATTGATGCCGTTAGCCTGAAATCAGGATTGAACAACCCTTACAGTCCTATCTATTCGATTGATCCGCTTCGCGATGCACCGCCGTTTGTTCGTTGGGCAGAAGAAATGGATCGCATGATGATGGTTTCGCCCCTAGATGTGATCCCCCTTCATGGTTACGTGACAGACGATCTGCCAATCGATCAAGTCGTTCAAGAATTTGAGATTAATGGTCAACCGGCTTCCGTGCGTGCTGTGCCGATGTCGCAGGCTGATCGCGAACTTGATCTAAAGTGGGAATGGGATCTTCTGCATCGACAGAGTCCAGACGTGGAGTCACCGAAACTGGAAAATGGAGACTTTATCCGCTTGCGATTTGTCGCGATCGATCGAAATAGTCAGAGAAGTGAATCCGCTTTACTGGAAATTCTTGTGGCGGATGAGGGCTTCGATGTGAATCGACATCAGCATCTTGACCAGATCGCTGGGCTTGTTGACGAAATCGTTAAGTGGTCAGGAAGTTTCCACGAATTGATGGACCAATTAGGTTCTTCGAATCCAGAAGACTTGAGCGATCGAATCAATGATCGGTTCGAAAAATCTCAAGTTGTTTTGGTTTCTGGCGAGAATTTGGTCAAACGTATTGAGACCACGTTGGGCACTACCTTGAGCCTACCTGAAGCCGGTGCAATCGAACTATCTGGAGTCGCGTTACTGGACCTTGTTCGGCAGCAAAAACGTTGGATGGATGAATCGCTCGAATTGATAAACGAATCTCCAGAGGTCTGGGAAGATACCCGTCTTGGCTTCGTGAAAGAGAGGATCGGACTCGCAAAAAAATATGCGAATGAATCACTTCGAATTCAACAGTATTCGGAAAATCTTTTTGCAGAACTGGTGACCGTTGCAATGGTGGCTGATGCAAAGGCTTTGCAAGAGAGTTTGAAGCCGATGTTGGTTCCGAAAGATGAGTCATCACTACCGATCGAGCGTTTCCCGAGATACCTACTCGTGTCAATTGGGCGACTTACGGAGATCAACGATCTTTTGAAAGTACATGGTCCTTATATGCCAGAGGATACGCTTCGCCATTTGGAAGCCTGGGAAAAATGGAGTGATAGTTGGGCGACTCGATTTGAATCCAGTATCCAAAGTCCACCGAATGAAGATGGACTGCGGTCAATGGTCAAACAATTTAGTCAGGAGCTGCAATCGCAGATCGATGGACGGATGATCGACGGCAGGATTGGTGGGAAGTTGCAGTCGCTGTTGCGTGATTTGCAAACCCAAATTGGGCCAACTCGCGATCTAGTCAATCGCCTCGAACAACTTGGTCGAGATGCGGAGGTAAATGGACAGCGAGCGACTGAGCAAGTTGATTCACAGCAGGCAACAAAGCATCGTAAGGATCAGGCTTTCTCACTTTTAAGCTACGGCTTTTATCGCGATCACCTTCTGCAGTTGCTGGAAAAGCGTGAGGTGTTGCATCGCAGCAGGCCGAACGTTGATTTGTCGTATGCAGCCGATACAAAATTGATGAAGCGGGCGATTGAGAATGTCACCAGCGGAGGCTACGCACCGTACGAGGAAGAGCCGGCGATTGAGGTCTACCAAAACATTGGAAAAGCCTATCAAGTGATTGAATCGGCACATGACGTTCGAACGTCACTGCAGGAGCTAACGCAATTGCTGCTTGCGGAACGGCGGCTTGAAGAAACCGCTTCGAATAAGGTTTCGCATCCAACCTGGCTTGAGAGGTTTTCGACCCAGTTGGAGTTGCCTTCTCGGTTTTTGCGAGAAGTGGGGATACCTGGAGAACTAGTGCAGCGTATCGAAGAGAATCGTTATAACGACCAATACAACCAAGCGAGAGATCGTATTTTGATGCGGCGTTGGAGCGGCGAGCCAATGTTGACTGGTGAGGTACCACTATTGGCGATGCAAGTCTCACTTGAGTCGGCGATGAACGACTTAGAGCTTCATGTGACGGAGGCCCGTCAGGTTTTGCAGAAATATGTTTTGTCACTTTCGCAGCAGGCTCGGCAAGCTGCTGATGCTGCGGAAGCAGCCAAAGAACGTACTGAACAGCGCGAAGATTCTCAGCAGCGAACCGCCGACCAGCTTGCAACGCAGCAGCGTGATGTGGAGCAAGCAACGGATCAGACGCTTGAGTCGTTAATGGATCTTGCCAATACTTCTTCGTTAACGGATGCATCGGAACGTGAGTTAGCGAGGGATGCAGACATCGCATCCGCTGAAATCCAAGAAGCTGCGGAGAAAGCGGACGCATTGATGCAGCAGGCGACTCAGGCTGAGACCGATCAGGAACGTTCTGAACTCCTCGATCAAACCGCTGAGGCTTTGCAGGATCTAGCGGACTCACTCGAGCAAACTGCCGAACATTTTGAGCTTGCGGAGCAAGGGCAAGATTTATCGGAGTCGCGTCAGCAGTTGCGGCAGGATGCGCTATCCGATTTGATGCCCGATGATTTGGATCAGCGTTACCAAGATGCCGAACAGCTTGCCAGCGATGCCCAGATGAGTGCCGAGCAGCGGTTACAGGAATTGGAGCAGGAACTGCAACAGAACCAGCCAATGCAGCAAGAACTGTCTGATATTGCTCGTCGCGCCACCGAGGCCGCTCAAAGAACGCTCGAAAAAGTCGCCGAGCAAGAACGTGGCGTGATGCAGACACTGGAACGATCAGACGCGAGCTTTCAAGAAAAGAAGACGCGGGCTGCAGCGGAACTAGCTGCGATTACTCAGCGTGCCCAGGCCGTGGACCAATCCCTGTTGAACGCGACGGAGCAAGCGATTGGTTGGGCCAATACTCCAGAAGCTCGACCCAAGCTCGACGAGACTCGCACCGCTTTGCGTGAAGCAATCGAGCAGTCGCAAAAACTTGGTGGCGATCAAGCTCCACTCGAAGAGATGCAGGCGGCTGCTAAGGCGATGGGTGAGGCGATTGGCGAAGCGAACCAAGCCGTGAATGAACTTAATCAGCAAACCAATGCGGCTCAGAATCAGAACATCCACCAAGATGAGTCGAGTCGAAATCGCACAAAATCTCAGGTCGAGCGGTTTGCACGTGATTCCCGGACTCAGCAACTTCGTTCTGCTGCTGAACAGCAAAAACAATGGGCTTCGGCCGAACAGCAGGCCAACCGCAGAATTCAGGATGCCCAGCGGCAAAAACGTGATGCGGAGAATCAGCGGAATCAAGCTCAGCAGCAGCTTGCTAAAAATCCTGATGCTGCTCCTCAATTGCAGCCGCAGATTGATGCAGCGCAAGATCGAGTGAAGCGTGCCGAGCAAGCTGAACAGGCAGCCAGAGAAACCAAAGATTTTGCTTCCCAAAGAGCTCAGCAAACTCGGGACCGCGAGAATCAAATCAAGTCTCAGCCGTTGGATACGTTCGAACAATTAAACCCGGCCGCCGAGCTCGCAACCGACATGACTCAGCAAGCAGCGAAAGAGTTCAGAGAAATACAGCAATCTTTACAGCAGCTATCCCAGCAGATGAATTTTGCCGATCAACTCAACGCTCCACAGCAAACACTCGATCAAGTTGCCAATCAGCAAGGTCAGATGGGGCAAAGGATTGATGAAGCAATCGAGCAGCTGGAAAGGGCCGCTCGACATGAGGAGCGGCTTGGTCAACAGGAGATGGCGGATCAGTTAAATCAGGCAGCCGAGTCAGTTTCGCAGAACGCTGCAAATGCGGCGAACCAAGCACTCACATCGCTTCAGCAAGCCGAATCTCAGACCAATTTGACTCCCAATGCGAATCGTGAGGTGAGCGAAGCGGCCCAAGCAGTCGGTAATGCGGCTGATTCGCTTTCCGAGATGTTGCAAGAAATGATGATGCAATCCGCAGAGGACAGTGCGGGGCAATCTGTTGCGCAACAAGCTTCGCAGCCAAGTTCACCCACCGATGCCGACCCAAGCAATGAGTCAGCATCCGGGCAGCTGTCTCAGGATCAGCAGCTCGCTCAGACCTTGGATGAATTGGATCGTCAATTGGCAAGCCAGGCTAATGCTCAGTCAAGCCAACAATCGGGTGAGCCATCGGACACGCAGTCATCATCGCAGCAGACGGCAAACAACGAAGCAGACTCGCAAGGGCAAGATTCGCAGGGACAGCAGGATGGCCAAGACGGACAGGGCTCACCCACTGCGGCGCAGGCTTCACCCACCGTTGCCAATAATCTTAATTCACAGGCACAGCAGGCAGCTCGCCAGCGCCAGCAACAATTAGATCCTAGTCAAAATCAGTCGGGTCAGCCGGGCGAACCTAATCAGCAAAAAGGTAATTCCAGTACTGCTTCCGATCAATCTGGGAATGGGCAGATGCCCAACGGAGGACGTTTGGATCCGTCAGAGATCGACAGGCTTGGTGCCGACTGGGGTAGTCTTCGAGAACGGAAAACCGATGAAGTCAATGAAGGCAGGTCGGCAACGGTTTCACCATTCTATCGTCAGCAGGTCGAAGCCTATTTCCGAGCGATTGCTCGGCAAGCTGCAGAGAAGAAAGCATCTGGAAAGTAAAGGTCTACCGGTGGGAGATTCCAACATGGCTCTGAATCCAAAACAGCAAGTCATGTCGCCGCGCAAGTCTAAACGTTGCGTGGGGGCATCCCTTGACGTATCGCATCACGTCGAGCAATCAGTTCCCGTGGCGACCAGCGGCCGATCCATTTCCGATGTTTCGATCCTTTCGAACGCCGGAGCAATGAATCGACGAAACTGTTTAGCTGGCTTGATGAGTGGTTATTTCGCGATGCGGACCGATACATCCTGTCTTGCTCAGGATGACCTATCAACGCTCTACGTCTCTGATGATATCGATCGTGCGATGCAAAAAGGAATCGATTATCTCGTCAGCACTCAAAGAGAAGACGGGGCCATTACCGATCGAGGTCATGAAGTTGCCATGACTGCTCTTTCAATCATGGCAATGGCATCAGTCGGTACGGAACCGGTGCCTGTTAGTCCCGCCGGACGCGCGATGTACCGAGCGATTGAATTTGTGCTTGATAAACGCAATCAAGATATGGAAGGTTATTTTGGGGCGCGAGATGGATCTCGGATGTACGGCCACGGAATCATCACCTTGATGCTGACCGAAGTATTGGGAATGGGAGCAACACCTGAGCAGAATGAGAAAATTCATCGGGCCTTGAATGATGCGATCAAGCTGATTCTTGCTGCACAAAAAGTCTCGAAGGCAGAAAAATTACGTGGCGGATGGCGATACACACCTACCAGCCGCGATTCCGATTTATCGGTGAGTGTTTGGCAGTTAATGGCCCTGCGGTCCGCCAAAAATGATGGCCTTGATGTCCCCGGTGAAGCAATTGAGGATGCACTCAAGTATCTCCGGTATTCCTATGCATCGCCGATCGATCGAGATGGGAATCCGCGCGAGGTGATCAGTGGTTTTAGTTATACCCCTGGAACGTATCACCCCTCTTTTACCATGTCAGCCGCTGGGCTTCTGGCAATGCAAGTTTGCGGTCAGTACGACTCGCCGCTGGTAAAGGGAGCTTCAGATTGGTTGTTCGAGCATCCGCCAAAAGAGAGTGAGCGATTCTTCTTTTACGGAATTTACTACTACGCTCAAGGGATGCACCAAGCTGGCGGCAAGTATGCGGAGCGAGCGGATCGGATCGTCCCAGAAACGCTTTTACCGATGCAGCGAACCGATGGGGCTTGGCTTGCCCGTGGTGGAGAGGAGCGGAATGTGGGCGCGACTTACGCCACCGCTCTGTCGCTGCTAAGCATGAGTGTTCGTTACCACTACCTACCAATTTACCAACGGTAGAATCTGATAGTGCCTCGGTGAGCCGCCGCTAACCCAATCGTCCCACCCAATCCTTGGGCAGTCAAAGAGAGAGTGCCGTCCGTCCTAAGGGTGTGAACTACTTCTTTTCGCGGGACATCATCCAAGCGCCGTATTCTTCGACGGTGATCCGTCCGTCGCGATTGCCGTCGGCATCCGCTGGGCTCATGAGCATTTTTTCCCATTCCGAAGCGGTTAACGCTTGGTCGCCGTTTTTGTCGTACCGCTCGATGATGCGTTGCCCCACCTTGATATACTTTTCATCAATCGGTCCACCTGAAGCGACAGGTGCTGAACCGGTTGCTGCTGGCGAATTACTACTGCCACCACTGGAAGACATCGATGCCATCGATCCCGCCAGACCCGGATTCTCAACCGCTCTCAATGCTTCTTCAGCGGTAATCACTCCATCACGATTCAAATCATTTGCGAAGAACTGTCCGACCACATCATTGGACCATTCGCTCGAGAATTCAGCCATGGTGACCTGACCGTCCCCATTGGCATCCTTGTCACTGAAGAATCCAGGCAAGCCTTCGGGTAAGCCACGCCCAGCGGTTGCTCGATAGGACTTGCGGCCATTGAAAACGTCCGGTGCTTCAACGGGTTGGCTTCGCCCGTTGTCGCGACGTCGGTCATTGTTGCGTTGGGCATCCTCCCGACCTTCACGTCGACGAGCGTAGCGAACCGCAAGCTCGCTTGCCGTGAGCCGGCCATCTTTGTTGCGATCAAAGTCGAGTGGATTTCCAGAAAATCGACTTGAGATTTCATCGCCAGACAGAACGCCATCGCGATTTCGATCGAATCGGCGGATCATGTCGTTTGCTTCACGTTCATCGTCTGCAGTCACCGCAACACTCAGCATCTCTGCAGCGGCGCCAAATCCCATCAATGGAATCGGGTCACTTTCGATACCAAAGCCGGGAACCAGCAGTTCGGGCGTGAGTAGGTCATCGTCGGATGGGCTACCTGACCCATTATTGTCTCCTCCGCCGTTACCCTGTTCTCGCATTTTCTGGAAGCCATCGGTGATTTTTTTCAGAGGGATTGGCTGACCTGGCCGAATACTCGGATCACTCGCTTGCATTCGCTGGATCATGAACTGAGCGGGACCCTGCTGTTCATCTGGATCCAAGACGCCGTTACCGTTGGTGTCGAGACGACTTAGGAATGAAGACGGATCGAAACCGCCTCGGCTGGAACCGCCACCACGAGTACTAAATCCGCCGCTAGGCTGACTGCCACCTCTACCGCCAAATCCACCTCCGGGGGGGCCACCACCGAAGCCGCCACGACCTCCGAAGCCGCCACGACCTCCGAAATCGCCTCCTCCACCAGGAGGACCGCCACGAAAGCCACCTCCTTCAGAAGATCCACCTCGGCCACCGAAGCCACCTCGATCGTCTCCGCCGGGTCGCTGAGCCAGTCCAGGCAGTGCCAGAAACATTGTCAAAGAGAACGCAGTGATTGGAATGATTGTTTTCATGGCTATTGAACACGTCACAGCTTTGGGAGTTTCGGAAATGATGCGAGACACTCGTTAAATCCTTTTTTGCCGCAAATCCCAAGCGATTCTAATATCAATTTGGATGGAATCGGCCTCCCGATGGATGGTCGGAGTGTAGCATTCGATTCCGTTTTACAAACCTAATTTCATCCTAACAACGAGTTTTGGGCAGGTGAGCGTTGTTTTGAGCAAGGATTTTAGAACCGTATCACGACTCGGTTTACCCGTTTTGAATCGCAGCGATGTGAACCATCTGACGAAGGGAAAACGCCCGAAGCGGGTTCTGTGTTAGTATATCGAGTCGGAAATCATTGCGATTTGACGATTCATAGCCCTCAACATGCTTTTTGAGGGATTCAAGCAGGTTTAGCGCGGTCATAGCGTCCAAGCCTCTACCATTTCCATCTAGTCGCTGCGCACCTCATTAACCTACCAAGATTCGAGACACAGCTGATGGTTCACACTTTCGGTTGTGCACACTGGGGGCGGGTTATTACGGTTAATCAACTTGAATGAGGAGCATCGAAGGTCAATGACGATTCGTCCCGGGCAGCCAAATCGCCATTTCCTAACACTGCAAACTTGGATTGGGCTAACGGTTATTTTGACCGAACGTATTTTCTGGTGGGAACCCGTGGTTGCTCGATTTCCAACCGTGTACTTCCATGCAGACACGATCCAAGGAGCGGCATTGCTGTTGATCTTGCTGCTTAACGTTTCGTTTATCTTTAACAGTGCGATTTGGAGTGTGTTTGGCAATGGCAAGCGATCCGTGCGTTTCATGTTGCCGTTTGTTCTCTATCAGTGCGTTCTCATGCTGCTTATTTTGTTGGTCACGATTCGCAGAGATTCAGGCGACTGGCAAGATGATCAAATTGCCCTGTGGGCTGCTGCATCCGGCATGTATTTGATCTTCTGGGTGATCTTGGTTTGCCTTCTTCAGATGCCGAAATTTTTCGGTTATCGATTGGTTTATGAACCACCCGCTGCGATGTCGCGGATTGATCTTTCGCAAGCGGGTGCTGATATTCCTTCTGAGACTCCAGTTGATGAGACGAGAGATGGGCTCGTCATGCATTCAAGCCCATTTTCGATTACCGATTTGCTGTGGCTGACCACTTGGATTGCAATCGTGTTAGCAGTCGCGATCAGGGTCTATCGATTTTTTTACATCGACGTCGATTTGCAGCGTGAAGGGATATTTGGGAAAGATTTCCCCTTCATTCTGACCGCCATCTGCTTGGCGATCGTGTCGGGACTAAGTTTGTTAACGATGATTCCAAGCTCGCTTCTTGGAATGATCAACTCTCAACGGCCCTCCAAGAATATTGTTTTGCAGACGTGCCTGTTCCTGCATGCGATGGGCTGGATTGTCGTGTTGAATCGAATTCGATTCTTCGACGAAGAACTATGGCCTCTCGCCTTGTTTGGCCTCTTCTTGTTTGGTCTTTTTCAGTTAACCGTCGTCTGGTGTGCATGGCGCCCATTATCGTGGTTCCATTTCCGATTGACCAAGCGGCTAGGCTCTTGAGACCGTGGATGCATCTTACTTGTGCGGAATTACTTGGTGATCGAGGCGAAATAAGATAGCTGTGTCAGCCGGCGGTTTGTTCTGGGATCGCAAAGGATTCCGTTAGATGAACGGGAGGCTCCGCACTGGGAGTCGCGTACGGATTCTGCTTCTTTGTCGCTACACTGGTATTCGCGGATTTTTCTCGTTCGGGAATCTGGTTGCTTCGATGCCTAAAAAGCCAAACAACTTCGATGAATATATCTCGAGTGGTTGCGGGCGTTGTCGCTTGGGCGGCACCGAGCAATGCCGAGTGGTACCTTATCGAGATGTCTTGCATTGCTTGAGAGAGATGCTGCTTGAAAGTGGGTTGGCCGAGCAGATTAAATGGGGTGTCCCTTGCTATACCGATGCGGAGCGGAACATCGTCACCCTTGCTGCTTTAAAACGTGGGGCGATTCTCTCTTTTTTTCGAGGAAATGAATTGAATGACACTGCTGGTGTTCTTCAGCGGCCGGGAGAAAATTCAAGAACCTCCCGTTACTTTCTTTTTCAGGACCTTGATTCGGTCGTGCAACATCGAGATTTGTTGCTTAGGTACGTGGCCGAGGCGATTGAGATTGAACGTTGTGGTCGATCGGTAAAAAAGCCAAGCACTAAAGAGCTGAGTTATCCGATCGAATTAACAGAAGCGTGGGTTGATGATGCGGCATATGCGTCTGCGTTCGAGGCGCTAACCCCGGGTCGAAGACGAGGATACCTGCTTTATTTCTCGAACCCGAAACAGTCAAAGACCATTGTTAGCCGAATCGAGAAATGCCGATCGAAAATCATGGCAGGTAAAGGTTTGAACGAGCATTAAGGGGGTGGAGTAACGTTCGAACCTCCCTTGGATCAAGTCCTTCTGCGCATCACATCCTTCTGCGCGGCACTCGTCCTGAGCTTTGGTGGGAACGCGTGATGCTCGCGAACCACTACCTAAGGATTTGCTTGATGTTAGCAGACTCAAGCCTTCCGTCCTTAGTCAGTGGGTTGACCGTAATTCGGCCTTTTTTCATTGGCGCGTTGTACACCGTGTCTGAGTGGACTCGATGGTTGACCCATACCTGACAGCGTTTGCCAGCTGCTCGGATGCGAATGAAGGTTTTGGGTTGATTGTAAGAATTTGCGTTGATTTCGGTGATGAAATGATCGGCGATCCTGAACTCAATCGCACCTTGGATCATCGCAGTTAACTCAAAGCCTCTTGTCTCTTGATCCGCTAGTGGCTCCCATCCCTGTCCATCTCGAAGACGAACTAACTCTTTCTTTAACGCCTCTTTCTGATTCTGATGTTCGGGCTTTGTCGCTAAGTTCGTGAATTCATTTGGATCCGACGGGTAGTGGTACAGTTCTTCTTGTCCATCGGATGTCAGGCTGTAACGCCAATCCTTTGACCGAACCGAAAAATGCGGATAGAGGGTTCCGATGTGAACCTTGTGTTGGCTGTGGTCTTTTCCTGGAAGTGCGGTGATTGCAACCGTTGGTCCGTTCCACTGTGAATTTGGGTCCAGCAGCAGAGGTTTGATGCTGTGTCCGTCCAGTTGGTAACCGGTACGATCACGATGGGGATTCGTTGGTAAACGGCAAAGATCATTGATGGTTGGATACACATCAATCAGTGAGATGGGTTGATTGCAGGTCACACCCTGTGGCATTCCAGGTAATCCAGCAACGATGAAAGGGATTCTAGTTCCGCTATCCCACAGCGTTTGCTTGTAGAGTGATTCTTTTCCGCCGACGTGGAATCCATGGTCGCTGGTCAAGATTACAACCGTGTCGTTTGCGTGTCCGCTTGCTTCGAGTGCATCAAGCACGGCTCCCACTTGGTCATCGATGAATGAAACGCAAGCCATGTAAGCCTGTAGCCACTGTTTGAATAAATCAGGTTGATCAGCATGCTTGAACAGCATCTGGTATCTGCGAAATGCGTAGAGACTTCGGTTAGCTAGGCTCGGTGCACAGTCATCTAAGTCTCCCGCCAACAGTCCTTTAGGGATTTCAATTTGATCGATGGGGAATCGGTCAAAGTATTCCTGTGGGGCGTACAGTGGCGTGTGGGTCCTGCTGAAACCGGTAAACAAAAAAAACGGCTTGTCGTGATTTTTTGCAAGAATGGATTTTGCCCACTGAACATTTTGTTCGTCCGGCATTGG
>Ga0181563_10000839_pt1 | contig 29970 bp, 20 predicted proteins | sample 011ome_25_FD_133759 | JGI IMG/M metagenome (GOLD analysis project Ga0181563, IMG submission 133759) | Coastal salt marsh microbial communities from the Groves Creek Marsh, Skidaway Island, Georgia - 011512CT metaG (megahit assembly) | ecosystem: Environmental > Aquatic > Marine > Intertidal...
CCAATCTCGGTGGTGGTCTGGGAAAACTCTAAATCCAAGGTGGAACCTACCACAGTATATTAAGCGAAACGCGTCGCCGTTTCCGAGAGCAACGCCTCTATCTTTGTCTTTTTGCGACGTTCGGGCGTTGCAGATGCCATGATTCCACGGCGAACATCTGGTAAATTCCTCCCATCGCGTTTCAAGCCTCGCTGTCTTTGAGCGAGCATCACAATCAAAAAGAAACACTCCGACCGAACCTCCATCGTGCCCCACCTGAAGGGAAAACATGAAAAGCACCGCTTTCCACTCGCTGCTTCTCGTCAGCCTGCTTTCGCTGATGCCGTTGACACAGTTTGCCAGCGGACAGGCAAAATCAATCAAGGAAACCGCATGGGTCACCAAAGCACCGATTCCAAATTGGATTTGGGATGCCAAAGGATCCACAGACGGACAGGTTCTTTACCTAAGAAAGGATGCAACCATCGGCGGCCACGTCGAATCTGCAAAACTTTACACCACTTGCGATAACCGGATGAAGTTGTGGATCAACGGCAAAGAGATCCATAGCAGTAACGAGTGGGAAAGCCCGTTTCTTGCGGACATCTCGAAACTATTGATCGAGGGTAAAAACACCTTCGCGGTTCGAGCTCAAAACGACGGTGGCGTGGCAGCGTTTGTCTTTAAATTGGTTGTGGATCATGGCGAAGGCGAACAAACCGTCATCACGTCGGATCAAAGTTGGAACTCCGCCTCACAAGCCGATGCAGAGCAGTGGTTTAAACCCGAAACGGCGATTGGTAGTTGGACAGGCAAACTGGCGGTGGTCAATCGTTTTGGCGCGAGTCCGTGGGGAACACCCGGCCGCGGAGGAAAGGGTGGCGGAGGTGTGATTGCCACCGAGGACATCAACGTTCCCGAAGGATTCGAGGTCGATCTCGTTCACGAAGTTGACAGCAACGAACACGGCTCCTGGGTTGCCCTTTCCATCATGGGTGATGGCAGGTTGATTGCGTGTGATCAAGCTGGAAAAGGCGCCGTTTTATTGCGAGTGCAAGAATCAAAAGAGGGTCCGAGCGTGCAGATCGAATCGCTCGAAGTGAACCAACCCGGCAGCGACCAACGACTCAGCGGCGCGCAAGGTCTACTGTGGGCCTTTGATTCTCTATGGTTTCACAAAAACGGCGGGAATCTGTACCGCGTCACCGATACCAACGGCGACGGTCGCCTCGACGCGGCAACGGTTGTACCCAGTGCAACAGGTGGTGGGGAACACGGTAACCACGCTGTGATCCTGACCGAAGACGGAAAGGGTATCTACATGGATGGTGGTAACCACGCCCCACTTGGACCACTGGCAAAATCAGCCGTCAGCAATTGGCAAGAAGATTTACCACTGCCGCGCATGTGGGACGCCAACGGACACGCCCGCGGGGTGCTGGCACCCGGTGGCTGGGTCACTCGACTCAACCCCGAGACACTGGAACAAGAACTTGTCTGCATTGGCTTCCGAAACCAATACGACATCGCGCTCAATCCGCTGGGAGATCTTTTCACCTACGATGCTGATATGGAATGGGATATGGGCTCGCCTTGGTATCGCCCCACTCGAATTTGTCAGGTCGTGAGTGGGGGCGACTATGGATGGCGCAGCGGAACGGGAAAATGGCCAACTTACTACGAGGATAGCCTCCCGCCAGTGGTTGAAATCGGCCCCGGATCGCCAACCGGCGTTGCGTCGGGTATCGGAGCAAGATTCCCGGCAAAGTATCAAAACGCAATCTACGCCTTGGACTGGACGTTTGGAACGATCTACGCAATCCATATGGAACCTGACGGAGCCGGATATCGCGGAGAGAGCGAGCCGTTTGCAACCGGTGCACCTTTACCAGTGACCGACGCAGTGGTTGGCAGCGACGGACATTTCTATTTCACCATCGGCGGCCGCGGTGCAAAGAGTGCACTCTACCGCATTCGCTATGTCGGCAATGATTCCACCGCTCCGATGGAAAAAACCAGTCTTGATGCTGCTACTGCGACCGCTCGAGAACAGAAAAAAGCGTTAGAAAAATTCCACGGACAAAAGCTCGAAGGCGATGATGCTCGACGTGCAGTGGAATTAGCCCTCGCAAGCCTTCATAGTAAGGACCGTTTTCTCCGAACAGCGGCTCGCGTTGCACTTGAATCACAAAGCACTGATCTCTGGGCTAAACAAGTCCTGACGTCAGACTCGCCACAGACTCGGATTACCGGAGCTGTCGCAATCGCCCGTGTCGGTGAACCTGCACATCAACCCCTAGTCGTGGAAAGCTTGAACTCGATCGACCTCGCTGATCTTTCGCGTCATGAGTTACTGGGTTGGTTCCGCGCTCAAGCATTAACGATGATTCGTCTGGCGAAACCAACGCCTGAGCAGCGAGGGGAAATCATTGATAAAGTCCATAAGGTTTTCCCAAGTAACGATAGCGACATTAACACCGAGTCCATTCGAACGCTTGTTGCCCTGAACGATCCCGGTGTGATTGAGCCGGCGATGGAATTAATCGTGAATCGCGGAGCACCCGTCATCCCAGACTGGTCAGAACTTGCATCTCGTAATGCCGGCTACGGGCGGACCGTCCAAGCCATCTTGGACAACCACCCACCGAGTCGAGAAATTGCCTTCGCGCTCATGCTGCGAAATCTGCGGAGTGGTTGGACCTTGGACCAGCGTCGTAGCTACTTTGAATTCTTGAATGCGGCAGCCAAAGGGTCCGGCGGATCAAGTTTCCCTGGCTTCTTACGTAACATACGAGAGGAAGCATTGGGCTTTTGCCTGGATGAGCATCGTGCGGCACTTCAGAACATCACGGGAGAAAATTTTGACCCTGTTCCGGACTTCGAAATCAAAGCGATTCAAGGTCCAGGCCAAGCGTGGACCTTGGACACAGCAAGGGCTCATGCAAACTTCCGTGATGCATCCTTTGAGAATGGGCGAAGCCTTTACTTTGCCGCGAGTTGCGGTAAGTGCCATCGATTCTCTGGCCTTGGCGGTAACGTGGGTCCTGATCTCACCAGCATCCGCAACAAATTCGATGTCAATTACGTGATCGACCATATCATTGACCCAAGCAAGATCATCTCGGATCAATATCAATCCTCTGTTGTCCTAACGGACGATGGCCGATCACTCACTGGTCTGATGTCCGAGGCCGATGGTAAGGTCATTGTCTATCCGGCGGATGTGAATGCCGATCCGGTTTACCTGAGTGCCGATGAAGTGGAAGCGATTAAACCGTCTCCAATCTCGCAGATGCCAAAGGGACTGATTGATGGATTGAACGGCGATGAAGTCCGCGATCTCCTCGCTTACCTAATGAGCGGTGGTGACCCGAACGACAAGCGAGTGTACGGTCGATAATCGTCGCATCCGCATGTCACCCGACTCCCGAGTTAAACGCAATGTCGGGAACCCGGTGGCGTGTCACTCCCGCGGCCCCTAGACGGGGACGCTACCGAGGGGACGCTACCGAGGGGAAGGTGCCCACGGGAAGGTACCCCCGTACCTTCCCCCTCAAGTAATTAAGTGTGGGAAACAATTGCCGAGCAATAATCGTCGCTGACTTGACGAACCGATCAATTCGGTGCCGATGAACCCAACCCTCTCAAGCACTGAAACCCATCGACTCATTTCTATCAAAAAGACCAGTCGGTTTCTTCTTCAACAAAGCCGACAAAACCGCCGTGCAAAAACAACCACGAGAGGAAAGTGATGATGCAACGCCAACCCGTGAACCTGCTCATGATGCTCATCTGCTGGATCGTTTATTCAAGCCAAGTCGTTGCCCAAGAAGCTGCCTTAAAAGTTTTCGTTCTTGCTGGCCAGTCCAACATGGAGGGCCATGGCGTTATCCCGGCGGATCCAAATCGAAACGAGGGGAAAGGATCTTTGGAATACGTGGCTAAAAACAAGCCGGATTCCGCGATCTCTACTTGGTTAAATGCCGAGGGCGACTGGGTCATTCGCGATGACGTTTCCATTCATTACCTACAGCGTCACGGAAAGCTAAAGCCAGGCTTTGGGGTTCGAGAAGATTGCATTGGCCCAGAACTTGGATTTGGCGCGGTCTTGGGAGATCATTTCAAAGAACCGGTGCTATTGATCAAATTAGCTTGGGGAGGCAAAAGCCTGGGTGTCGATTTCCGTCCGCCGTCCGCCTCAGGTGACGCGACTGGCGAATACTATCAAGCATTGATCAGTGGAACCAAAAAGGTTCTCGATGAATTCGAAACCATTTTCCCAGAACTCAAAGACCGCACTCCCGAACTGATTGGCTTTGGTTGGCATCAAGGATGGAACGATCGAGTGAACCAGTCACTCAATGACGCATATCAAGAAAACATGACCCACTTGATTCATGATATCCGAAGGGACCTTAACGCTCCTCTACTACCGGTTGTCATTGCCGAAACCGGAATGAGCGGCTTTGATGAAAAACACCCAAGAGCACTCTCGTTGATGGCCGCCCAAGCAGCTGTGGCTCAACAAAAAGAATTCGTTGGCAACGTCGCTTTTGTCGAGACGAAACCGTTCTATCGATCAGCAGAAGACAGCCCATCAGGGCAAGCCTACCACTGGAACACCAATGCAGAGACCTATTATCTCATTGGGCAGGGCATGGGACGTGCGATGGTCAAACTCATCAGCCCCTAACCCCCACGCGTCAAATCGGCTCTGCATAAAAATCAATCGCGTTAACGACTGGACGAGCAAGGAATGGCAAAATCGATTTACGCGATCGGAACGCTTGACACCAAGGGTAGCGAACTCTCATGGCTGGCTAAGAAGATCAAGGAGGCTGGACAAACGGTAACGGTCGTTGATGTCGGAACCCTAGCTGAACCATTGATCAAACCGGACATCTCACGTGAGACTGTCTTGAATGGATCGGATCTTCCAAAAACCGATCACCGAGGCGATAGCATCCGATTGATGGGAGAAGCACTCTCAATATTCCTGCTGAAAGAATTCGCGGAGGATCGTGTCGCAGGAGTAATCGGAATTGGAGGAAGCGGTGGAACGTCACTGATCACGCGAGCGTTAAGGGATCTTCCAATCGGTCTCCCCAAACTAATGGTCTCAACCGTCGCGAGTGGCAATACGGCACCCTACGTGGATTGCTCGGACATCACGATGATGTATTCCGTGGTTGATGTTGCGGGTCTTAACGTTGTCTCCACCGCCGTCTTGGGAAATGCGGCACACGGAATCGCGGGGATGGTCAAATACCGCCAAAACATGGTCGCTTCAAAACGCACACTTGGCATGACCATGTTTGGCGTCACGACTCCATGCGTAACGCAGGTTCGCGAAACACTTGAAAGCCACGGTTACGATTGTCTTGTTTTTCACGCGACTGGCACCGGCGGTCGCGCAATGGAACGCTTGGTCGCATCCGATCTGGTCACAGGGGTTTTAGACATCACTGCAACCGAAGTCGCTGACGAAATCGCCGGTGGTGTTTTCCCTTGCGGCTCTACTCGCTACGAGACCCTGATCGAGAAAAAAATACCATTGGTGCTGAGTCTCGGAGCCATCGACATGGTGAACTTTGGTGGCATCGAAACCGTTCCCGAACCATTCAAACGACGCAACCTGCATGTCCATAATCCGCAGGTGACTTTGATGCGAACCAACAAAGTAGAAAATATAAAAATCGCTAAGTGGATTGCGGAAAAACTCAATCGTGGGACGTCGCCGTGGACGCTCCTGATCCCAGAGAACGGGGTCTCCTCCATTTCCACAGTGGGTCAACCGTTCTATGATCCCGAAGCTGATGCGGTTTGCTTTGATACACTCGAGACAGAACTCAAAGTTTCAGCAAATCGCAAGGTGATCCGAATCGCACAGGATATCAATTCGCCGTTATTTGCGTCACAACTTGTCGATGAGTTTGAAAAATTAGTTTCGTGAACGACAACGAATCACCAACAGCCAATGACTCGACTGAGCAAAGTTTTTTTTACTAAGTTGACAGTTGCACACTGCGTCGCATCCCAACCCAAAAGTGTTTTAGATGAGCGAAACGAGAAGCCAAATCCTGGAGCGGTTCCGACACAAGATCGCAATGGGCCAACCGATTATCGGTGGTGGTGCTGGTACAGGGATCAGCGCCAAGTGCGAAGAAGCCGGAAAGATCGATCTCATTGTCATCTACAACTCGGGGCGGTTTCGCATGGCGGGCCGAGGTTCACTCTCGGGTTTAATGCCTTACGGCAACGCAAATGACATTGTCAAAGAGATGGGTCGTGAAGTCCTAACAGCAGTCGACCATACGCCTGTGCTCGCTGGAGTGTGTGGCACCGATCCTTTTATGATTCGTGACCATTTCCTAAACGAACTCAAAGAACTCGGGTTTGCAGGAATTCAGAACTTTCCCACCGTGGGACTGATCGACGGAACCTTCCGAGCGAACCTCGAAGAAACGGGAATGGGATTCGACTTGGAAATCGACTGCATCGCGGCCGCACATCAGATGGACCTGCTGACTACTCCTTACGCATTCGATGCGGATCAATCTCGTCGATTAACCGAAGCGGGTGCCGACATCATCGTCGCCCACATGGGGTTAACCACAAGCGGCACAATCGGTGCGAAAACAGCTCTCTCTCTTGATGACTGCCTACCGGTAATCAGCAAAATCGCCGATGCTGCAAAATCCGTTCGATCTGACGTGATGGTTTTGTGCCATGGCGGGCCAATCGCGATGCCCGACGACGCAGCCTACGTACTTGATCGCTTGCCGGAATTAGACGGATTTTACGGTGCAAGCTCAATGGAGCGACTGCCCACCGAAATTGCACTCACAGCGCAGGTGCAAGCGTTTACAAAGATCAGACGCAAAATCAGCTGAGCACGCAAATCAGCACAGCACGTAAATCAGCGGACTGCTAAAACGAGATGGCTGACGATGTCAGCGTCATGCCCCCGGTGTATTTCGCAATTCCATCGGGGTTCCATCTCATTCCCAAACCAGGACCGTCTGGGATCTGCAGTTCACCTTGATCTGACATGATGATTGGCTCAAGTAACAAATCGTCGATATATCGAGACGGCGTCAAGTACTCCACCCACCTCGCGTTACGTGCAGCGGCAACTAGTTGCAGATCGGCGGCAAGCCCGACCGCCGTGTTCCATCCATGGGGCACAAAAAGAATGGAACGGTCATCCGCAAGCTCAGCGATTCGAAACTCTTCACTGATCCCACCAACCTTGGTAACGTCGGGTTGAACGTAATCGATTGCTCGCTGCTCGATCCAAGGCATAAACGCCTGCCTCCGCGTCAAAACTTCGCAACCAGCGATCGGAATCGGTGAGTTCTCGGTGAGAAGCCGATAACCATTCAGATCATCCGGTCGCAGCGGTTCCTCAAACCAAGTTATCGCATAATCCTCCAACATCTTGGATGTATTCAGTGCCCATTTGTAGCCATGTGGCCAAAATGCGTCCGAACCTCCGGCATCCACCATCAATTCAACATCATCGCCGACGACCTGCCGCGCCGACTGAATGATCCGCTGATCGGTGGCTGAACTGACTCTTCCAAACGGCCCCCAACCAATTTTGAAGGCGCGAAACCCACGCATCAAACCCGCCTCTAAGTCTCGTTCCATTTGACCTGTATCCGACATCAGCAACGAGGCGTAAGGCTTAATCGTTTCTCGATAACGCCCTCCGAGCAATCGACTGATTGGCTGCCCAGTGACCTTGCCTAAAATATCCCAAAGAGCAATATCGATGCCCGAAATCGCATGGGTGATCGCGCCGCCTCGCCCCTGCCAAAAGGATTGCTGGTGCAAACGCTCGGATGTAACCGTTGGATCAATCGCAGAGACACCAATCAAAAACGGATGCAGAACTTCGATTGCTCCACGGACGAGCGTTTCCGAGGTGAACACGCTTCCAACACCGGTCACCCCTTCGTCGGTGACCACCTCAATGAGCGTGTGCAAATTAGTATCATCACGTAATAACTTTTCATCCCAACCACCATCGGGTGTCGCACCTCGCAATGGTAACAGACGAATATTTTCTATCTTCATTGTCGTTTATCTCACCTTTTGATGAACATCAACTTTCGACAACATGAAACATCAACGTTCGCATCCATCGCCAACGGCTTAGCGACCAAGTAACGCACTAACCACAACACACAATGAATGCACCGGATTACCCAGCGATCTTACGCGAGTGATCACATCCATTTCATTCTGCCAAATCCTGATACCCGCCAAGAAGTCGACGCAGTTCATCCGCAACTCCCTCATCCTCAGGTACTTCGCCCAAGTATTGACGGAATACGTCGGTCGCACCGCGATGATCGCCATTTCTTAACAAAGCATAGCCGAACATGCGACGAGTTTCCGTATCTGCCTGGCCCGACTCGCAAACGATGCGGTAATGTTCGACCGCCTCGCCGTACGAACCTTGATCGTAAAGGAGAGACGCGAGACGCCAGCGAGCTTCATCATGATTGGAATCCAAATCCAACAATTGACGCAGGAGTGCAATTGATTTTTCATCCTCACCATTAACTGCATAATCAGCCGCAGCATAAAACATGGTCTCAGGGTCGCTTAAGCCTAGAGCATCTTGTATTTCCAACGCCTTCGCCGCGAGTGGCGCCGCTTCACTTTGCTTGCCGGCCCAACTAAGCACTTGAGCAAGATTGCTTAATGCCTTTGCCTGCAGTGGGGCGTCAACGCTTGAATCAACGTTAGCCGCTGCGAGATCCAATGCCTGTTGTTTCTGAACTTCCGCATATTTCAACCAGCCAATCTGCTTGATCGCATCTAAGCACGCTGCGGCAATCAGGCGATGAGTAGCAACCGTCGGGTGAACATGATCAAGAAAATACTCCTTACCAAATGATCGATGCCCAAAGTTCAATAAACAATCCTCTCGGAGTATTGAATCAAAATCGACCAGCGGTACGTTGTTTTTGAGAGCGACAGCTGAAACCAATTCAACCAATCCAGTTCTTGCTCGAAGAGGGCAGACGTCATTTTCAAGTGCATTTTTGAAACATTCGTCGGCAGCGTTCAAGTCACCACGGGCAAAAAGTATTTGACCTTTCAAGTACAAAAAGTCTGCACGCGTCGAGTCGATCGCTTCTGCTTCTAAAATCTTTCCGAATGCGAGATCCAAATCACCGCTGCGATACAACTTATCGGCTTCAAGAAAAACCTCTGTCCATTTCCCTCGTTCCGCTGCGCTAACGTCGACCAAAGACTCGCTCTTAAACGGCGAAAAATCCTTCACATTGGATGCTGGCTTGATGAAGATGATCTGAGCATTGACCGACTCGGACACACGAATCATCTGTTGAAGGTTGTATTGAAAATGCGATTGAACTTCGTCGGCCTGCAGGTTCTCGAGAGTGTAAGCATCAGGACCAACAGAATGATCCAGGATCGCGTCAACCTCTGACTTTAGCCCACCATTGATCGAATCGCTATTCTTCAGAGTGGCCCCAGTGTCTTGGTTGAGCAGTGACTGAACGACGAAATCCAAGCAACCGAGAATTCTTGTCCGATACAGCGGCTCGAGCCAACCAGAAGACGCCAACGCACGAAAGGAGACATCTTGGTAGGTGCGATCCTCAAGGAATTCGTTGTGCCCGGTATAGACGATAAAAAGATCAGGTTCATAACGAACTAACTCCTCCATCACATTCAGCAGTCGATAACTCGCGTAGCTGATCCCACCCGCGTTGATCACCTCCCAGTCCATCGATGGATCCAAAGCACTGAGACTCTCGCGAATCCAATTCGCATACGAAGTTCGGTCATCGAACGGTCGGCCAAATGTTGTCGAGCCTCCCAAACAAAAGACGCGGCGAGTGTTGGAGCGTTTACTGCGAGGAAAAGATTGCGGGTTAAAGAACGGCAGCTTTGCAGTCGAGGTTCGATAAACCTCTGGCTCGCTTGCGGAGTCCAACACAAAAAGACGCGATGTTTTCGAGAACCCGGCAAAGGGATCACGCCGAACAGTCGCGGTCTGAAATCCTAAAACGCCAAGAAGCAGCTCAGTGCCGATCAAAAATAATGCAACGCAAATCGAAGAATACAGCAACTTCCGAAGATAGCTGATTCGTTCCGGTTTGACCGAAACCGTCGCTATTACCTCAATTTGCCGCGGATCAGACAACCTTTACTCCAATCAATCGTGTTCCCACTTTTACGATTCCCGAAACCGCTTCACCGATCAGCCAAATCTGCTGTCACTCCCACTTCAGAGTCCCGAGTAATCCTCAAAAAACAAAACGAGAGAGAAGTGTTTACTGGGAAATGTTTGTTTTCAAATGCCGCAGCATCCCAAGACAATTCCTGTATAAAATGCTCTCACAGCAGATGCTCTATCATTGCACCGAAAAAGATACCACTCCTGAGACCGAAATGTTAGCTCGCCGGATGATTCTCATCGTTTTCGCGGCTGCCATCCTGCTCTTGCCGTCACTAGATCAATCGGCGTTGTTTGCGCAACAAGAAACGGAGTGGGATCTCGACGCCACCAAAAAAACACTTCAGACATTTTGCGTCGAGTGCCATGAAGAAGGCAGCGAATCTGGAATTAACATCGCTTCGATGCTAACGGACCTGCAATTCAAGCAAGACCTAAGTCACTGGAACAAAGTGACCCAGCGTCTTGTTGATCAGACGATGCCACCGGCCGACAGCGACCAACCGACCCTTGAGCAGCGAACGAACACTTCAAACTGGATCAATCAGTCAATTCAGAATGTTATTTGCGATGACGGCATTACCCCCGGTCGACCAAGACTGCGGCGACTCAACCGCACCGAATATGCCAATACGATCCGCGATCTCTTAGCGATCCACGTCAATGCTGCCCATGCGTTGCCGGATGATGGAGCGGGCGGAGAAGGTTTTGACAACGCGGCCGAAACACTGTTCATCTCACCCATTCACGCAGAAAAATATCTTGATGCGGCTCGCGAGGCATTGTCCCACGCTCTATTGGATCCGGTACCCCGTGAGCGGTTACTGATCCGTATGCCAAGTGATTCGGTTTCGCCAAGGATCGCAGCAGAACAGATTCTGCAAAATTTCCTCCCGCGTGCCTTCCGGCGACCCGTCTCCGATCAAGAACTCTCTCAATACCTTGAACTTTTCGAACTTGCGATGGAGCAAGAGGAGAGATTTGAGACCTCTATCACGCTAGTGCTCGAAGCTGCTTTGACTTCACCAAAATTCCTTTTCCACCTTGAGTCGCCCGCCACCTCAAAGCAACCTGTAAAAATCGACTCCCATGAGATGGCAAACCGCCTCGCTTACTTTCTGTGGAACTCGATGCCCGACGAAAAACTATTCGACCTAGCAAGACAAAACCTGCTTCAAGATGATGCGATCTTGGCGGAGCAAGTCAAAAGAATGCTCGATAGCCCAATCGATAACCGAGGACTACGACGTGGTGCCAAGGTAAGGGAGTTTGCGAGTAGTTTTACGGAGCAGTGGTTGGGCACACGGGCCATTGGACGCGAGTTCGAACCCGCAAATGAGTTTGCCAGGATTTATGATTCGGAACTCGAAGGTGGAATGAAATACGAGCCAATTTTCTTTTTTGAAGACCTGCTGTCTGATAACCGGTCGATCCTCGAATTGATTGATTCTAAGTTCAGTTATCTCAACAACCGGTTGGCCCGACACTATGGCGTCTCCGGAGAGTTTCGCGAACAACCTAAGCGAACCGAACTCCCCGAGGACAGTCCACGAGGCGGGCTATTAGGGATGAGTGCGGTGCTTGCGGTCTCTTCGCTTCCACATCGAACCAGTCCTGTGGTCCGTGGAAAATGGATTCTAGAAACGTTGCTCGGAACACCTCCACCTCCTCCTCCACCTAACGTCCCGGAATTGGAAGGTGGCACCACGGCAATCACCGCTGGCACTCTTCGCGAGCGTCTGCAACAACATCGAGATTCACCCAGTTGCGCCTCCTGTCATGCATCGCTGGACCCTCTCGGCTTTGGCCTTGAAAACTTTGATGTTTTAGGACGCTGGAGAAGTGAAGAGAACGGCATGTCCATCGATGCATCCGGATCGCTTCCCGACGGCACACAATTCGTCGGCCCAAGGGAATTAAAATTAATTTTGATGCAAAGAAAAGATCAATTCACCAAACACCTCACCTCCAAAATGCTTGGATTTGCGTTGGGTCGAGGCTTGACGGCCGAGGACCAATGCACCATCGATGATATCGCTAAAAAAGTGGCTCGAGATGACTACAAAATGCAAACACTTGTGATCGAGATCGTTAAAAGTATTCCCTTCCGATATAAACTAGGAACCGATGTCGATGGGGCGATACAACTCGAGGAGTACCCGTGACGGCTGCGAATACAAGATAATCACCAGCAAGAGAATCACGGGCATCAGGATCAGAGGCCAGCGATTTCATGCCGAGTGTCGCCATGATGGGTGGCGAGAATCGGCGATAGCGCGAGAGTTTAAATCAATCTAATCAAGCGGTAAAAATGAGCCACCAATCCAAAACCAATCGATCAGATCGTTACCGTGGTGACTGCGAACTACAGAGCGACCGAAACAGCCGCACCGCAATCAACCGCCGCACGATCCTCCGCGGGTCGGGCGCCGCCCTGGCACTACCTTGGCTCGAAGCGATGTTGCCGACTCAATTGGCAACCGGAGCGGAAACAGAGTCCCAAGACAATGGCCAGCCAATCAGGATGGCTGCCCTGTTCGTTCCCAATGGTGTTCGCCCCGACTGCTGGACCCCACGAAATGAAGGTAAAGCATTTGAATTGAGTGAGACGCTTTCGCCTCTCCAAAGCGTCAAAGACGATCTTTTGGTTTTTTCGAACCTGTGGAATCAAGCAAGTAATGTTGGTGATGGTCACTACGTCAAAACATCAGGTTTTTTAACCTGCACCACAATCAATAAATCATTGGGGATTGATCTGAACTGCAATGGCCAATCGATGGATCAAGTTGCAGCAAAGCACTCCGGAACCCAAACACCGATCCCATCACTCGAACTTGGTATTGATCCGGTTACCACCGGCGTCGACACCAACGTTGGGTACACCCGAGTCTACGGATCGCACATCGCTTGGGCCGGCCCGACAAGCCCACTCGCGAGGGAACTCAATCCACGACTTGTTTTTGAACGACTCTTTCGAGCCACCAATCCAAAGGCCTCATCCGCCAATCGAGATACCCTGCTGCTGGATCGAGTTCTCGAAGATGCAAAAGAACTACACAATCGCCTCGGTACGGCCGATCGCCAACGAATGGACGAATACCTGCAATCGGTGCGATCCATTGAGCAGCGGTTACAAACCGAAAAAGATGGAACCCGATCTTGGGAACCGCTCACCAAGATTTCGATGGAGAACGCCCCTAGTAGCGAAAAACCGGACGACTTTCCACAGCATGTAAGATTGATGCTGGATATGATCGCGTTGGCTTTCCAGACCGACTCCACCAGAGTCTGCACCTTCATGTTTGGCAACGCGGTGAGCGGTCGCAATTTCTCTTTCCTTGACGGCGTCTCAGGGGGACACCACGATACTTCCCATCACCAAGGAAATGAATTGACCCTTGCCGCTTATAAGAAAATCAACCAGTGGCACGTGTCACAGTACGCGTACCTGCTTGAAAAACTCAAGTCGATGAAGGAAGGTGATCGAAGCGTCTTGGATAACAGCATGATTCTTTATGGATCGGGCTTGCGAGACGGAAACGCCCACAGTCCACACGATCTACCGATCGTGGTTGGCGGACGTGCTGGTGGTCGACTCAATACCGGACAGCACTTGCGATATTCAAGCGACACCCCGCTCGCCAATCTTTACACGGGAATGCTGCAAGCCTTTGGCTGCGACACCGAGAGATTTGCCGATAGCACAGGTGTGCTGCCCGGACTGCTTGCTTGAACAGCCTCGTTACCTGAGCGAATGTCGGAACCAATCATTTAGTCATTCGGCTGATGGTCGCGACACCGTCTCTCTCAGTCAGATGCCACCACATCCATGATCAGCCGTTCCGCGAAAGTGGAACTCATAATCATCTCAGCGATTTCCAATAACGTTCAACGCCGGATCGTGGTGACGCACCTGCCAATCGCGAAGATTCTTCTGCAACTGCTGCACCAACTCTTGATGCTGTAGAGACTCTGCTTGGTTAACGAGTTCGTCTGGATCGTTCTGCAAATCAAACAATTGCCGAATACCAACTTGAGGATACTCAATGTATTTCCAACGCTTGGAAGTAATCATGCGTTGGGTGTCGGTGAACACTCCGTAAACAAACTCATGCACATTCGAAACTTCTCCTGAAAGTATCGGCACCAGTGACTTTCCTTGCACGCTTTGGGGGATAGGTACTCGAGCGACATCGCACAGCGTTGGAAAGAGATCCGATAACTGAACCAACGCATCGGAAGTAGTATCAACCAAAACTTCAGCAATTCGAGAGTCCTTTTCGGGATCCACGAAGCGACTTGTTTGCGTGCTACCAAATCTGTCTGCCGAATGACACAATCCGCGCGGCCCTGCGATGACGAGCGGACTGCGAATACTATGTTCATATTGATTCTGCTTACCAAGCAACCCGTGACTTCCGAGGGCAAGACCCTGATCACTGGTAAAGACAAAAAGAGTGTTGGATAGACGCCCCGTCTGCTCAAAAGCGGCAAGAATTCGCCCGACCTGCCGGTCGACGTCAGAAATCATCGCATAGTAGATCGCAAGTTCTTCCTGTACCTGCAGAGGATCGAGCGGCCTTGGCAACAGCACTTCGTCCCTGCCGCCCTGATTGCCATGGTCAAATCCATGATCTGGTCGAAAGTTCGCTGGCAAGGAAATCTCTGCTGCATCGTAGGCAGCCTCCATTCCTTGGGGCCACATCCGAGGATCATGAGGGAAGGCAAAATTCACGTGCAAAAACAGCGGTTGCTCCGAAGGTGAATTATGAATCACCTCAACCACTGCGTCACCGATAACGCGACTGTTATCGGGCTGCAAACCAACACCAAGATCTAATCGAGGCTGCTGATCAGCACTCTTAAAGGTCCAGCCTCGGTACCCCGTCAGTGGCATCCCTCGTGAATCTTTTTCCGGCATCGTCACCTGTTTGGCGCCACCAGCGGAATAGAGAGCCGCTGTTCGATGGTAGCCGCGAGTCACCGGATTCCCATCATTATGCCACTTCCCGCTGTAGACCGTGTGATAACCCGCATTCCCCAAGGTACGCGAGAGAGTCGCGAGCGAAGGCCGAATTTGACTGCGAGGATAATTCTCTAGAGCAGTGAACGCATTACACCCAGTGAGCAATTGAGCTCGGCTGGCGTAACAGATGGGATATCCAGTGTATGCCCGATGGAAAGTCATTCCCGATGCGACGAGACGATCAAGGTGGGGCGTTTTTATTTCCCGGTGCCCCATCGCCCCCATGGTATCGGGACGCTGATCATCCGTGACAACCAAGACCAAATGAGGCAGTGATGTTTTCGCAGCGAGATTGCCCGAATCAAACAAAACGACACAGGCCAAAACAACCGATATTCCAACGGTAAAACGTCTGGTCATGAAGAATCTTGTCAATTTATTTCCTCTAAACTTTGAAGCTAGCAACCTTGAAACTAGCACTCTTGACCGTAGCTAGCGCGGAATCAATCTTACCAAACCCACTAATCTTAGCCCTAACACTCTCTAAGGATTAACGTTCATGGAGCATGACGCCACTTATATCTGCGATCACTGTGGCGAAGAAATTGTGATCCCGATCGACGCATCCGCCGGCGCGTTCCAGGAATACGTTGAGGACTGCCCGGTGTGCTGCAACCCGATGCTTATCCACGTTGAACTCGACGATGAAGGTGAGCCGGATGTCTGGGGAGAAGCGGAATCCGAGGGAATGTGACGCCGCTCGGGGTAATCTGGATCCACGAGTACCACTGCGTTTGATAAGATTCGACGACTTTCGGTCAAGGTGAACTTCTTCAACCAATTGACTCGACTGGTATCACACCATTAAGCCCGCTCACCGACTTGATTGAGCCTACAGCATGAAAACGATCAGCATCCTCAACCATGTACTGGGTCCCGTCATGCGCGGCCCCTCCAGTTCTCACACTGCCGGAGCCTTTCATATTGGATGCATGGCAAGATCGCTACTTGGGGGACAGCCAGCAAAGGCATGTTTTGCATTTGATCCCGATGGATCTTACGCCGTGACCTACGTCGCACAGGGGGCAGACCGTGGCTTTGCGATGGGCTTAATGGATCGCCCCCTTACCGACGATTCCTTTTTTACCGCATTGGTGGACGCGCCAGGGCGTGGACTGGATATCAGCTTTGAAATCCGAAAATTACGAAATCCCGATCACCCCAATGCAATGGAGATAGAGCTGACCAGTACCGAGGGAAAGACGCTGAACTTGGTTGCGAAATCCATCGGAGGCGGAGAAGTTCAGATCACCGAAATAGACGGTCGGCCCGTCCTCATGAACGGTTTCGCGTATGAAGGATTAATGGAGGTGCCCTCGCATTTCACGCAAGCCGTCCTGCAACGACTTGATACCGACCCCGATGCCTCTTCGCCTGCAACCGTCCAAAAAACAGATGCATCGAGTGGACTCGTCTCCATCAGCACGCCCGAAACATCCTCTTCTTCTCAGTCGTTCGATCGCATTCAATTTCGGCGTAAAGAACCTTTGACCGAAACACTACGAAACGAACTCAAACAATTAGCGCCAGAGCACCTGTGCTGGGTTTCGCATCCGGTCTATTTCCCCCAAAAAGGTCAGCCTATTTTTACTAGCGCAACCGAGATGGTAGCGTTAGCCGAAGAACGTGGCGTTTCACTCGGTGAAATTGCGTTGGCCTACGAATCTGAACTTCTGGGGATGACGGAAACCGAATTGATCGATGAAATGATTCGTCGCTATGAAATCATGAAAGCTTCGGTGATCCGAGGGCTCGACCCAAATTTTCAAGGCTTGCAGTTACTTCCCACTTGCGCGGGAGCGATTTTCCAAGCCGAGGCCGACGGAAAACTTGCTACCCAAAGCCTACACACTCGGGCCGCCGCTCGCGCTCTTGCGGTCATGCATGTCGACGCGGCGATGGGAGTTGTCTGTGCGGCACCCACAGGAGGATCAGCTGGTGTCATCCCCGGAACGCTCGTGACGCTCGACGAAGAGAAAACGGTTGACCGAGAGACGATGGCGCGAGCCCTCTATACGGCCGGGGCCGTCGGAATGATCCTTGCCATTCGCGGCACGTTTGCCGCCGAAGTCGCGGGATGCCAAGTCGAAATAGGTGCATCCGGTGCTATGGCGGCAGCGGCCGTGGTCGATGCCTGTGGAGGAAGCCCCAAACAAGCGTGCGATGCAGCTGCGATTTCTTTCCAAAATACCATGGGAACGGTCTGTGACCTCCTTCATGGAATGGTTGAAATCCCCTGTCACACTCGCAACGGAGCTGCGGCGGCAACCGCTTTCGTGAACGCTGACTTAGTACTTGGTGGCTACCCGAACTTGATTCCTCTCGATGAAACCATCGACGCGGTTTACGCCGTCGGTCTCGCCATGCCTTCTGAATTGCGGTGCACCTCCAAGGGCGGCCTCGCGGTTACCCCTTCGGCGCAAGCTCTCAAACCAGCTTGCTGCGGTTCGGGTTGCATCGGCTGCGGCTGATCACCCAGAACCAACGCCGCGTCAACGTGGTGAAATCGACTGAACGATCGACAACAACGAAATCCTAGCTAGCATTCGCTGCGCAAGTTGACCCAATCGCTAGACAATCAGCGAGGCCATGTTCGGTACCTTGACGATCTATGACAGTCGGATAGGTATCCGAAAAACAGGAACCCCCAAACTGGTCTAGTCTTCTGCTGCCATCCTTGACTAATTTAAACCTCGGACCGATTTTTTTCACTGAGAACCAAAGTCTGAGCGGTTGTTTGCAACCGATCTGCGCTTGCCTTGGCGAATTTGCAAATCGATTCATTGAGACATCCAACACAATTCACCCAAAGACACAAGGTAGATCGTCAATCCGAATGCTCGGAATCTGATTCGTCACGTGCAGAACGAATTTGCAGTGAGAATCGTTGACTAGACGATGCTACCCGATGAGTCATGGAGGACTTCGGTGCAAACAGTAAAAACGGCTGCCATCGTTGTTTTATTAATGACGGGCCTCTACGGCACTTATGTATCACTGACGACTCCCCCTGAACCACTTCCGGAGGAAGTTCAGGCCATGCTGGACTTCGATCCAGAACTCGATTTTGCAATCGACAGTGGCTTACCAGATTCACTGGATGCTTTTGATCTGGGTGAAGATCTTGCATCACCTTCTGATGTGCCAATCAACTCGGTTACTCAATTAGACCCGTCCGAGGACGGTGAATTAGCGACAGAGGAACCGATTGAGATGGGTTTACCAAAGGAAATCGCTGGTAGCCCAAACCTTGAGTCGGAGCAGAATCAGTTTGCCCCTAACTTTGCGATCGATGCTGAGGCGAACCAATTCCTCAATGCTTCAACACATTCACCGAAAACCAATAGCGGGATCAGCGGTAACATCCCTCCTGCCGCCTCTCAGAGGACGCAGCCGAATACCTTGGCTACCGAAGTCTTGACTCCAAACCTTGGACTGACCAACGCGATCGAAACAGCAGATCGACAATTTTTTGACGACAAAAGACGAGATGCACTCGCCACGCTCAGCATTTTTTATAACGCTCCAAACATGACCAGCGAGCAGCGTGGCCAGTTGCTGTCAAGACTTGATCCACTAGCCCGCGAAGTGATCTATTCCAAACGACATCTGCTTGAACAGCCTTATCGCATCGGGCAAGAAGAGACGTTGATGGATGTTGCTTCGATCTACCAAGTTCCCTGGCAACTCCTTGCAAACATCAACCAAATCGCAGATCCAGTGACGGTTTTACCGGGGACGGAACTCAAGGTGGTCAGAGGGCCATTTCGGGCAGAAGTTAACCTAGAGATGAAAGAAATCACACTGTTCCTAGGTGATTTATATGCCGGCAGATTTCCAATTGAAGTGGGAACGGATCCAACACCAAGCGTCGGTACCTACACCATCCAAGAAAAGAAATCGAACAAGACCTACTACGACCGAGAGGGTTCTGCCGTTGCGCCGGGTAGCCCAGAGAATCCTTATGGCGACGTCTGGATGGATCTCGGCGGCATGGTCTCGATTCACGGCAGCCCAGATTTCGGTGCACCCACTGATCAAGGATGTATCAGTCTTGCCGCCGATTACGCGCGAGATCTGTACGGCATTCTGTCTCCTGGCTCATCCGTGACAATCCGCCGGTAGACTCAACAAGAATCCGCCCGCATAGCGAAACCCAAACCTCTCTCGGCGTGTCCAACACAACGAGACCGGGGGGGTGGACCGATCTTTATCGCAATGTGCCGATCTTCCGTTTGCGAGGATTCATCATCGCAAACAAGCTACCACCTAAGTTGCCCCGAAAGAGGCCGCTTAACCAAGATTACCTTCGATTGATTTTCAGACCAACGCGCCGGTAGACCTATTTTTTGGATTAGACACTCCTTTCCAAATCTCTCTCAAAGCGTCAGGATTTAGTCCGTGATGGGCTGCAGACTTAGAGGCCTTGCTGGAACGTTCTCGGCTTTGCCGGAATCTTCTTAGCTTCACTGGAAAGCTTCCGAGGAAGAATCACCGTTGACGAGATTCCTTTCCGACTGACTGGATTCCTTGACGACCGACTGGGATGAGAAATGACGGTTCTTTCCCCACATCGCTCCGTTTTTTCGTTCTGCGACGGCCCACTCAAATTGACGCAAAGACCGCGATGCGGTATCTCGAAATTTATTCATGAGGAAAAAATATGTCATACGATCGCGACGCCCTGATTGAATTGATTGGGCAAGAATCACTTCGTCGTGGACAGTTCACACTCGCAAGTGGAAAACAGGCTTCGTATTACCTTGACTGCCGCAAAATCACCTTGCATCCCAAGGGGGCCAATCTGATTGCTGCAGGAATGCTCGAAGTGATCCAACAATCAGGCGAGTTACCGGACGCGGTCGGCGGAATGGCGATTGGTGCCGATCCAATCACTGCATCCATCGTAACCTTGGCCGGACAGCAAGACCTGCCACTCAAGGGATTCATGGTGCGTAAAGAGCCCAAGGATCACGGCACAGGACAACAGGTCGAAGGCCCTGTCGAACCGGGCCAGAAAGTCATTATTGTTGAGGACGTAATCACCAGCGGCGGCAGCGCCCTGAAGGCGGTCGAGGTGGCGCGTGAATTTGGACTCGAGGTGGACAGCGTGATTGCGATTATCGATCGATTAGCAGGTGGCGAAGCCGCATTCGCCGCGCAAGGTGTGAAGCTAATCACGCTAACAACCATTCGCGATTTCGGCATCGAGCCAGAATAAGCCGTTGGTGGTTGACTAATTCGGCTAAAAAGAATCGAAAGAGAATGCGTTTCTGCATGGCAGCGACGCATATAGGTTGAGCGGCGCGTTGACGATCCACGGAAGGATGAACGCAATGGAATCATCATTGCACCAACAACTCAAAGAACTTTATGCGGTCAACGGAGCGACGGAAGTTACTCTCGGTGACTACCGGATCGATGCAATACGCAGCGACGACCTCGGCGACGAGTTGATCGAAGTTCAATGCGCATCACTTTCTGCGATCAGAAAAAAGTGTCGAGCTTTGCTGCAACGCCACCGCCTACGTGTGGTCAAGCCAATCGTAATCCGAACTCGGATTGCAAAATGCAAAAAAGCTGGTGGAAAAGTTGTTTCTCGACGCCTCAGCCCAAAGCGAGGAAGCATTCTCGAACTCTTTGAAGAGATGATCTACTTCAACGGTATTTTTCCTCACGAAAATCTAACCCTCGAAGTTCCTCTTCTGCACGTCGAGCAACTGCGCATTCCGCGCCCAAAGAAAAGCCGATGGTGGCACAAAGACTTTCGCGTTGTCGATGTAAAATTGGAGCACATCGAAGAAAAGAGAGAGATCCGCACGGCGCAGGACCTACTTAAACTCCTTCCCTTACCTGATCGGTTCGATCAATTTGACACCGCAACCTTAGCCGCTGCAATGGATCGCCCGCGTTCATGCGCTCAACAAGTCGCCTACGTTCTTCGAAAGACCGGAGCCATTGAGCAGATCGATCGGAGACGCCAGGGAATCATCTACCAACGAGCGGCGTGATGACTGCAGGTCGATTGAGACGAGCGGAGTGATACTAGATCAGCAGAGGCGGCAAACTCAGATTGCCTCAACCGACCTGCATTCCAGGAGTGCAATCACAACCCGTAATCTCAACGCGGGCCGTTACAAAATGACCCACACACTGATACTTGAAATAAGCACTGATACTTGAAATAAGCACCGATACTTGAAATGCAATGTGTTGGCGACAATCCTAAACAAAACCTATGGATTAGGTAGTTGTGGTCGCAGAACCTTACCGTCTTGATCCACGGGGTAGACCGCTTCATGCTGCTCAAGCTGATCGATCATTGCCTGCATCATTTGCTTGAGTTCGTTGGGACGTGAGGCGACGAGATTGTTTGATTCGAATGGATCTTCTTTCAGATTGAAAAGTTCGTAGTGGCTATCGGACTGCAAGAATCCGCCATGAGTCTTTTCGTTTGGCAAGGCATGATAAACCACTTTCCAGTCGCCGTCGCGCCAAACCGTAAAGTAGTTACTGCGATGGGGAGCATGTGGATAGTGCATCAAGAACTGCTCGCTGCGCGTTGCATCTTTTTTACCGAGTAGCAACGACTTCATCGAAGAACCATCCACAACGTGCTCCTCGGCAAACGATGCTTTGGTTAGCTCCGCAAGCGTTGGAAAAATATCTTCGACCGACGCGACTTGCGACTGGATCGCACCGCGTGGAATCGGCAAAGCGGACTGAATACTGTTCTTTGGATCGCGACGCGCCCACGAAGCGATGAACGGTACTCTCATCCCGCCCTCGTAGTGGGCACCCTTTTTTCCGCGGAGCGGCGCTGCACATGCGACAGCATGTTGGTGTCCCAAGGGAGCGTCGGAACCATTATCTCCTAAAAAGATCACAAGGGTCTCTTCCGAAACGCCCAAGGCGTCAAAGTGATTCAGCATGTCACCAAGCGACTTGTCCATACCTTCGACCAAGGTTGCAAATGCTTTGGCGTTTGCCGGCTTATCCGAATCGGCATAGTTCTTTGCAAACCGCGGATCAGAATCGAAAGGAGCGTGGACTGCGTAATGAGAAAAGTAAAGATAGAACGGTTTTCCAGACTTCACGGTTTCAGTCACAGCCTTTTTTGCTTCGAGCGTTAAGGCTTCGCTTAGAAAAACATCGGAGCCATGATAGGCATCCAGATGCGGCACCGCATGATCTGAGCGTTTGGTGCCGAGTCCGTAATTCTTTTCACCATAGTAACTACCAGGTGCACCAAAGGATGCACCGGCAATGTTGACGTCAAATCCAAGATTAAGCGGTTCTGCTCCCTCGTGATCATTAGGTCCGAAGTGTCCTTTACCGACGTGAATGGTTTCGTAGCCAACCTTCTTTAACACCGACGGCAGCGTCACATCCCCCGTACGAAGCCCCGCCCAATTCCAATCCTTGGCGCCAAACTTACCGGCGTTATCTTGCTTTGGATTAATCCAATTGGTTGAACGATGGCGAGCCGCGTTTTGCCCGGTCATGATTGAGATTCGAGTCGGCGAACAAACACTCATTGCATAGAACTGGTTGAAGCGAATCCCGCTCGATGCGATTCTTTCCATGCTTGGTGTCCGATACCAATCATTCAGCGGATAACGAACGGGGCGTCCCGTCCCATCGGTTAGAAATGGTACCGAAGTATCCATCACCCCCATGTCGTCCACTAAGAAAACCATGATGTTCGGCTGATCTGCCGCCGAAACAAGACTGGGTGTCACCGCTCCGATCAGAGCCAGAAAAGTAAACGCAAAACTGGTGATTCGACCAAGCATACAAGCGAGCCTTCTAGTGCAACGATTTCAACGATTCATCAAAAGAGAATTTGATCCATCATGATGTTCAAGACTTTCCCAAAAGGAGAGATCCCTCGTACCGACATCATAACCGATTTTACGATCGCTTGACCAAGTCCATGCACAGCTTGCCTAAACCTCCAAGTCGCAACAAGAATAGTGCCGCGATGATCGGTGCTGCGATGATTTTGTCTAGCCGCAGACCATTTGATCTTCCAGCATCGAGACTAACTGCCGGAATGATTCGGCAAACATCAACCAAACACCGCAGCTACCACAAAGAAATTGTCTCATTTGGGTAGTTACCGATGGAGTTAAATTTGTATCAATGCCTCGCACCACTTAAACTGAGGCGGGTTAGTTGACGATTGAATCGAAGGTTCAAAGATTCCGGCATAGCGGCCAGTTTTTTTGGTATCGCAAAACCGTTCGCTCTTCCCATTCCCCACTCGCGATCGCCCCCCGCGATCGTCCCCCGCGCGAACGACGGCAAGACAGCCTCAAACTTTCACTCGCCATCATTTCAGCAATCAACCAAAATGAGACATGAGTTCGGCCAATTCAAGACGATGCTTCACAACGCCTCAATAGTTGGGCTGCGTCAATTTGTTAACGTCGCAATGATCTGCCTAACGCTCGCTCTAAGCCTTGCTGGCCAGAGCACCACCATGGCAGAAACACCTGACGATGAAATAAATGCGAAAGGCTTTGAGGAGCACGTCAAAGATCAACCGCTTGCTCTTCCCGTTGCCATCGAGACAAAGTGTGTTCGCTGCCACAACCCATCGACTCGCAAGGGTGAACTTGATCTTAGCAGTCGAGAAGGCTTGGCAATCGGGGGTGAATCCGGAGAGCCACTGCTCCATGCAGAGAAAGCGGAATCAAGACTTTGGCAGGTAATTGAACATGACGAGATGCCTCCTGATGGAGAATCAGATCTCAGCGAGGCAGAGATCCAACAGATCGAAGCTTGGATCGATTCAGAAAACCAACTTGCCATGAAAAGCCCAGCGGCAAGCGAATCATTTTCCTTCCATGATGTCCTACCCATATTCCTTTTGCGATGCGCGAGCTGCCACGGAGGTCAGAGACAAGACGGTGGTTTTGATGTGAGAACGTATCAAACCATCCTCGAGGGAGGTCAGTCGGGTCAAGCGTTGCTGGCAGGCAAACCAGATGCAAGTCTGCTTGTTCAGCGAATCATTAACGAACAGTGCCCGCCGAGTGACCTTCTCCTCAAATTTTTTGTCAAACGCCCCTCAGATTCCGAGATTGAACGCATCCAAAAATGGATCACGTCGGGTGCCCCGGAGGGTAGCATTGTTGCAGACATCGCAACGGATTCCGCTGACCCATTGGTTAGTGACGAGGATCGAGAGCACTGGGCTTTTAGTCCACCGCAGCGACCGAACCATGGAAACTGCATCGATGATTTCATTGAGCAACGCCTGAACCAAAACGAGCTAAAACTCGCTCCTGTTGCAGATCGCGACACCTTGATCCGAAGAGCCTTCATTGACCTCACCGGTTTACCTCCAAGTCTGACACAGTGGCAACATTGGCGAGACCACTCCGACCCGAATTGGTTTTCGTTGATGATCAACGAACTATTGGATTCTCCACATTACGGAGAGCGTTGGGGGAGATACTGGTTAGATCTTGCAGGGTATGCCGACTCCGAAGGAGGTATCTCGGCAGATCCAATTCGCCCCGTGGCTTGGAAGTATCGAGACTATGTGATTCGCTCGTTCAATCAGGACAAGCCGTACGATAAATTCTTGATCGAACAATTAGCGGGCGATGAGCTTACCGATCATGCCAACATCGATTCGCTCAATGACGCACAGGTAGACGAACTGATCGCTACCGGATTCCTGCGAATGGGAATTGATGAAACCGGCTCGCGCACCATGAATTTTGTTCCCGAACGATTGAAAGTGATCGACGATGCCATCACTATCGTTAGCTCAGGGCTGATGGGCATCACCATGGAATGTGCAAGATGCCATTCCCATAAATATGACCCCATTCCTCAAAGAGACTACTATCGCCTAAAAGCAGTGTTTCAAGGTGCACTGGATGAACACCACTGGAAAAGTTTCAAACAGAGAACACTGAACCTCGGAACCGCAACTCAGCGTGAAGCAATCACGCAACGAAATCCTCCGCTAGAAAAAGAACAACGCTCACTGCAGAACGACCTGCGGCAGTTGAATCACAAGCTTGCCCTCGAAATACTTCGAGCGAAGTATCCAGACCAACCCGAAGCAGATCGTGACGCTACGCTTGCAGCACTCAAAATTGCAGATAACCAACGCACGTTGCCGCAAAGAAGGTTGGTCGAAAAACTACAAGTTGCGCAAAATTCGCACGATGTCCTCAAGCATCCCGTCGTTCAAGAGATCCAGTACTCGATCGATGAAGTTCAGAACCGAATCGAATCGATTGAACAAGCGATGGCTCCACCTTTGACCATTCGCGCACTTTGGGACGAAGGAAACCCATCGCCTACTTACATTTTACGGCGAGGAGAACATACGCAGTTCGGACGACTCGTTGGCCCTGGCGTGCCGTCTGTGTTGACCGATGGAAAAACCGCTTTCCTTTGTCAGCCACCCTTCCCTCAAGGAAGTCATAAAACCGGTCGCCGACTGGCATTCGCGCAGTGGCTGACCTCGGATAAACATCCCACTACGGCCAGGGTCATGGTCAATCGTGTTTGGCATCACCACTTTGGTAAGGGACTCGTCGCCACACTCGAAAATTTTGGTGTCATGGGCGCAAGGCCAACACACCCCGAACTGCTCGATTGGCTTGCAATTGAATTCATGAGTCACGGCTGGAGCGTCAAGGAACTCCATCGTCAAATCATGAACAGCCGCACCTATCGTCAGTCTTCAGTTGTTGATGAGCGATCGAAACAACTTGACCCCGACAATCAACTCTACTCACGCATGCCGCTACGCCGGATGGACGCGGAAACCCTACGGGACTCACTGCTACTTGTCAGCGGACGACTGGATCGAAGACGTGGTGGCATTCCCGACCCTGTCCAAGTGGATCGCGAGGGAGAAGTCAGAATCAAGCCGACCCCCGATCAGCAATTCCGCCGGAGTGTTTACGCTCAGTATCGCCGAACCGAAATCCCGACGCTCTTGGATACGTTTGACTATCCTAAAATGGGGCCTAACTGCTTTGAACGATCCGTCTCCACGGTTTCGCCACAAGCACTGTTATTGCTCAATAATCGACGGATACATGAACTCGCTAAATCTTTCTCCGCTCGGCTTCACCGCATCCGAGAAGATGCGAGAGCAAGCAATGAAGGGGCAGACATCGATCAAGTAATTCGCAAGCAACCCGATGGAAATCTTCTCAAAGAAAAAGCAACGTCCTCACAAGCATCAACATCGAACACTGCATCGGTAACAACGGATCGGCAGAATGTCGCAAGCGGCAAAGAAGCTGCAACTCACCAACACCTGATCACCTTGGCCTATCAACTCGCTATGTCTCGATCACCCAACCCTGAAGAACTTCGTCTGGGGCTGGAGTCGATTGAAGCATTGACAAAACAGTGGAATGGGGATGAGACAAAGGCTTTACAATCCTACTGTCACGCGCTGTTAAACTCAGCATCATTCTTGTATATCGATTGACGGGGCGTGATTCCCATCGGCTGCTGCTGCAATCCATTTCCCAACGACTCCGGTGTCCAAACGAATCAACGAGCGAGCTAAAAACATCTCGGATGAAACAAAACGTGACGCAGAAAATGTCAAACAAGAATCATCAATCGCCAGCAATTTCGCAATCGACTGAACCAGCAACGCCTCGGTTCACTGCGGCTTGCGATGTCTTGAAGCGAAGAGATTTCTTTTCTTCGACCAGCCAGGGTCTACTGGGGATTGGTCTCGCACACCTACTCGCAAAAGAATCCGATCAACACAGGCTTTTCGCCGACGAGTCGACAGCAACGCATTCCTACAACCTTAGCCCAAAAACCGCACATCACCCACCCAAAGCAAAAAACGTCATTCAGTTGTTCATGAATGGCGGCCCGAGTCAGATGGATCTTTTTGATCCAAAGCCGGTGCTGAACCGGATGGACGGTAAACCTTATCCCGGTAACGTCGAGGAGATTGGGAACCAAAGCACCTCCGATATCGGAGTGATGATGGGCGGACAATATCCAATGAAACGACACGGAGAATCGGGTCATTGGTTTGCGGATGTACTACCACACACCGCTAGGATGGCTGATGAACTCTGCATGATCCATTCTATGTGGACCGACCACCCAAACCATGACAACGCTCTTTATAAAATCCACAGCGGTCGACTATTCATGGGCTACCCAACGCTCGGGTCCTGGGTTGTTTATGGTTTAGGCTCCGAGAACGAGAATCTACCCGCCTATGTGGTCCTCAATGACCCGCTTGGGCTACCAAAGAATGGAACCCGAAATTGGACAGCTGGCTTTTTACCGCCCGTCTACCAAGGAACGCCGTTTCGACCGACCGGGTCACCGATCCTCAACCTCAGCAAGCAGTACGAACAACCTCAATCCGTCACCGATGAATCGCGAAATCTACTCAAGCAGCTCGATCAAATTCACCAAGCAAATCGTCCCCACCATCCTGAACTCGATGCAAGGATTCAATCCTACGCGTTAGCGTCTCGCATGCAAATGGCGGCTAGTGAGGCACTTGACTTGAATCGAGAAACTGCAGAGACACAGAAACTCTACGGCATCGGCCTCCCCCACACTGACTCATTTGGCAAACGTTGTCTACTGGCTCGACGACTCGTTGAACGCGGTGTGAGATACGTTCAAATCTTTCTCGAAGAACAACCGTGGGACAGTCACGTTGACCTAGCATCCAATCACCGTGCCGCTTGCCAGCGGACCGATCAACCAGTGGCCGGATTACTGCAAGATCTGAAACGATCGGGACTACTCGATTCGACCTTGGTCATCTGGGGAGGTGAGTTCGGACGCACCCCAACCTCGCAGCGATCGGGAAAAATCTTTACCGGTCGAGACCACAACATGCAAGCCTTCACCTCTTGGATGGCAGGAGGTGGCGTCAAGGCTGGGTGCGTTTACGGCAAGACGGATGACTTTGGCCATCAAGTCGTTGAAAATCCGGTAAGCGTGCATGATTATCACGCAACGATCCTCAACCTGCTTGGGCTAGATCATCAAAAACTATTTTTCAAACGCAGCGGCCTCGAGGAACGACTGACAGGCGTTACACCACCTCGGGTGATTCACGATCTTATTTCGTGATCAAGAATTAAGTGACTTTAAGCAAGGTAATTCTCGATACTTTGCACATCTCGAAGCGATAATGAACCAGATGATCAAGACTTGCGTCTGGCGTTGATTGGTACAAATCGAAAGGGATATTAAGCTGCATCACCATGAGAAAACATTCGTGCGAACGTCATTCGTACAACGAAAAATGACGTACACGTTCATCCCTGTGTAGCGTCCGTCGGTTCTTTACTCGCACTTGGCTTTACTCGATGAGTACGCGTTCGACGTGATTGCGGAAAGCGTTCGACAGGTCGGCGAACAAAACGAACACGCCGATCGTTGTCTCCAGCCAATAGACTGCCCGAAATGGCCGCGGCTTTTACTCTCGACTCGAACAATCAAGAGATGCCAAGTGAAGCGGCATTCCCGAAAACCGCAAACGTACAACCTAACAATCGTATGCCAGTCTGCCCCAATTGCGAGTCAGAAGTCGAGTACAAAGGCGGTATGATCTTTCCTAACTGTGGCTTTGATTTCATGCGTTATTTGTGGATCCCCGCACCATGGGGATTTTTGCAATTCAAGTTTCAGAAGAAGACGCCAAGGAACATCGCACGAATCGTCTTCTGGATGTCGACTCCGACAACGGTTTGCGTCGGGGCCTACTCTGCAATGGGAGATAAACGCTTCACTCTTGTGGGCCTTACCATACTCGGGTTGATTGTCATCCCGGCCACATTCATTTTCACCGTCGCGCCTATCTTGGCGTTTCTGAAGAAGAACGAACTCCGAGATTTCGACGGCAACAACGTCTCTGATAATCCAGCTAACCAAGACAGGAACCTGAGTGATCATTCAGGTAGAAACTAAACTCGGTGTATTCTGCTCGCGAACTCAACCTCAGGCTTTCCCGACCAAGAACGGTCCCTCGCTACGGCGCAACCTTACTCTCTTCCACACGGCTACCCGTCTCGCGATCAATCGTCACCACGGATTCACGATCCCGACTCGAAACATCGATCAACCGCTGTTGCATCTGCTTCAGAATCTCGCCCTGCGTTCCTGCTAAGTTATTCGTCTCACGCGGATCAGACTCCAGATCATACAACTCGCTTGTGGGCATTTTAGACGTTTTATGTTGGATCAACTTCCACCTGCCGTATCGTATCGCCCGAGACCGCCAATTGGGCCCAGCGGTATAGAGCACTCTCGGCTCAAGTGGCTTCTGTTCAACTAAAAGATCGTGAAGATCACTGCCGTCGAGTGATGAATTGCTTTTCAAATCCACATCCACATCGGCAAAGTGGCATAGCGTTGGCAACCAATCAACAATCTGGACCGGAGTCGACTCGATTCTCGGCACAAAGAAATGTGGGCCCCACACCACCGTTGGCACACGAATTCCACCTTCGTACACATCACCCTTCTGCCCCCTTAGCGGTAAGTTGCGTCCTGGTAAACGGCCATTAGGACACCCATCATCCGGATAACGCAAATCATTATTCTCTGCGGTGCTACCACCATTGTCACTCGTGAAGACAACAATGGTGCGATCGATTTTCTGATGATCGGCCAATGCATCAAGGACTTGGCCGACCGCGTCATCCAGATGCATGATCGAAGCAAGATAATGACGCTCAACCTGATCAGAAATACCGGATGG
>Ga0181563_10000841_pt1 | contig 29932 bp, 27 predicted proteins | sample 011ome_25_FD_133759 | JGI IMG/M metagenome (GOLD analysis project Ga0181563, IMG submission 133759) | Coastal salt marsh microbial communities from the Groves Creek Marsh, Skidaway Island, Georgia - 011512CT metaG (megahit assembly) | ecosystem: Environmental > Aquatic > Marine > Intertidal...
ACTCACGGTGCTCAAAACCCAAGCTGGCCGAAGCCTGGTGCTGGACATTTGCGAAGCCATACTCGCTGAGCCAGCCGATATCGAAGCCTTTCAGCAACGACACCACTATTTCAGTTTGAAGCGCGATTTAAAGCCGCTCGCCAACGAGAAGCGTTTCTTTGCTCCGACACGTGATTTAATTGACGCCATCACGGGCGCAGCACCTGAAACAGAGCTCGCGCTGCGATTGGAGATGAGCGAATGGCCAGCCACACTGATGATCGCCATTGCGATAATGGCTCAGCGTGCGTGCGGAGGCAGGCGTAAAGACACCATCACCGACGCGCTTGAGATATGGCAAGCCCGCTGGGCGCGCTGGGATTTCTCGAGCTGCAGCGAAATCCGCACTGCATTGGAAGGGCCCGTACAAGGGTACCTCAGCGCCCGCGACAAGCTGGTCATGCACAACATCCGATTGGTTTACAAATTGGCGAGAGAAAACCAAACCCGTGGGATTCCGGTACGAGACTTGGTGCAAGAAGGCATCATCGGTTTGGTGCGCGCCGCTGAGAAATTCGACTACCGCTTGGGTTATCGTTTCTCTACCTACGCGTACAACTGGACGAACCAACACATTCAGCGCGTTTGTGAAGGTAACGGCAGCTTGGTGACTTACCCAACGCACGTGACACAAGAAGTGAATTCCTTGCACCGGGTCCGAAATGAAATCATGGAGCGAACAGGGCAAGAACCGTCAGTCATCCAGCTCGCGGAGCTAACTGGCTTCTCCGAGGCAAAAGTAAGAGATCTTCGCCAACTGACCAATCTTACGGTATCGATCGAAATAGAAGACGAAGATGACGGCCCGATGATACCGGAGTCGGCTTTGCTCGATGACGACGCAAACCCAACGATCGAATCAGCGCAGAACAGCAGTCTAAAGCGCCTAATTACGCGACAGCTGCAAAAACTAGACGGCAGAGAGCAATTGATTTTAACGGCGAGATGGGGTCTCGATGGTCGACCTACTCGAACCTTGGCTCAACTCGCTGATCAACTTGAAGTGAGTCGGGAACTGGTTCGACAGCTTGAGAAATCAGCACTTCGCAAGCTACAAGTGGACGCAGCATTGAACGATGCGTTTCAACAGCTGTCGGCATGAACCAAAAGTTGATATGCCTCGTATTCATAGCAAACAAAGAGGAATAAACCATGCGTCGAACCCTGTTTAGCCTAGCGCTTCTTGCAGCATCGAGCACCGCCTTTGGCGCTTGCCCGGAATTCTTGAATCATGACTTACGTAAGCTCCACTCTAACGAAAGCATTAACCTGTGCGAAACGCACTCTGACAAACCTTTGTTGATCGTTAACACAGCGAGTCATTGCGGATTCACAAAGCAATTTTCGGGCTTAGAGGCGCTGCACCAGAAGTACAAAGACCGCGGTTTTGAGGTCGTCGGATTTGCATCCGATAGCTTCAAGCAAGAAAGCGATACGGAAGAAGGTGCTGCCGAAGTCTGCTATGTGAACTACGGCGTTACCTTCACTATGATCGCGCCAAGCCCCGTGCGTGGCGATGACGCCAACCCCGTATTCCAGCATCTAAACCAAGCGAAGTCAGCACCGATGTGGAACTTCAACAAGTACTTGGTCGACCGTCAAGGAAACGTCATCGAGAAGTACGGCAGCATGACCCGCCCAGAAGATGGAGACCTAGCCGCAGCAATCGAAGCCTTGCTGTAGCCAAACGAACAAGTGCGGGCCGGTATCCCCCCCCAACGATCTTATCGGCCGGTCCGCACTTTCTTAATACTCCCTCAACTCTGTAGCGGACCTCGAAGTGTTGCAAGTGCCTCTACCGGCCCTTTTGCACTGATCTGAGCGGTCTGACGAATCCAACGGCATCAGATCTTCCTTGAGCTTATTTTTCAGCGTCCGCCGGAGGGTGCGGAAGATCTGCCATGTAGCGCATGACGTGAAATATTACGTTCTGCTCCAAGCTACCACTCAATAAATGTGCACCAGGTCCGCTGGCGTAAATAGCAACGTCGTCACCACCGTGGGTCTCAGAGGACAGTGGCACCAGCGCCTCTTGATGATACCCCGGGCTTTCCGTATCTGTATCGTGTTTCAAGTGTCTACCGCCTTGAACTGGCAGTCCGTAGCGAACGTCGGCGTTGGTTTCCGCGCCCAGTTCAGCGAAACCGCGGCCGTTTGCGTAACTCAGAGTCGTGTAAGGAGCGCCATCGGCGGCTAGTTTTGGCTCATCTTCGCCAATGTTAACGACCTTACCAAGAATCGGGTTACCCCGCTTAGGATAGCCCGCCATCGTCATCACATGACTGTGATCTGCCGTCACAATGATCAAGGTGTCGCTGTCCGATGTGAGCGCCCTAGCTCGAGCCACGGCGTCAGAGAGCTCAACCGTATCAGTCAGAGCACCGACTGCACTGCCAGCGTGATGAGCGTGATCGATTCGTCCAGCCTCAACCATTAAGAAAAAGCCTTTCTCGGACGACAGGAGTTCAATCGCTTTCTCGGTTAATTCCGCTAAGCTCGGTTCGGTTGAGGTCGCGTCAGGGCGATCAGCGCGGTAGCTCATGTGCGAAGATTGAAACAAACCCAACACCGGCAGATCAGTTTGGTCGAGCTGTTCAAGTTCAGAGCGATCCTTGACAAAAGCACCTTGGCGATCGGCATTTTGCCATTCGCTCACCAGATTTCGCCCGTCTTTTCGCTTGCCTTTAAACGCAGAATCATCTTGATTTGTCGGTAAAAAATTGGCCGCGCCACCGCCCAATACAAGCTCAGGGCCATCGATCGGTTTGCCGGTCCAAGCTGAAGCCCGCGCCGGATAGGTCAACAATTGACTGGCTATATCTTCACAGCCATGTGACTTCGCTTCATCACTGAGTTCGGCATCGTTTTCCCAATCTCGATTTACGGTATTCGCATACAGTGCGGCGGGCGTTGCATGAGTGATACGCGCAGTAGAAACAATTCCCGTAGATTTCCCGGCGAGTTCCGCCAAAGTCAGAATGGACATGAGTTCATGGCCCGATTGAGAGGCACATTCGCCGGTCTGAACTCCCGGCCCGACGCTCAATACGCCCGCGCGTGTCTTAACACCGGTCACCATCGCGGTCATGGTGCCCGCCGAATCAGGGGTTTGAGCATCGGTATTGTAGGTCCTTGATAAACCGGCAAAAGGGAAGGAGTCGAACGATAAATTATACTCTTCCCCTGTCTGACCTCTGGCTTGGCCCGCGTATATCCGCGAGGCCGTTACCGTCGGAATACTCATCCCATCTCCCACGAACAGAATGACGTTGCGCGCGGCACCGGGAGTTTGATTGATCACTCGATTTAGCGCAGCTTCTAATTTCTGCTCACCGCCAAAATAGGTGCTTGTAGGCTGCTCAGGTTGAGCTAATTGTGTGGTTGATGCACAGCCCGAACCCAAGGCCAGCAAAACGGAAATTCCAATAAGTCGTCTCATAAATAAAGCCCATGCTGTGGTACGATGGCGTCCATAATAGCGTATGTATAAAACAAGCGTGTTACGCTCACGCACTTTTTCACAGACAGGGAGCAATTTGTGCGCGCCTATATCCTTGCCACTACTCTACTGCTTGTTATTTTTGGCAGTATCGGCGGTTTTCTTTACCAAAAATTCAGCGCTTTAGCGGGGGCGGACTTCAGCCCGCCCCCCGTAACCGTGAGTGTGGCGCAGGCCGAGACCGCGACGATTGCAAGACGTATAAAAGCGGTCGGAACAATTAAGGCCAAGAATGCCAGTACACTCAGAGCCGAAGTCAATGGACGCGTGGTGAGTATCGGAGCCGATGGCGGCGATCAAGTGACCAAAGGACACCTGCTTGTTCAGCTGGACGATGCAATTGAAAGCGCGGAACTGGCACGCTTTGAAGCGGAGCGTCGCCTGGCCAAGACACTGCTCGAGCGTGACACGTCTCTGGCAAAAGAAAAGGCCATTTCACAGACGCAACTTGACACTCGCGCCGCTCAATATGAAGCCGCCGCGGCTCAGGTAGACGAAACTAAAGCGCGTATCGAACAAAAAAGTATACAAGCGCCGTTCAGCGGGAGCGTAGGCATTCCCTTAGTTGAGGTCGGCGACTACGTGACAACTGGCACACCACTAATGAATCTTACCGACACAACCTTACTCGAGGCGGAATTTAGCCTACCAGCCAATCAAGCTCGCATCATTCCCATCGGCACAAAGATGGCCGCTTACGACACACGCGGAGAGACACTGGCTGAAGGCGTCGTTACAGAACAAGATCCAACGCTCGATCCAATCGATCGAACTCGGCGCTTCCGAGCCGCCATTAGCGCAGGACAGGTACTTCCGGGCGAATTTGTGCGGATTGAATTGACCTTAAATGACTCCGACACGGTTGTTGTGGTTCCGGAAACCGCGGTGACTTATGCACTGCAAGGGGATGCGCTCTACGTTGCCAATCTGGAGTCCAATACCGTAGAACTGCGTCTAATCAAAACGGGAGATCGCTTCGGCCAAAAAGTCGAGATCAAGTCTGGTGTGCAAGCGGGTGAACACGTTGTCACCGCGGGACAGCATAAACTCTTCCCTGGCGCATCAATCAGCATTGGTGAGGCGGCTACACAGTGAAGTTTACCGATCTATTCATCAATAAACCGGTGCTCGCCATTGTGGTGAGCGCTTTGCTCTTGGTCGCAGGGATTCAGGCCGTCTTAAAACTGGATCTGAGACAGTTTCCAGAGGTCGAGAAGTCGATGATCATGGTGCAAACCGTCTACCCTGGCGCAAGTGCAGAGACGGTTCAAGCATTCGTAACCGATACGCTTCAACGACGGATAGCGGGCGCTCGCGGCGTAGACTATATCACCTCGTCAAGCAGCCCTGGATCGTCAATGATCAAGGTTAATGTGCGCTTAAATGAGAGCACCGAACTTGTGCTTAACGAGGTTATCGCCAAGATTGGCGAAGCCAAGTATGAACTGCCCAGAGAAATTGAGGACCCCATCGTCACCACCAGTCAGGGTGACGATGCCATGATGTATATTGCCTTCACCAGTGAACAACTTAATACGAAACAAATCACCGACTACCTGTACCGCGCGATCCAGCCTGAGCTCGCAACACAAGATGGTGTAGGTACCGCCCAAGTACTCTCTGGCACCGTATTTGCCATGCGGATCTGGCTACAGCCCGAGAAATTAGCGGCCTACAACATCACCGCAGCCGAGGTAAACCGAGCGCTCCAGCGAAATAACGTACGAGCGGCCCCTGGGCAGGTTAAGAGCACTTGGACACAAACATCAGTGGATGTCGAAACGGATATCGAAGATCCAGAGCTGTTTGGCGATATCATTATTCGCCAAACGGGGGATCAACGTGTGCGCATCCGAGACGTCGCACGCATCGAAATGGGCAGCGAACGATACGACGTGTCTGTCTTCTCAGCCGGAACGCCTGCTGTCTTCATTGCAATCACCGCGGCACCTGGTGCCAATCCGCTTGGGGTCGCGCAGCGTGTGAAAGCGAAACTGACCGAGCTCCAGCCAGAGATGCCCGCGGATTTGGTCGCTGACGCAGATTCAGACGCCTCCGTCTACATTGAGCAGGCCATTCAAGAAGTGCAAGTCACTCTGATCGAAGCGACACTGATCGTGATTGGCGTGGTGCTATTGTTCCTTGGCTCATGGCGCGTGGTTATTGTGCCCATCGTTGCCATTCCACTTTCTCTGATCGGCGTGCTATTCGGCTTATGGATAGTCGATTTTTCGATCAACTTACTCACCCTACTCGCCATGGTTATCGCGATCGGCCTGGTGGTAGATGATGCGATTGTCGTCGTAGAAAATATTCACCGACACATCGAAGAAGGTAAATCCCCCTTTGACGCAGCCATCGTCGGAGCGCGTGAGGTCGCCTGGCCCGTTGTGGCCATGACGCTAACGCTCGCAGCCGTATACGCACCCATTGCGTTCGTCGGCGGGCTCACCGGAGCCCTATTCAGTGAATTTGCCCTGACCCTCGCGGGCGCCGTACTGGTCTCAGGGGTCATTGCGCTGACCTTGAGCCCTATGATGTGCTCGAAGCTACTGCGCCCCGCCACGGAGCAGGGCGCCATCGCCGACTGGCTGGACACGGTCGCTCATCGTATAGAGCATACCTACCAGCGAACGCTGCAGGCCTGCTTGAATCACCGCGGCGCAGTATGGCTCTTCGCAGGCTTTATTCTACTGAGCCTGCCCGTCGCTTTCATGCTCGCGCAAAAAGAGTTAGCACCCGAAGAGGACAATTCCAGCATTTTCGTGTTCGCTTCGCCTCCAGATTACGCCAATACCGATTACGTGAATGCCTATACAGAGCAAATGACCGAACTGTGGAAAACGGTACCGGAAATCCGCACGGCCTGGCAGGTAAACCAAGCGAGCCAAATTTTCGGCGGCTTAGAGCTCAAACTCTGGGATCAACGCGACCGCAGTCAAGCCGAGGTCATGGCTGAAATCCAGCAGAAGTATGCCACCGTAGCGGGGCTCGAGATTTACACGTTCGGCTGGCCCGCGCTACCGGGGGTCGACGCTGGGTTACCCGTGAGCTTTGTGATCGCCTCTACCGATGACTATACGCAAATCGAAGCCGTAGCCGACACCTTATTGGCCAAAGCGCGCGATTCCGGCAAGTTCATTTTCGTCAATAAGTCCATTCGTCATTCCCGCCCCGAACTCAACGTACAAATTGATCGAGAGGAAGCCTCAGCGCTCGGTGTCGAAATGCCCGAGATCGCTGAAACACTGCAAACCTTGCTCGGTGAGGGCGAGGTAAACCGCTTTGCTATTCAAGGACGAACCTATCGAGTCATCCCGCAGGCCGACAGTGATTTTCGTCTCAACGGCAGCGATCTGACGCAATATTATGTTCGCAGCGCATCGGGCAAGATGATCCCTCTATCCTCGGTGGTTTCCGTGAGTACCGTCGTGCGCCCCAATGACCGGGCACAATACCAGCAGCTCAATAGTGTGACTATCCAAGGGATGATGATGCCACCCAACACGCTAGGAGATGGCCTTCAGTTCTTCCAAGACGCGCTTAAGGCCGAAGCTCCCAAGGGATATCGTGCTGGATACGAGGGCGAATCTAGGCGCTATATCCAAGAGGGCAATAGCTTCTTAGTCCTCTTTGGTGCCTCACTCATTTTGATCTATCTGGTTTTATCAGCGCAATTCAACAGCTTTAGAGACCCAATGATTGTGCTTGTCAGCGTGCCACTGAGTCTATTCGGAGCGCTGCTCCCGCTGGCACTCGGATTCGCCACTTTAAATATCTATACGCAAGTCGGCTTACTGACTCTGGTTGGATTGATTAGTAAACATGGCATCTTAATCGTAGATTTCGCTAACCGCCTAGAGGCTCAAGGCCAGGATCGCTTTGCCGCTGTAACCCAAGCTGCAACGATGCGTTTGCGCCCGATTTTGATGACCACGTTTGCGACAGTGCTTGGCGTGTGGCCCTTGCTAATTGCAAGTGGTGCGGGCGAGGCCAGTCGCTTTGCGATTGGTTTAATGATCGCGGCAGGCATGTGTGTGGGGACACTATTTACGCTGTACGTACTCCCCACGTTTTATCCAGCATTATGGGGAACAAGCCAGGCCAAATAATCCAAAACCTGTGCGAGAGCGTATCCTCCCAAACATAAACAAGGCAACCCACATGTCTGCAGCCGCTCTCGCCACTCGAGCTACACTACCGTCGTTCGTTACCGAGGTATCTCGTATACCCGGCGTGATTACATTCAAAACACGTGATTCAACCGCGGGCTTTGTCCGATACCAAGCGGATGGCGGAGTCGAATATATTTTTGTACGGGGCCTGTATCGCCGCCAAGGTTTAGCGACTCTGTTACTGAATGAGGTTCGTTTAGAAACAGGAAGAGAACCCGTTGCGCTGCCGCCTATTTCACCGCTGGGCTCTAAATTATTCAAAGTGGCTGCGACGACCACATAAGGCCGATTACGACAGATCAGGTGAGCGCCAAATCGCCATATGAGAGGCGCAAAGCCCTGCCCAAGAGCTTAGAGCTTAGAGCTTAGAGCTTAGAGCTTAGAGCTTAGAGCTTAGAGCTTAGAGCTTAGAGCTTAGAGCTTAGAGCTTAGAGCTTAGAGCTTAGAGCTTAGAGGAGCATCAACCGAAAGGATGTCTCAGGACAATCGTCTCAACACGGTCGGGGCCGGTCGAAATCACATCAATCGGCGCGCCCACGGCGGTCTCAATTTTCGCAATATAGTCACGCGCTGCCTGAGGTAAATCACTCAGCGACTTAGCCCCAATGGTCGACTCAGACCACCCAGGCACATCCTCGTACACGGGCACGACTTTGGCGTAGTCCTCGGCATCTACGGGGCTTTGCAATGGATTGCCGTCGGCATCTTGATACGCAATGCAAATCCGGATCGTCTCTAGGCCGTCCAGAACATCAAGCTTCGTAAGACACAAGCCCGACACCGAGTTAATATTGACCGCCTGACGCAGCGCTACCGCATCAAACCAACCGCAGCGACGCGGACGCCCTGTCGTGGCGCCAAACTCATGCCCACGTTCCGCCAAGCGTGCACCGGTGGAATCAAACAATTCCGTTGGAAATGGACCTCCACCGACACGCGTGGTGTAAGCCTTTGTGATACCCAAGACATAATCAAGATAGAGAGGCCCAAACCCAGAGCCGGTGGCGGTGCCACCTGCAGTGGTATTCGAACTGGTAACAAAAGGGTAAGTTCCATGATCGATATCTAAGAGCGAGCCCTGAGCACCTTCGAATAAAATCTTCGCCCCGGCTTCCCGGTATTTTTGAAGCTCGGCGGTCACATCGGTCATTAAAGGCAAGAGCTCTTGTCCCATCGCCATGGCGTCATCAAAGCAGCGCTGGAAATCGACGGCGTCAACACCATAATACTGCGTCAAAGCAAAATTATGGTAGTCGAGCACCTCGCGCAAGCGCTCGGCAAAACGGGAAGGGGTATTTAGGTCACCCAGGCGCAAACCACGGCGAGCGACTTTATCTTCATAAGCGGGGCCAATGCCGCGACCCGTGGTGCCGATTTTGGCATCGCCGCGCTTTAATTCGCGCGCCTGATCAAGCGATACATGGTAAGGCAAGATCAGAGGACACGCGGCCGACAATCTCAACCGCTCTCTCACCGGCACGCCGGTTGCCTCTAGCTTACGCATCTCCGTTAGTAGAGCATCCGGCGCCAGAACCACGCCATTGCCAATAAGACACTGGACGTGTTCGCGTAAAATACCGGAGGGAATCAAATGAAGCACGGTTTTTTCACCGTTAATCACAAGCGTATGACCCGCATTATGACCGCCCTGAAACCGCACTACGACTTCGGCTTGATCCGTCAACAAATCAACGATCTTACCTTTCCCTTCGTCACCCCACTGAGTGCCGAGAACCACAACGTGTTTGTTCATGCTTATGCTGTACCTAATGGGCGTATCACCCATGCGTTTTCCATTACCAATTCGCGGTCACAACGACTGTCGTGCTCGCCGTTCAGCGCCGTGATGACCACTTCGCCTTGACATCTTAATTCTTTGATTTTCTTCGCCAGTTCGGGGCAGCGATCCGCAGGCGCGCTTATCGCCGTGAGACCTAAGTCGAGTGCTTTGCCCTCCGCTAAGAGGGTTTTTAAATCGGCGGCAAATCCGGTCGCGGCTCGAGCTCGGCCAAAAATTTCACCGATGTCATCGTAGCGCCCACCATTGGCCAATGCGCGTCCCACGCCTTTAGCGTAAGCCGCAAAAACCAAGCCTGTGTGATAGTTCAATCCGCGCAGTTCGGATAAATCGACGTACCAATCGATCCCGTCGCCCTCAGCTTCTAACGCATCTAAAACCACGTCGATCTCATCGATCGCGTCTAAAGCATTCGGCGCTAAATCGCCCAGTAATTCCCGAGCTTGATTGAGGACACTGCGATCACCATGCAGATTCATGAGTGCTCGTATGGTTTGCGCATCCGCTTCGGGGCGCCCTTGCAAAGCTGAGCTTAAATCGGGCGCCGATTTTCGTTGTAATGCGTCAAACAGGGCCTGATCATCGGTGAGATCCAAGGCCTGAAAAACAGCGCGGTAGACCCCGACATGCCCGATATCAATCGTCATCTGCCCTACACCCGCTTCACGCAGGGTGTCGATCATGAGGCCTATGATCTCTATGTCGGCCTCGGGACTGTTATCACCATAGAGCTCCGCCCCTATTTGCACGGGGCATCGTGACGCCATCAGAGATTTGGGGCGTGTGTGGAGCGTCGTGCCGGCGTAACACAAACGAGAGACACCCTCTTTCAGATACGAGTGAGCATCAATACGAGCAACTTGCGGCGTGATGTCCGCGCGAATACCCAAAGTCCGACCCGTGAGTTGGTCCGTCAGTTTAAAGGTGAGCAAATCCAGATCGGCGCCCAATCCGGTCAGGAGCGAATCGCTGTATTCGAGAAGTGGGGGAAACACGAGCTCGTAACCCCAGCTTCGGTAAAGATCGAGCAAATCACGACGCAGAGCCTCCATGGCGCTGGCCTGTTCAGGCAACACTTCTTCAACCGCTTGCGGTAACTGCCAATATTTCACTCGATTAAACTCTTCTCTTGGGACGTGCTGCTGTATGGATCAACTCGAACGGACCAGGCAACAAAAAACCGCGGCATTGGCAACCCGTGTGGGCACCTCTAACCACGGCGGGCCGCAGTATATCAAGTATTTAGACGGCTTTACACCCAGAACTTAAGGTAGGGGGCGGGCTAACAAGCCCGCCCCACAGATCACTTCCCTTGAGGGTTTTTGAGGTACCTGAAGAAATCGCTGTCGGGCTTCAACAAAAGTATGTCGCCCGAGCCTTGGAACGAGTCTTGATAAGCACGCAGACTCCGGGTGAAGGAGTAAAACTCGGGATCGGCCCCAAAGGCCTCGGAGTAAATACTGGTCGCCTCAGCATCGCCCTCACCTCGAATAATCTCTGCGTCACGATACGCTCCCGACAAAAGGACGGTCACTTCACGATCGGCGGCGGCTCGAATACCTTCCGCCAACTCCTGGCCTTGAGAACGATGCTCCCGCGCTTCCTTCTCACGCTCAGCATTCATTCTACGATACACCGATTCAGACACGTCGGGCGGCAAGTCGATTTTCTTTACGCGAACATCAACGACCTCGACACCCAATTCTGCCGCTGCAACTTTGTTCAAATCGACCGTGATGTTACGCATCAGCTCATCACGCTCGCCCGACACCACCTCTTGAATGGTGCGAATACCAACCTGGTTACGGAGACCGTCGTTGATACGCTGGGCCAACAAGCCCATTGCCCGCTGTACCTCACCGTTGGTGGCGGTATAGAAGCGCGCAGTATCGATCACGCGAAATTTCGCGTAAGAGTCAACTACAAGCGCTTTTTTCTCTTGCGTCAAAAATCGCTCTGCTTGGGCATCGACCGTCAACACGCGCCCATCAAACTTGCGCACATTGTTAACAAAGGGCACTTTGACATGCAGACCGGGCTTGATGTCGGGATTAACCACTTCACCAAAGCGCAACAACACGCCTTTCTCTGTCTCTTTAATTACGTACAGCGCGTTATTCGCTATGAATAAGACAAACGCAGTAAGCAAGCTGTAAACCAATGATTTTGTCGACATATTAACGACCTCCTCGGCTGGTTGTACGGCTGGATGAGGCGTCTCGACGCAACTGCTCTGTTACCGCATCCGTAATCTGGCGAAGCGTACGAGCGTCAACGGCACCGCCCGCGGCAGCCGCATTAGTCTGCGAGCGCTCTGCAAGTTTATCGAGCGGCAGATACATCATGTTATTACCGCCTTCTACGTCTACCATCACCTTACTCGTGTTGCTGTAAACCGATTGAATCGCCTCCAGATAAAGGCGGTCACGTGTCACTTCGGGCGCTTTACGGTACTCTGCAAGCAGCTTACTGAAACGATTGGCTTCACCCTCAGCATTCGCGACAACCTGTTCGCGGTAGGCATTCGCCTCTTCCAGCTGTCGCTGCGCCTGACCTCGAGCCTCCGGGATAATGCCGTTGGCGTAGGCCTGAGCTTCGTTCTTAACCCGCTCTTCGTCCTCACGCGCTTTAATCACGTCATCAAATGCCGCCTGCACCTGTGAAGGTGGCTGAGCGTCATCGACGGTAACTTTAGAAACTTGGATACCGGTTTGATAATCTCGAAGCAAGCTTTGGACACGCTGTTGCACCTCTAGGGCAATAGCTGCACGACCTTCAGTCAAGACCAGATCCATACGGTTATCACCCACAACGTGGCGCAAAGCGCTCTGTGTCGCATGCTGGAGGGAGGCCTCTGGGTCGCGCACTTTGAGCACAAAATTCTCGGGATTTGAAATCACATACTGAACCGAAAGATTCACATCCACGATGTTTTCGTCTTTGGTTAGCATTACTTCACGAAAACTCAGGGCCCGGACCTTAGTAACGTTCAGCTTGATAACCTCATCTACTAAGGGGGGATTCCACTGGAGTCCCGGCGTTACGGTACTGTGATACTCACCGAAACGCAGAACGACCGCGCGCTCCTGCTCGTCGATCTGATAGAAGCCCATTACGCCCCAAACCAGCACAGCGGCCGCCGCAATAACACCGATCATCGCAGACGACGCTCCACCTCCGGCGCTTCCGCCTGAGGAACGTGCCCCACCGCCGAACAGGGAATTGAGTTTCTGTTGAAATTTCTTTAGCGCCTCGTCCAAATCAGGCGGCCCTTGATTACCACCTCCCCAAGGGTCATTGGGCCGATTATTACCACCGCCCGGCTCATTCCATGACATAGCGTACTCCCGTTGTTGGTCCATCCGTAGTTTAGCAAAGTTTTGCCTAAAAACCCGCGTTAATCAGGCAATCAATTCGACAGAACCGCCTTCTTTCGAGATCAGTCGATTCCAGTCGGAGCGAGGTAGTCGCACCTGTAAAATGGATCGCCCCTGCTCATCAACACGTTCCTCACCCACTGCGTTTAAACGATACAGCGAAGCTCGCAACCTGCCTTGCTCGGGTCTTAACGCGATGGAACCCGAGAATAAATCACCGCCCAAACGCTCACTCAAGGCCTGCTCGAGTAAATCCAAACCGGCGCCAGTTCGTGCGCTGAGCCAAACCCGCTCAACAACCCCTTGATCATCACGATCGATACGGGGTTCCTGTTCAAGCAGATCTAACTTGTTGTAAACGTAAAGCTTGGGAATCGTATCGGCACCGATTTCGGCCAACACATCCTGCACCTGATGTAGGTTATCGTCTCGATCTTCGCTGGCCGCGTCGACTACCAGAACCAAAAGCTCCGCGTTCAAAGTCTCTTCTAGCGTCGCTTTGAACGCTTCGACCAACTTGTGCGGCAAGTGCGCGATAAACCCCACCGTGTCGGCTAATACAATATGGCCTAGCGACTCCAACTCAAGTTGTCGAAGTGTTGGATCTAGGGTCGCAAAGAGTTGATCGGCCGCATACACGTCCGCGTGCGTCAGGGCATTAAACAGGGTGCTCTTACCCGCGTTGGTATACCCGACCAGTGACACAGTAGGAATTTCTGCTCGTTTGCGCGAGCGACGCCCTTGGTCACGCTGCTTCTGGACTTTCTCCAAGCGCGCCAAAATCGACTTTATGCGAGCCCTCAATAAGCGGCGGTCCGTCTCGAGCTGCGTTTCACCCGGGCCGCGCAAACCAATACCGCCCTTCTGCCGCTCTAAGTGAGTCCAGCCTCGCACGAGACGCGTGCTCATATGCTGCAACTGCGCCAATTCAACTTGAAGCTTGCCTTCGTGCGTACGGGCGCGCTGAGCAAAGATGTCTAAGATCAGCCCTGTTCGATCAAGCACTCGGCATTTGAGTGCGCGCTCTAGGTTACGCTCTTGCGACGGGCTCAGTGCGTGATTAAACATCACGATTTCGGCCTCATGCTCTTCCTTGATCAGCCGGATCTCCTCCAGCTTGCCGCTGCCCACGAAGGTACCCGCGTGCGGGGATGCTCGAGAGCCAAACACAAAAGCAACCGGGTCACCGCCGGCCGACAAGACTAACTCCTCGAATTCCCGGGGGTCTTCGCGGTTAACTTCGCTGTCTAGATGCAAATGGACGAGCACAGCGCGCTCGCCCGATTCGGGACGTTCAAAGAACACAGGTGGTCAGCACTCCCGGGGCTCGCCCCAAATGCGCCAAAGAAAGGGGGATTAGTCTTCGGCTTCTTCGTCTGGGTTCGCCATGGGCATACGAACCATTCGGCCAGGCACTACCGTCGAAATAGCGTGTTTGTACACCATCTGGCTTACCGTGTTTTTAAGCAACACGACAAACTGATCAAAAGACTCAATTTGGCCCTGTAGTTTAATTCCATTGACCAAATAAATTGAAACTGGCACGCGCTCTTTGCGCAGCAAATTCAAGTAAGGGTCTTGTAAAGTATGCCCTTTTGACATAACTATCTCCTTGGTGAGCCAAGCCGGCTCGATATCATAATTCCCGCCCAATGTGGGATTGTTAAGCTCTGCACTCGCCAAGTCAAATTACCAACTTGTCACTTTTGATAACCCGAGGCACATCTGACTCAGCGGGCGCAGCACTCGCGCGGTTGTGGACCTGTCGCTTAGTGTTCTTTATTGGGGCGCTTCGATACAGTTCAAGAGCGCATCGAGCATTTTTTTTGCGCCGCCTACCCGTTCAGACTCAGCGTGCCCCAAAAAGTTCCCCGCCGCGTCCGTATACAACCAAGTCAGTTCCGGCCATTTCCGCAACCAGGTGAGCTGTCGTTTCGCCAGTTGCCGTGTTGCTGCGATACCTTTTTGTATCGCTTCATCAAGATCGCCGCCGTGATCTAAGTACTCCCAAAGCTGACGATAGCCTACCGCCCTGATGGCGGGCAAATCGGCATGCAAATCTTCGCGAGCGTGTAAACTGCACACCTCGCCCAGAAATCCCTGGGCCATCATTTGCTCAAACCGAACCCGAATTCGCTCGTGCAACGCAGCGCGATCGACTGGAGTCAAGGCAAATTGGTTTACTCTAAACCGCCGCAGTGGTGAAACACGCTCTTTCGAGCGTTCCCGCCAAACGGAAAGCGGTATACCACTATAGCGAAATACCTCCAATGCCCGAGTAATACGACTACTGTGGTTAGGATGGATCACCGCTGCTGCAATCGGATCACACTCGGTCAGCTCTTTGTGAAGAGCGGGCCACCCTAATCGGGCCGCCTTAGCTTCAATTTCGGCTCGAATACACTCATCGGATGCCGGCATGGGTGACAGACCTTCGAGGAACGCTTTGAAATACATCATGGTGCCACCGACCAGAATAGGCGTTTTGCCACGACTTACAATGTCGACTATGGCGGAGTCCGCATCGCGCACAAAGTCCGCAACCGTATAGATATCCGCGGGATCTCGAATATCAACCAGGTGATGAGGGTACTCGGGTTTGGCGCTGCCGATATCCAAATCGCGGTAGACCAAAGCCGAATCGACGCTGATCAACTCAGCATCAATTTGCTCCGCCAATTGAATGGCAAGGTCAGTTTTACCCGAGGCGGTCGGCCCCATAATACAGATCACGTTAGGCTGAACCATTATCGACCGCGCATAAACAACTTATCGAGCTCAGACAAGCTGAGCTGAGTCCAAGTGGGTCTGCCATGATTACACTGCCCTGCGCGCTCGGTTGCTTCAATATCACGCAAAAGCGCATTCATCTCAGGTATCGATAATGCGCGATTGGCTCGGACAGATCCGTGACAGGCCATCGTCGACAATATGGCGTCTCGTTCAGCAGCGATACGATCGGATTGACCGTACTCGGCCAAGTCTGACAGAACATCGCGCACGAGTTGTTCCATATCGGCACTGCGCAACAGTGTCGGTACCGAACGAATCAGCAAGGACTCCTCGCTCGCGGGTTCAATAGACAAACCCAGCCCCTCAAACACCCCGTTATGGTCCTGCGCTAAGGACACCTCTTTGCTACTCACCGCGACGGCTTGGGGCACCAAAAGCGGTTGAGATTTAACGCCCTCGGCTGCATCAGACGCCTTCAATCGCTCGTAAGTAATGCGCTCATGTGCGGCGTGCATATCAACCAACACTAATCCCTGTGCATTTTCAGCCAAGATATAGATGCCTTGAAGCTGCGCCAGAGCAAATCCAAGTGGCGGCGCATCTTCATCCTTGACTTCGTCCAGTGATGGCCTTCTGCCGTATAGCGTGCCAAGTGGTGTAAGCTGAGCCTGAACGCTCGCCGAAATCGCCGGGCTAAAATGCGAATAAGAACCGCCGCCCTGGCCTTGATTGCTACCACTTCCCCACGTCAGCGTGCTCTGGGTAATGGGCGCAACCTGCGTAATTTCCCCTGTTTGCGTATTCACCTGCCCTCCCTCTTCTAAATAGCTGACGGCATCAGATCGCAAGTGGTCACCCGGGCGCACTTCAGCCAAGGTTCGATGCAAGGTAGAAAAAAGAAAATTATGAACTTCTCGACTATCTCTAAATCGCACTTCATGTTTAGTCGGGTGAACGTTCACGTCGACCAAGGCCGGATTAATCTCAAGATAGAGCACAAAGGCGGGATGACGACCATGGTACAGCACGTCACGATAGGCCTGCTTAATGGCGTGCGCGACCAACTTATCGCGAATGACTCGACCATTCACGAAAAAGTACTGAAGATCCGCCTGAGAACGTGAAAAGGTAGGCAGGCCCACCCAGCCGCTCAAACGAAGGCCACTGCGTTCAGAATCAATGTGCACGACCTCATTGATAAAAGCAGGACCGCAAATAGTCGCTACCCGACGCTGCTGCGCTGCCAGCGAATCGGCGACCGGCAAATTGAGCGCAACTCGACCGTTGTGTGTCAAACTGAAGGCCACATCGAAACGCGCTAAAGCCAGACGCTTTACCACCTCTTCTAAGTGATTGTATTCGGTCTTTTCGGTGCGCAAAAATTTGCGCCGCGCGGGCGTATTAAAAAATAAATCGCGAACCTCGACAGTCGTACCTCTCGGGTGGGGAGCCGGCTTTACCGCCACCACTTGATCGCGCCCTTCGGATTCTGCCACCACGCCAGAGCTGGGATCATCCGACGTATTCGTCGTCAAGTTCAATTTGGAGACCGAGGCTATACTCGCCAGTGCCTCGCCCCGAAAACCCAGACTGGCTACTGCTTCCAGATCGTCAAGAGACAGAATCTTCGAAGTCGCATGCCTTGCAAGTGCAAGCCCCAGATCCTCCGGCTCAATGCCCTCACCATTGTCTCGAATTCGAATTCTTTTGGTTCCGCCCGCGTCGACCTCGATATCAATCCGTGTCGATCCCGCGTCTAAGCTGTTTTCCAGTACTTCCTTCACCACGGAAGCTGGGCGCTCCACCACTTCACCGGCAGCAATTTGGTTGGCCAATTGAGGGCTTAAACTGTGAATGCGCGCCATCTCTCTAGCTTCTGGGGATAATCAATTTTTGACCCACTAAAATTCGTGAGCCGCTCAAGTTGTTCTGTTTTCTCAAGGAATCAACACTGACATTAAAGCGATCGGCGATCCCAGAGAGGGTATCACCACGCGCAATGGTATAAGTCTCTTGTCCTTGCTGCTTCACCCAAGCGATATACGTGCCCGCAGGAGGCTGAGCGTAGAAATGATCGTTAACACCTGTAAAAATAGCACGCGCCATACGGCGACGATAGTCGGCATTATTTAGCCTGCGCGCTTCGGTTGGGTTGGATATGAAGCCAGTTTCTACGAGTATCGAGGGGATATCCGGTGATTTTAAAACCGCAAAAGCAGCCTGTTCAACTTGGCTTTTGTGTAACCGAGCGACACCACCCACTTCTTTGAGCACCGCAGACCCCATCTGTAAGCTCCGATCGAGCGTAGACGTCATAGATAAATCCGTTAACACACTCGCGAGCACATCGTCTTTGTCGGACAGCGTCACCCCACCAACCAAGTCGGCGTCATTCTCGCGCTGCGCTAGATAGCGCGCCGCGGTACTGGAGGCTCCCCGCAAGGATAGGGCATAAACCGATGCGCCGTTGGCCTGCGGGTTAGTAAACGCGTCTGCGTGAATTGAAATTAGCACGTCGGCTTGGGCCTCTCGGGCAAGCTTGCGACGCCCTGAAAGCGAGACGTAGTAGTCACCCGTTCGGATCATCACGGGATGATAGCCTTTCGCCTTCGCAAATAAATCGCGTAGTTCACTCGCTATCGCCAAGACCACCTTCTTCTCTTGAATTCGACTCGGGCCTAGAGCGCCAGGGTCTTCTCCGCCATGTCCTGCATCGATCGCCACAATAATATCGCGCTGCGCTTTATCGTCGGGTTTTTGCGCGGCTACCTTAGAAGGGGCGGCGGGATCATATAAATCGATCACCAGGCGGTCGTCTTTGCCCTCGGTCGCCTTCAAGGCGAAGCTGCGAGGTTTCACCTTGGCACGCAAATCCAACACCACTCGGGTATCAGTGTTATTTCGCACACCAGTGCGGATTCGCTCGATTGGGGTATCCGATAAATCGAGACCACTCGGTATGGTCAGCTTCGTATTTTGAACATCGACAACGATGCGATCCGGACTGCTGAGTTCACGTAAGGAGTGTTCAACAGGGCCAGACAAATCAAATACCAAACGAGTGTGGTCCGGCGCACGCCAAACTCGGACGTCCTTAACTGTAGCGCTCATGGCTTCGAGCACCATCAAACAAGATAAAAGCGCCAGCACAGCAATCCGGATCAGCACAAGATCACCGCGCCGCATGCAGAACTAAAATAAATGGGCCTGTTAGACATCGTTTCGTTGCTGCCCCATAATTCTGCGCGCTTTCTCAGTATGTGCTTCGTAGCTAAAGTAACGCCCTTTGGGGTCATGCTCAAGCCGAATACACAGATCCGGCTGAGGAAGAGCAGCTTCCGCTTTTTCAGGCCATTCGATTAAACACACCGATTCGTCGTTGAAATAAACATCCACACCGATGTAATTAAGCTCGTCTGGGTCGACGATACGGTACAAGTCGAAGTGGTAAACCGGCGGTGCCAAATGTTCATAGGGTTCCACTAGTGTATAGGTCGGGCTTTTTACTGCATCACGGTGCCCCATTCCCTGTATCAAACCCCGACTCAGGGTGGTCTTTCCAGCACCCAAGTCACCGCGCAATTGAATAATCACCCCCGGCTCAATGCGCCCAGCAAGCTCGGCACCTAGGGCGATTAAGGCCTCTTCATCTGGCAAAAAGATTCGCTTAGTGACCACCCAGAAGCTCCTGTATCAAGGGGATCAACTGTGTAGCACGCAACCCGTTTTGACCCGCCTCGGCTGCAAGCTCCGCGGCGCGACCGTGTAGACAGACGCCGAGGGCTAAGCTAAGTTCGATGTTCTGTGATTGCGCCACTAAGGCACCCAGAATACCGCTCAAGACATCCCCCATACCGCCCGATGCCATCCCCGGATTACCGTAGTCACTCAGAAAGACCCCTGTATCCGTCGCCAATAAACTCCCGCAGCCCTTCAGTACAACAGCGCAGCCTGTTTGGTCCCGCAGACTTTGTACGCTTTGAAGTCGATCCTTCTGCACATCACGAGTCGAACACTGCAGCAGGCGCGCAGCTTCACCTGGGTGTGGCGTGATAATCCTGTTCCCGCTGTTTCGCCGTAATCGTTCGTACCAATTTAGATCCGCTACCAAATTTAAGGCATCGGCATCAATCACCATCGGAATTTCGCTTTCAAAACAGCGTTGCAAGAGCTGTTCCGACCAAGGGGATCGCCCCAGCCCAGGACCCACCACCACCACGGATGCCTGATCAAGCAAAGAAACCAGCTGGTGACGATTGCTCACGGCATGGGCCATCACTTCCGGCGTGCGAGCAACGAGAGCCGAGATATGCTCCGCGCGCGTCGCCACACTGACCAGACCCGCGCCACTCGCTAGCGCAGCCTCGGCCGCCATGATAATCGCACCGCTCAAACCGTAATCGCCACCCACGAGCAGTACATGACCATAGTGACCTTTGTGGCTATTCAAGCGCCTGGGGTTAATCGTGCTCATGAGGTGATCAAGATCGAGCCGATAAGCCGCCGGCGGAAACCCAGCGTAAACCGATTCGGCCAACTCAAGGTCATTGAAAATCACGGCGCCCGCACAATCAGGACCATCGTTGGTAAACAGGCCCAGTTTCATACCAATAAACGTGACCGTGATGTCTGCCTGAACCGCTCGCCCTAAAATCGCCCCCGTGTCACTGCATAAACCCGACGGGATATCCACGGCGACTACGGCACCCAAGGATGCATTTATCCACTCAATCGCCTGTGCCGCTTCTTCACGAACCTCACCTGTGAGTCCCGTCCCAAGAATAGCATCGATGATCAGGGTGTTTTTACCCAGAGCTGGCCCTAAACTTCGTTCAATTTTCACACCCGCAGAGACCGCGTAGTCGAAGGCTCGGCGAGCATCACCTTTGACTTTATTTGGGTCGCCAACCAAGGTGCATGAGACACGCCAGCCACGCTCATGTGCTAGCGCGGCAATAAGAAAGCCATCAGCACCGTTGTTGCCCGTGCCACAGAGCACCTGCAAAAGCGACATCTCACTGAACTCACGAGTCAAGACCGCTAGCACGGCGCGCGCAGCGCGCGCCATGAGCTGAAAACTGGGCACGCCCTGTTCTATTGCAGCTCGATCTAAGGTGCGACAGTGCTCGGATGAGTAGAGACTATTCTCTCGCTCGCCGATAATGTTGTTTACTCTGAACATGCAAAGCGGACCTTCATCCGGTAATCTAAGCACATTATAGGCGCGCCACCGCAATAAGCCCAATCCCCCAGAGCCGCAACATGCCCAAACCCTCAGACCCGCTTGACTTACAAAACCTGAGCTCCCGGATAGAGAACTGGGCGATTGAACTCGGCTTCGCGAAAATGGGGGTGAGCTCGGTCAACTTGAAAGAGCACGGCGAGCACCTTCAACGATGGCTCTCAAAAGGCTTTCACGGTGAAATGCGGTTTATGGCCGAGCATGGTGAGAAGCGCTGGCGACCGGACAAATTGGAACCGGGCACGATTCGCGTACTCTCTTTTCGGATGGATTATCTGCCACTCGCTGAAGATCCACGAGAGGTTCTAAACGATTCCAGCAAAGCCTATATCGCCCGCTATACGCTGGGGCGGGACTACCATAAGCTGATTCGAAAACGCCTAGCCCAGCTCGCAAAACGAATCCAAACGGAAGTTGGTGGACACTATCGGGCCTTTGTCGATTCAGCCCCCGTGCTCGAACGGGCCATAGCAGAACAGGCGGGGCTCGGCTGGATTGCCAAGAACACTATGTTGATTAACGAAAAAGCCGGATCCTGGTTTTTTTTAGGTGAGATCTACACCGACCTGCCGCTCCCTTTGTCAGAGTCGCAGGACTCAAAACATTGCGGTAGCTGCAGTGCCTGTCTCGATGTCTGCCCGACACAGGCTTTTATTGGCCCTTTCGAGCTTGATGCTCGGCGCTGCATTTCCTACCTAACAATCGAGCACAAAGGCTCGATTGACACCGAACTACGCCCGCTGATGGGCAATCGAATATTCGGTTGCGATGACTGTCAGCTCTACTGCCCTTGGAATAAGTTCGCCAAACCCACCGCTGAAGTGGATTTTCAACCGAGACACGAACTTGATACAGCAGACTTGATCAACCTCTTTTTGTGGGATGAGACCACATACCTGAGCAAGACCGAAGGTTCTGCGCTTCGACGCATCGGTTACGAACGCTGGCTACGGAATCTCGCTGTCGCTCTCGGCAATGCGCCGAACACCATTGCCGTAGTAGAGGCCCTTAAACAGCGCCAAGATTACCCAAGCGATTTGGTACAGGAACACGTGACCTGGGCCTTGGAGCAACACCAGATCTAACCTCAAAATGGCGAATCACTGACGCTGGCATAAGCATAGACGCATTCGGTATTTCACAACGATGCGAGGCATATCTATTCTCGCAGCTCTGGAATATGTGAATTCAATAGCCATGATCTTAACGAGAGACGAAATCAAAGCAGCCAACCAGCGTCTGAAATGCGCCTCTGCCAGCGATATTGTGCGCTGGGCCGTGGGATTGGGTAGCTCAACCATCGCTACGACGAGCTTCGGACCCAACTCGGGCGCACTACTACATGTCGTTGCAAAAACCACCCCAAAACTGCCTATTATTTGGGTGGACTCAGGTTACAACGTACCCGACTGCTACCGGACGGCAGATCAATTGACTCAGGACCTTAAGCTGAACCTGCACGTTTACACACCGACAATGACAGCGGAACGGAGAACGGCACTGGAGGGCGGAATTCCCACGCTTGACGAGACTGAACGGCACCGCCGCTTTACGCACGATGTCAAACTGGAGCCTTTTCAGCGCGCCTTGATTGAGCACCGGCCTAAAGTTTGGATCAGCGGCATTCGCAAGACTGAGACCGAGCATCGGCAGAGCCTGGATATCGTATCCGTTGACAGTAGGGGCATCTTGAAAGTGGCACCGCTATTTCATTGGAGGGACGCCCAGCTCGAAACTTACATGCGCGAGCACAACCTTCCGAGCTGCAAACGGTATTTCGATCCCACCAAGGTAATTGCGGGTCGAGAATGCGGGCTGCACACGGCTGCGTGAGGTTTGATCGACCCTGGTACGCTAGAAGCGTGCGTACGAGCAAGTTTCCCCGCTCTCACTAAAGCGGTCGGACGAACTCAGTAATAAACACGTCCCTTCTTTGTCGGATCGGGTCGGCGTGGCGTAGATGCTGCAACCCAAAAAAAGACGCTCTGAACCCAAAAAGGCTCAACTCATAATTGAGCCAACGGTAATGGCGAGCGCAATCGTGAACAACAAAAAACCCGCAATAATTTTAAATAGGGTTTTCATGTCACGCGCGTCGGTTAGCTGGTCGTCTTGTGGCATATGGTTGGCCATCGGTTTTCTCCTTGTTATTGATTTTAATTTGGTGCGATGTGCGTAAAATGCACCATCGCTGAAAAACCTTCGTTGATATATATCAAAAGTGGGCCTTCATGTTCAATCAAAATAATGATCTAGAATTAAGTTTGCGTGGCCTGCTTGAGGGCGAGATGGATATGACAGCAAATAGCGCCAATTTTAGCGCGCTCTTGTTCCATGCCCTTGAGCAGCTCAATTGGGTGGGTTTTTATTGGCTTAAGTCGGACGAACTGGTATTGGGTGCCTTTCAAGGCAAGCCGGCCTGCGTGCGCATACCGCTCGGCAAAGGGGTATGTGGGACCGCTGCGCTGACCAAAGAAACGCAAATTGTACCCGACGTACACGCGTTCCCCGGGCATATCGCCTGCGATGCCGACTCGAGATCCGAGCTAGTCATTCCCATATTAAACAAGGGTCTTATCGTTGGCGTACTCGACATCGACAGCCCAATCCCAAACCGCTTTGATGACGCCACCGTATCATTAGTGTCAAAATTAGCCCGTATCTGGACCGACCACCAATTTTCAGCCTAAACAGGAACGCTCATGAGTCACACGATAACCCCCCAGCCCGTTAAATCGCTTTTGAAGGCCGAGACTTCGGTAGGCGACTCGGTTCGCGTCCAAGGCTGGCTTCGGAGCAAGCGAGACTCCAAAGCGGGCATCTCATTTTTAGCGATTCACGACGGCTCATGCTTCGACACGATACAAGCGGTTGTTCCCTCCGATCTCGATAACTATGAGTCCGACGTGAAGAAATTGGGGACTGGCTGCTCAGTCGACGTTGTGGGTGTACTGGTTCAGTCAGAGGGCAAAGGCCAAGCGCTCGAAATTCAGGCAACCCAAGTAGAGGTTGTGGGTACAGTAGATGATCCCGAGGGCTACCCCATCGCCAAAAAGCGACACACCTTCGAGTATCTTCGCACTCAGGCGCATTTGCGCCCGCGTACCAACACCTTTGGCGCGATTACCCGTGTGCGAACCACATTGGCCAACGCAATCCATCAATTTTTCTTTGATCATGGGTTCCACTGGATCAATACACCCATCATAACGGGAAGCGACTGCGAAGGAGCGGGAGAGCTGTTTCGCGTGAGCACCCTGGATCTGGTGAATACCCCTCGAACCCCCGATGGCAAAATAGACTTTGGACAGGACTTCTTCGAGCAAGAGGCCTTTTTAACGGTGTCTGGGCAATTAGAGGTCGAGTCCTACTGCCTAGCGATGTCGAAGGTGTATACCTTTGGACCCACGTTTCGAGCCGAAAACTCCAATACCAGCCGGCACCTAGCCGAGTTTTGGATGATCGAGCCCGAAATCGCCTTTGCCAACCTTGCCGATAACGCCGATCTTGCAGAGGCGCTCTTAAAGCACGTATTTACACGCATTTTGAACGAACGCGAAGATGACATGGCCTTCTTCAATCAGCGTATTGACACCACTGTGCTTGAACGTTTACGAAACGTCATTGATCAGCCCTTCGAGCGGATTGACTACACTGACGCCATTAAAATTCTTGAAAATTGCGGTGAAAAGTTTGAGTTCCCGGTGAGTTGGGGAATCGACATGGCGTCAGAACACGAGCGCTATCTGGCAGAAAAGCACGTTGGACGACCGGTCGTAGTCATGAACTATCCGAAGGATATAAAAGCGTTCTACATGCGCTTAAACGACGATGAAAAGACAGTAGCGGCGATGGATGTATTGGCGCCGGGTATCGGTGAGATCATAGGCGGAAGCCAGCGTGAAGAGCGTCTTGATGTTTTAGATTCCCGCATGGATGAGACCATGCGAGAGCACTTGTGGTGGTACCGCGATTTGCGTCGCTACGGTACGGTACCCCACGCCGGTTTTGGTTTAGGCTTTGAACGGCTGCTCAACTATATTACCGGCATGGAAAACGTGCGCGATGCAATTCCTTTCCCTCGCACACCGGGTAACGCTCATTTCTAGAAGCGTTTTTACAAGTGCGACACGGCCCAGGCTAAAGCGCGCGCATTTATTTCGCGCGCTTGGTGCTCGCTCCGCGCCTCGGTGTAACACCTCAACTCCGGCGCGTTCCCGGACTGTCTGAAATGCACGATCACATTGCCCTCGTATCGCAATCGGCAGCCATCTGTCGCGTCCGCGCTCACAAAAGGTTGAAGCTCCAAGTCTTGCTCTAGGGAGTAGGGATCGATATTCAGCTGAGCAATAAATTCGGCACCGCGTTCAGGCGTCACACCTTTCACCCGATCACTAGCGGTGTAAATTTCGGGCAAGCTGGCCTCTAACTCTGACAAGCTGATGCCCCGTTTCTGGCAAACCGCCATGACGACCAGAAAGGGCAAAATCGCGTCTCGAGTGGCCAAAGGTCGTAGGATCTCTCCCTCGACAGGCAGTTCGCTGCCGACCAAAAACCCGCCATTCGCTTCGTATCCCACCACCTTCTGGTAACTTGCCGAGAGAGCCTCCATCGCCTCAATAACAAAAGGGGAGCCGATTCGAGTACGCTCAACCCGCGCAAAGCTCGCACATTCTTCAGCCACGGAGTTTGAACTTACCGGGGTGACCACAGCGTCGGCATACAGCGATTGAGCGCAGAGCACCCCCAAACGGTCGCCGCGCAGCCAGCGCCCACGTTCATTACCAACCAAAGGGCGATCGGCGTCGCCGTCAGTCGAGAAAATACAATCAAATTTATACTCTGCGGCCCACTGTTCGGCCCGCTTGTGGTCCTCGGGCGAAACCGCCTCGGTGTCGATCGGCACAAATTGATCCGTTCTACCCAGGGAAATCACTTCGGCACCCATGCGCTCGAACAAATCCGCAAAAAGATCTCGCCCCACGCTGGAATGCTGGTACAGAGCAACGGTCAGCCCAGCTAGCGCAGTTGTACCAAATACGTCGAGATATCGATCACAATAATGTTGGTAGGCAGATACATCAACCGGTGGCAAGGTAGTCGTTACGATATCAGGAAGCGCTACGTGAGTGCTGTTGATTAGCGACTCATGAGCCTTGGTGATTTCGCCGACGGCGGTGTAGAACTTGATGCCATTCCGATCAAATGGAATATGCGACCCAGTTACAACGATAGACGGACAACCTTGCTGCAAACCAAAATAGGCGATAGCCGGGGTAGGTAACGCACCGACATAGAAGACCGGCAAACCTCCATCTTGCGCCGCTTTCAGGCATGCTGCAGCTATTCGCGGACTTGAATCTCTGAGGTCATGGCCGATCACCAAGCCTGACGCATCTGCTGCCACCGAGGTTAGAAATGCCCTAGTGTAAGCGTATGCGACCTCATCGGTGAGATCAGCAACCAAACCTCGAAGGCCGCTAGTGCCAAACTTAACGTCTTTATTCGCTGTCAGTTCGTTTGCTGTTACCTTCATGCTGTTTGACCTATTTGCTTTACTTTGATCAGATTAATACGTACGCCGCAGCAAGCCATCCGGAACTCGGGCGCACCGGCGCAATAGTCATTTCTGGATAGTATTGCCCAACATGGATCGGTCGACGGCGACTCGGGTTGCACGCCCCAAGAGTTCGATAAATAAAAACGCACGCTCTTCATCTTTGCTGACATCAAAAATACCCGCGAGACCCGCAAATGGCCCCTCTAGAATTTCAACCTTGTCGCCTTTTTTGTGCGGCCAAGCAGATTCGTCTTTAGCACCTTGATCTGGGTCTTGTTGTGCCTGCAAGAACTCGATTACTTCATTGGGTACGGGGACGATCTCATAACCAAAACGAACCAAACTCAACACGCCGATCGTAGAGCGAACTGGCGCCAAATCCTCATTTTCCAGATCGACGTCAATAAACAAATAGCGGGGAAAGAGCGGAATAACAACGACCTGCCACTGCCCTCGCACTCGCTTACGCTTTTTAAGCTTGGGCAAGAATACGGTGTATCCTTGGCGCGCTAAGTTAAGCTCAGCCACATCCTCGTGCTTCGGTTTCGTTTGTACAACTAACCAGGTCACCCAATACGGCCTTTTCCAGAATGTGGCGCGGATTATAGGGGAATTCAGGCTCAACCGAAATTGCTAAAACTCCTTTTCTGATCTGCAAGCCAAGCCACAGTATCGATGTGACATGCAAACGGAGGATACGCCAATAATGCGGATTATTGTCTCAACTGCTAATCTGAACGCTAACGCACACAGGATGATTAATTTGAAGACCAACACCGACTTTACGCAAGCGCAGCGAGACGGCTTACTCGCCGTTGCTAATGAATTACGAACCGTGCTTGACCACATGACGACGCTGAGTGGCGAACCCGAAGTACTCCATGCGATTGCAGCGCAGGCAAAGGCGCTGGCTCAGGCAATGGCTCCGCACACGGGCAATAAACAACTGGAACACTTCACGCTGGATTGGGACGATGACCTGAATTCCCCCTTGCCTATGAGCCCGATCACAGGCCGATTCAACCCCATAGCACCGCCCGTCTCCCTTCATTTGGACGGACAAACACTGGTGGGCGAAGTCACGCTATCGAAAGTCTATGAGGGAGGCCCCAATGCGGTTCATGGATCATGGATTGCCGCCATATACGATCAGCTATTAGCGTACGCCGGCATTTTCAATCGAACAGGTGGCCCTACGGCAACGCTCAACATCGAGTTCATGCGACCAACCCCAATTAACGTGCCCTTGAGATTCGAGGTGACCGTTGACTCAGTAGTGGACCGCAAAATTTTTATCAGCGGGAAATGTTTCTGTGAGGAAAAGCTCGTAACGCGTTGCGAAGGGCTGTTTATTCAACACAATTATAATTAGCTGAGGAACGATCGAACGAACTTACTGAAGTGAATATAGCGCCCACCAATTTAGCATAGGGCGCTACAAGTTCTATTTAGTTACGCAGCGAAAAGGCAACAATACAGCTTATAAATTCCCGTGCCAGCAAAACACACGGTGACATAGCACTACCTGCCGAGAAGAATTTACCCTAACATGCTTTTCGCTTAGACCAAACTAGATTGCGCAGCTCTCGCGCGAGTTGCCGGCATCAAAATAATCTTGAAATACCCTCGGTGTTCGACCTCGCCCCGTCCATAAATACTCTTCACCCTCTATCACCAAGCGGTATTTGGGGGCCACGGGGGGGCGTGAGCTCGCGGGTTTTGCTTTTGCTCCACGCTGAGTTTTCGCCTTTTTCGCTCTCTTCGCGGAACCGGAAATGTCGTCAGCGGTTAAACCGCTCTCAGCCATTAAAGCTTGAATGCGCTCGATATTTTGCTGCTTTTCTTTTTCGGCACGCTCACTCTCTTTTTGCTCAAGCTCGGCTTTTACTTCTTGCAAGACCGAGATTAATTTATCCACTTCTTTTAAAGCCAGTCGTTTTGCTTCAGCCTTCGCTTTCGCTTTTGATTTAACGTAAATATCTAGAGCGGATGCTTTTGCCATGAATAAACTCTCCTATTTAAAAATCAGAGTCTATTGAAAAATTAAATATCGGTAAAGTTTTAAGCTTAATGAAGGGGAAAATAGAGCAGAGCTAATCTTTATTTAACAAATAAATAACGCAAACGGTCGGCGGGTAAAGCGAAAGCCAGCCCCAGTATGTCGGCCAGCCAATCCATCCATTCCGGCGATCGATTCGCGATAGTGGATTGGGCAAGTTCAATTACCCCACCGTAGAGAAGCAAACCAATAAAAACGATTTTTTTTGAATCGGGATAGGCCCATAGCGCCAGCGTGCCGAGCACAAAAAATGCACCCGCGTGCATAATTTTATCCGAGAACACCATCACAGGGCTGACGATCGCCGGCGACACTAAAGCTAAAATTGAAATACCCGAAACGGAGATCCAGAAAACAAAGCGGACTACCGAATTGCTCACTTTTAACAAAATCTATTTCCTTAAGCTCTAGGAATGACGTAGGTGCCAGATGCGTGACAAACCATACTCTCACTGCCTTCGCTGTATATTTCAACGCTACCCACTGCTTGTGTTTTCCCCACCTTGTGGAGACGACATACACCGGTTAGATTAACACCCGCCTCGGGCTTGCGCAGAAAATGCACATGCAAGTTACTCGTTACGGCGAGCGGAATTAAACCCACGGTTGCCAAGACCGCCACGTAGAGTGCCGTATCCGCTAATTCCATCATGGTTGGTCCAGAAACCGTTCCACCCGGTCTTAAATCAGATTGGCCGACGAGGCGTGTTAATTTACAGTAGTTAGGAGCGACCTCATCAATTCGACTCTTAAATCCAGGAAACTCTCTGGCCATAAAATTTTGCAGATCCTGCGTAGAGACCATTCTTTAAATTCCGTTCTCTAGGGCGCAACTCTGTTGAATATACGCGGGAAACTGTGAAACGAATTCAGTACCGACATCGTTTTCTTCAACCGAAACTTCACAAAACCGAACAAAGAACTCCGAATTCTTGGTTCGCAGGGCACGTATCAAACCGGAAACGTCGCTCTTTTTGGCATAGCTTTTATAATAACGGCGCTTCCAATCGCTATAAGCAATACCACCCACAACCATATCCGTAATTAATACGGAATCACCCTGAGCCACGCTATTGAATTCGAGACTCACTGGCACACCCAAAGGACCTTTTATTTTAGCTTGAAGAACCAAAGTTTCGTTATTGTTTTTTATAACCACATCAGAAATCGTTTCACTACTAATTCGATATTCAAACAAAACTTCGATCACGTAGCGTGCAAAAGTAGCGCGTAAAGTGGCAATAAGATCTGATCGAGCGCGCTCTGATAGATCCTTTGAGAATTCCTCAAGCAGGCTGTCGAGCAAGTCCGAAAATGCCCAATAATTCAAAAAGGGTGAAATCAACTGAGCGTCAACATCTAATAACCAAGCTTGATTTTTACTTTTAGATTCTACGGAAGCCAGAATTTCTGCTGTATTCCATAGACGGTTAAAATCGTCGCGTAAACG
>Ga0181563_10000842_pt1 | contig 29929 bp, 24 predicted proteins | sample 011ome_25_FD_133759 | JGI IMG/M metagenome (GOLD analysis project Ga0181563, IMG submission 133759) | Coastal salt marsh microbial communities from the Groves Creek Marsh, Skidaway Island, Georgia - 011512CT metaG (megahit assembly) | ecosystem: Environmental > Aquatic > Marine > Intertidal...
AGTATTGCTACGACTAGATCCTAGAGACCGATGATACTCAATAACCACAGGACGCTGGGTCAATCTGGGGTTAATGTGAGAACGATGCCGCAGCAAGTGACTCTGTGCTTGGTCTAGCGTCATCGCCCGATACTTCAAAAGCCAACACATCGCGACCGTGGCGCTACGAGCGCGCCCAGCTTTGCAATGAATGTAAACGGTCTGCTGCTTCTCCACGTGACTCTGCACGAACTCCACGGCTTGTTGAATATCGGCTAAACGAGGATGTGTAAAATCGGTCGTCGGAATTCTTAACTGCTCAATTCCTGCATCCGCGTATTGCTTGATTGGGCCCTCATACTCCTCGCAAGTGTTGACAACCGCTCGAACACCATCCTCACTCATAGCGGAAACATCTCGCGCAAACGGATAAGCCCCCACAATCACGTGAGGGTCAATGTGATCCCACCAACGACGTAGGCCAAGGATTCGCCCAAGCAAGCAGTTCCACGCCAAAGTTGGATAGAAAACCGTTTTTGCGTATACCTTGCGACACAGTTGATGATTCATCACTTTTTGATTCTTTCTTTGAGCAAATCCGTTGCCTCCAATTCCGCAGCTTCCATGACCTCCGCCATTTTTACTGGCACACCTCCACGCTGCTTGCTGACGAGAGCAGCTTGCATGAACGCGTAAATTTGAATGGTTTCTTGTTGAGTAACGGGCGGTTGGTGAGTTCGAAAAAACTTTGCAATCTCAATTACCAACGGTCGGTATCCACCATAGGGACCGATCGCACCTATCCCTTGATCACCGAAAACCGTTCCCCCATATCCACCGGAACCTTCGCGAATGCCTCGGAACGTTCCAATCTTCCCACCGCTCCAAAGTCCAACGGCCAACTCAGAATCTTTGGTTGACTGATGGGAAACCTGCTCGCATCCGACACCCATGCAGGTGAATAGCGATTCCACTCCATGAATCCCGTACCAGTAAAGATCAACATGAGTCGGCTCGAGGGCACATGGACTGTAAGCATCACAGCCTAAAACGTTACCGAATTTTCCCGATCGGACTTCCTGGGCGCCAGGGCTAAATCTTAACGAGGAACTTGAGAAAACAGGCACCTTCATCTCTGAGGCCGCTCGGTAGATTGCAACCACTTCAGCAAGTCTCGAACCGGTTGGCTTATCAATAAAAACTGGCTTTCCCGCCTTGAAAACTTCAATTGCTTGATCCAAGTGTAATCTTCCATCGTTCGTCTCAAGCAGCACCGCATCCACCTTCGCCAGCAGATCAGCGATCGATTCGGTGATCTCCACCCCCATCTCCTTCATTTCTTCGGTGTACTTAGGAATACGACTCGCACTCGATTCAATATCGGCACTGCCATGGGGATAGGCAGCGACAACACGGAAACCCATCAGTGCCGGATCTGCCACCGGCTCACGATGAAACTCCTTGGTAAAGGCGGGAACATGCGACGTGTCCAGCCCAATGATCCCCAACCGCATCTGTTGCAACTGTTCAGCAGCAGCAAAGGGTGTTGCGACCAAGCACGCTGCTAAAGCCGCAACGGCTGTGAAGCAAGATAGATTCAATGCCTCAAACGGCGTACCTAAACATTCTTGTAAAAGCTTCATTGAATTACTTTCCATTTCCTACGATCTGGATTCATGAATCACTCGCAACGCTACTACGATCGCGAACGGAACGATCTCTCGCGGGAGATCTCTGCGATGCAGTGCTCCGTTCGGTACCCACTCGGCACGATCCAGCACAAACACCAGCACAAACATTTTTGGCACTGGCCATCGCGTTAGCCCACTCCGCAACATCGCGCACACCACCTCGAATAGGAAGGTCGCGAGAGCAATGATCAGCAGCACATATCGATCTCGAAAGGTTAGCAGATCCATGAAGTATTCACACAACGCAGCGAACTCGGATCCACAAAAAGCCCTCAAAAATCAAGGGGAGTTACCCAACCGCCGAGCAAGAAGACGAACACGTCAAGGAAAAAGAACCATTACGATGACCGACCGCGATCGACTGGATTTTTGGCTGAAACAGATGGCAATTTAGACAGACCGCCAACCCTCCCTACGGCCGAAAGGCTAAACTGACCAACGGATTGAAACATTCCCCACTGGGTTGGATCGCCTAGGTGGCCGAAACAGGTTTCAAGCGACTGAAACGAACGGCTGTCGAGCAAAAGATTCCCAGACCCAACCTTGCTGCCGCTCTCACCCCCCCAAGCGTATCGATAACTGTCTGCTATTTTTTGAATGGATACTACGAGATGAGATTATTCGATTGGCTGTGTCGCTTCGCAGCAATGATGATCGTCATCCATTCGCTTGCGATCGCATCTGACCTAGATGACGTTCAGAAACTGATTAACACGGGCAAGTACGAAGAGGCCGAAGCGTTTGCCACCGAGCAGGTCGAACGCGGAATCTGGAACGAGAGGTGGCCCAAAACACTGATGCAAGTCCAGCTGACTCAGGGAAAACCAGAGCCGGCACTCAAGGTTTACGAAGATGCGATCAAGCGTTACCCGACCAGTTTGTCATTGCGCATGTTGGGTGTGGAGGCACTTAGACGATGCGGCAAAGCGGACGAGGCGTCGGCAGCGAATAATCAGATTCTACTTTTGATGCAAACAGCACCCTCTCGTTACGCCAGCCGAGACAATCTTGTCGCGATGGGGCAGTACTTTGCTGCAAAAGGCGAAGATGCACGCCAAATCTTAGAACTGTTTTTTGATCGTGTACTCGATTCAGACCCAACTCATCTTGGTGCTTGCCTAGCATCCGCCGAACTCGCACTCAGCAAAAACGACTTTCAAGTCGCAGCTGATACACTCAAACGTGCCTTAGAAATTGCCCCCGAAAACCCGGCGGTTCATTACCAACTCGCTCGCACATGGGCAACCTCCGACCGAATACGCTCCAATCAGTCGCTGCAGACTGCACTCGATCTCAACCCAAGACATCCACCCAGTCTTCTGTTGAAAGCCGAAAAGGCGATTGACGGCGAGCAATACGAAGCAGCTGCGGCGATCCTCGATTTTCTCCTTTCTATCAATCCGAATCATCAGGAGGCGTTTGGACTCAAAGCGGTAATAGCTCACCTTGCTGGTGATTTTGAAGCCGAAGCATCACTTCGTCAAAAAGCGTTGACCACCTGGGGAGAAAACCCGAATGTCGACCACCTCATTGGCAAGAAACTTTCTGAGAAGTACCGATTCACCGAGGGTGCCGCCTACCAACGTCGTGCTCTTGAATTGGATTCGGGATTTGTGCCAGCCAAGTTTCAACTCTCACAAGACTTGCTGCGAATTGGACAAAACGAGGTTGGCTGGGAATTGGCGAAACAAGTAGCAGATGAAGATCCGTATAACGTGGTTGCGATCAATCTGCTGAATCTCAATTCTAAACTTAGTCAGTTTGCGTCGATCGAAGAGAACGGAATCATTCTTCGCATGTCTTCAGATGAAGCGGGAATCTATGGGCAAAGTGTGATGGACCTTTTATCCGAGGCAAAGAATACTCTCTGCGATAAGTATCAAATCACCCCCAATGCACCGATTATTGTTGAGATATACCCCGATCAAAAAGATTTCGCAATTCGTACGTTCGGAGTGCCTGGAGGAGCGGGATTCTTGGGCGTTTGTTTTGGGCGAGTCATTACTGCAAATAGCCCCGCATCTCAAGGACAGTCGCCATCGAACTGGAAGAGCGTGCTTTGGCACGAATTCTGTCACGTTGTTACACTAGAGAAAACAAAAAACCGAATGCCAAGATGGTTAAGTGAAGGCATCTCGGTTTATGAGGAGCGACAGCGCGATCCTGCCTGGGGCGAAAAGATCACACCCATCTATCGCGAGATGCTTCTCAGTGAATCGCTTACTCCTGTCAGCGAACTGAGCAACGCGTTCCTTTCGCCACCCTCAGCGATCCATTTACAGTTCGCTTACTATCAATCTTCTCTCGTGATTGATTTCCTTGTCGACAACCATGGTAGCGAATCGGTACTCGTCATCCTTGATGCTCTCGCAGACGGCCTTAACATCTCGGATGCTCTTGAGAAATCAGTTGGATCGCTTGACCGGCTGGATGCTGAGTTCCAAATCTATGCACAGAAGATTGCTAACGAGTTTGCACCCGACGCGGATTGGACTCGCGACAACATTCCAGAATCCCCAAGTACCGAAGATCTTGAACGAATCATCCAAGAAACCCCCAACCATTACTGGGCACTCAGAACACTCGCGGAAAAAAGTTATTCACTCGGACAATTCGAAGCAGCCAAGGTTTATTTAGAAACATTAGAAAATCTAAATTGCTTTACGGGGGAATCAGGTGACCCGCTCTACTTACTTGCAAACACTCGGCAACAACTTGGCGACGCGTTAGGGGAACAAGCAGCACGGGAGCAGTACGACCAACTGAATTCCAATTCTCTCGCCACTCTTAGGCGTCTGATCGAAATTTTTAGCGAACAATCTCAATGGGATCGAGTACTTGAGGTCGCAGAAAAATTCCTGTCCATCCATCCGCTACTTGAGGAGGGACATCTTGCGTTGGCAAACGCTGCTGAGAGACAAAACCAACCGGAAAAAACCATTTCCGCGCTGAACGCTATCTCTCAAATGGCCCCGGTCGATCCCGCACTTATCCATTATCAGCTCGCGAAGGCTCATCATGCGCTTGGCCAAAATCAGGAAGCAAAACGCCATATCCTTTTGTCACTCGCCGAAGCCCCAAGGTACCGCGAAGCGCACCAATTATTTAGAAAAATCATCAAAGAAACCAATCCAATCGAACAGGATCAGGACCTGAATTCCAAGGTCAATACCGACTCGCCTGAATCCAACCAGGATCAATCCACCACAAGTAAAGATGGCTCAGCCAATGAGTAATCAGCAACAAACAGATCCAACAAAAACCTCATTCAAACTGCCGGTCTTAGCCGTGGTTTTCACCCTAATGCTTTTAGGTGCCGCAGGGATGACGGTAGGTCAACGTGGTGGTTGGAACCGAGGACTCGATACTGGTCGCAACGGCGTTCCTGATTGGGAAATTGATCCTCAGTTCCAGGACGATGTATTCACGTTCGTCAGAATTCGATACGACTCTTACGGCGGCTACGGTCGACGGGGCGGCGGATGGGCCACGGACTACCGCGATAGTGACCTAAACTTTTCGTTACGCCTCCAAGAACTTACCTCCTTGAAAGTGAATCCAGAACCAATCGTTTTGGACCTGACGGATCCTCGGCTATTCAACTACCCCTTTATTTATATTATCGAGCCGGGTGCCTTGATCTTTAGCCAAGGTGAAGTGGACGCACTACGACAATACTGTCTCAACGGCGGATTCCTGATGGTGGATGACTTTTGGGGTGACTCCCAATACGAAAACCTACGACTAGAATTAAAGCGGGTATTCCCCGATCGCGATCCAGCGGAAGTACCTTTGTCACACGAGATTTTCCAGTGCGTCTACCCGATGAAAGAAAAACCCCAAGTTCCCGCGATCAACGCCGCCTACGCAACTCGCGATGGAAAATTTGGAACCTGGGAACAGTCTCGCGACGGAAGTGACACCAGCACACCGCACTATCGCGCCATCTACGACGATGAAGGTCGGATCATGGTATTCATCTGTCATAACACCGACTTGGGTGACGGCTGGGAACGAGAGGGCGAAGCGCAATGGTACTTCGAGGAATTCTCGGTCAAGAAGGCCTATCCGATGGGCATCAACATCGTCACCTATGCGATGACCCACTGACCCCGCCATCTCTTATTCGCGTTACCCGGCTTTTTGAAGCTTCTCCAGCGGTACGTAAAATCGCTGGTAACGGTTGCCATCACAAAACAATTGTCCCCGATCGCTGGGTACTAGAACCGTCGCTCTTCGGGTAATGCGATTGACTTTCCCGATCAGAATCTTGCCGTCGTGCTTGAAGCGTACCTGATCGCCTAAACGCACATTGAATCGCATCGCAGCACGCTCTCTCTGAGTGATCAAGCTGTGGCGATAATCGGTGTGCAGGAAGTAGCGATTTGCAATCGACTGGAATCGTGCCTCGTTACAATTACCGGCGTTCCAAACAAGCATCTCGACCAAGTGCACAAACTCGTGCTCAACCACCCTCTGCATCGCTTCGAGTCGACTCACACATTTTCGACCCGTGACTTCAACAGTTTGGCCAGGATCCTCAAAGGTTTGAAATAGCAAGGTAGAGGAAAGAACCATCTCAAAACGGCGTCTACCACTGGCAGTTCCGTCCGGATAGTGAGTAACCAGCTTGCCGGCAACTTTGGTCATCCGCGAAGAGATAGAAAAATCCATCCCCTCTGCTTTGGCCAACGGTAAAACTTTTCCGCCAAAGAAACGGTCGTCGTACATGCTGACCATCCGCACAAGATCGTCACGGCCGACACGGCTAAAGTTAGGGCTGCTAAAACTTCGGCTTAGCTGCAACGAGTCTCTGAATATCTCTCTCTGATGATTCAGAATTTCATCGCGATCAAAGGTTCTTAGTGCAACCTCACCCGCTAATCCACTTAACACGGTGCGATCCCGCGGCAAGACACGTTGACGCAAACGCTCACTCAGCCGGTTCGCGTTACCGCGAATCGCTGATCGAACACTGGCCATGACACGCGGAATCTTTTTCATTGAAATCTGTTCTGGTCATACATCCACGAGTATGGGATCGCCGTGCCATCCCGACTCGCGCCACCCCTTCACATCGTATCAAGGTTGGATGGGTAACTGAAGAGAGACCTCGCGGTTCCCCCTGCGCACCACAACCGGTACGCTTTTACCCGGACTCAGCTGCGTTGCCGCGTAATGAATCAAGGCTTGTTCATCAGAAAAATTTGTGCGTCCATCGTAAGAAACAATGATATCCCCCTCCTTAAATCCAGCCCGACGTGCAGCCGCATGAGGACCGTACTGGCCGGCCCGCTTTACCAACAGAGCCGCCTGACCATCAGGCACACTCGACTGAACGCGTTTTTCTTCGCCCGCTGGCTCCAGAACCATTCCCCCAGTAACCATGCGCCGCAGTCCCCAAGTGGAAACTCGCCAAGAAATATCACTCTTGGCACGCCAGCCCTCTGCCAGTTGCAGGGTCAACACCAAATCCCGATCCCCCCGAATCACTCGCATCGGTATCGATCCACCCTCAACCGGCGTTTGATGCAACACCCATTGGATATCTGCAAAGGACAAAGGTCTTTGGTCAGAAAACCGCTCGATACGATCCCCAACCTCTAACCCCGCTCGATCGGCTGCCGAGTCTGGATCGATCCCTTTGACCGTCGCACATTCAGCAGGATCTAGTGTCAAACCGATGGACTTCGGATGTGGATAGGGAAACAGGATGTTTTCAGGAATGCCGCGATTTTTCGACCAATGGAACTGCCTCTGTGCATCACCAATCTGATGACAATGAATACAACTCTTCGCAACATCTCCACTGTAGTCAAGGCTGTCCGTAAAACGATCCTTCAAACTGGGGTAGAGTTCGGGACTTGCGACTTCTGGCTTTCCACCCCGCTTCCCTGTCACAAGGGCACGGTTTGCTGGATAGCCCTGATGCAATTCCAACGCACCTTGTAACGCTTTAGCCATACCGGGAAGCGAGACATCACCGTACCACTCGGTTCGATGGGACCGAGTTCCAAAGCGTCCATAGACGGTTCCGTCCGCATTAAGCATGAAGACTGCGAAAGACTGGTCGGTATCATATTGAAACTGACTTAGATCCAATCCATTGGTGGATACCTGCCTCGCACAAACAAATTGATCGAGCAGCGGTCGAATGACCGGATCTTTGTCTACCAACTCGTCATCCAATTTCACACATTCATGACATGGAATACAACGAAGAACGACGAGAATCGGTTTGCCCGTTTTCCTTGCTTCCGCAAACGCCTTTGGCAAATCGTTATAGATCCAGAAGCCATCTTCTGTAACTTTCCGCCGATCCTCGCGAACCATCTCATCGCGAGTCTGGGCGTTCACAACAGGCGTCCAAATCCCGGAAAAACCGAAAAACGAAACCACGACATAAGCGATCGGCAACAGCAAATCAACTCGACGAATCATCGATCAAACCTTTACTTCATGGGTGTATCTAAATTGTGAGAAGCGTTTTTCAGTAATGACAATTTGACCACAGCCGAGCCTTGTGAACAAAACAGCTCAGATCCGTGGATCAATTTTTTTGATCAGCTGTTCCGAGCACACGATGGAGGTTTGGATGAAGACATTTGAGCATTTGCCAATTTCGAAGCGACTTTTAAGCCCGTTTAACCCGCACCACGTTCCAAATCACCCTCGACCAAATCAGTCCGCAAATCAACGACAAGACAAGAGCTACAGGACGATCGAAAAACCCAATCAAACTTCCTTGACTACCAGCGAGCGTCTGCACCATGCGTTCTTCGAGCGGTCCGCCCAGAATCAGGCCAAGCACCAATGCGCCGATTGAGATTTGATAACGCTCACAAACTAATCCTAGCACTCCAAAAGCGACCATCACGGCAATATCAAAACGACTACCGTTGACGGCAAATGCACCGACAATGCAGAAAAGTGTGATGATTGGCAACAAGATCGACTTTGGAACACGAAGAACCTGCCGCCCCGCCCGAATCGCGATCCAACCAACCGGTAACATGATCAAATTCGCGAGCAAAAAAAGAAAATACAGACTGTAAACCAATGTGCCCTGCTGCTCGAAAATCTCTGGCCCCGGTTGCAAGTTCTTCATGTAAAGAACCCCAATCACGATCGCCGTCACCGAATCCCCCGGTATCCCAAACACCAAAGCGGGAACCCATGCCGCCGCAAGGGATGATGAATTTGCAGTACAAGCATCGGCGATTGCTTCACAAGAGCCGCGTCCGTACTCTTCCGGCGTCCGACTAAACCGCTTGGACACCGAAACGCTCACCCATGCCGCCATATCAGCTCCAGCACCCGGCAATGCCCCAATCAACGAGCCCAGTAGACTACTTCTCCACCATGCCGGCTGTCGACCAGCGAATGAATGAACCGCTTCGCCCAAAACGCCGTTTGTCGATTTCTTTGCAGACGCGATCGCCCCGGTTTCATCCGAACGCATCACACCTCGCAGCACCTCGCTCAAACCGAAAAGTCCGATCATCGCAGGGATAAAATTGACCCCCTGAAACAACTCGGGATGCCCAAAAGTGAATCGAGCTTGACCATAGACGGCGCTTAAACCGACTGTCGATAGAAGAAGGCCGATCAACAGGCCGACCATACTTTTCAGCACTCCATGCTGACCGACTACCACCGCGCAACTAAGACCCATCAGGTAGAGCCAAAAGTATTCCGCGACGCTGAACCAAGATGCAAATGCTGCCAACTGATGCCCTACCAACATCAACAACAATGCACCAAAAATCCCACCGCACACACTGAACCATAATGCATACCCTAGGGCCCGGTTTGCCTCCCCTCGTTTCGCCAAACCGTAGGCATCATCCGCATACGCTGCAGATGCAGGTGTTCCGGGTACTCGCATTAACGTTGTCGGTATATCACCCGCAAAGATCGCGCACGCAACCATCGTGACGATCGCAGCCAATGCGGGAATGGGTTCCATCCAATAAGTAATCGGAACAAATAATGCGACTCCCATGGTCGCCGTCAGACCGGGCATCGCACCAAGAAATATCCCGTACACGGCCGACAAGATGACGATGCCCCAGATCATTGGGTCAAGAAAAACTTGAGCGAAAGCCTGCTGTAGTTCTACTGCCATACCAATCACCAACCCCACCAACCACGTGGCAGCGGAACGCTAAGCCAAACCGCAAATAACTGATAGATCGCGGCGGTCAACAAGAAACTTAGCGTGATTGAAAACCGAACCAGCCTAAGCGAACTCGCACGAACATCGAACAGGAAAAACGCCGTAGCCAGTAGAAACGTGCTCGTGAGCACGAATCCTACACTCTCGGACACAATCCAGTAGAAAAAGCAGCCGGCGAGGACACCGATCGCACGCACCAACGATCCTTGCGACGGGGCGACGTCACGAACCAACGAAGGGGAACGTTGTGACCTGTCGTTGAGGCCCGACTGATTCAAAAACTCACGAGCAACCGAGCTCTCACGAGGCGATCCATTCGCACTTTGACCAGTGACCAAGCTGGGATCAGTGACCAAGCTGGGATCAGTCACCAAGCTGGGTTTGGTGACGAAACTGGGATCAGCGGCAGGGACGACATGCGGTGACGGCTTCTCCTGGGGTATCAATCGATTCGAAAAACGCATAGCCAAAAGACAGGCAATCAGTAGAACGACGATCATGACCGGAAAGAGCATCGGCCCAACATGCTCACCGCTCATCGAAGCAAATGCGGGCCCAGTCAGCACTTTCTCAAAAATCTGATCCTGCCGCTCGAGAGTGCTCCCGAAAACCTCCGCTCGCTCAAGACTCAGATTAAAACCAGCTTGCTGCATAAAACGTTTTAACTCATCACTATCGGCGACCTGATTCACAGCATCCTGCAATACCGTAAGACGCTCCGGGGCAATACCACGGGGCGCAGCAAGTCCACGCCAGCCTGCAATCGACCAATCGTGGCCCTGCTCCTTAAAAGTGGGCACCTGTTCAAACCCGGCAACACGCTGATCTGACATGACGCCGAGACATCGAACCTTACCAGATGCAAGCAGCGCATCCACCTCGGGAAGTGAACAACAGATAAAATCAACGCCACCGGCATTCAACTCCTGAATCGATGGACCGGAACCATTGATTGAAATCCAGTTTGCCGCGGTCGGATCAACCCCCTGCTGATCCAACCAGCCAGCCATTGCAACATGCCAGATCCCACCAAAGGCCGTACCACTGGCTTGCAGCTTTCCAGGGCTCTCAACAATGGCATCTCGCAATTGGTCCAGAGTCTCAAGAGGGCTATCACCCCGAACGAACAAAGCCGCACTGTCACGATTCAAAAGATGCAACGGCTGAAAGTCTTGATAATCCACTGACGTCAACCCGCGCCAATGCAACATATTTAACTCAACGGTCACCATCGTCAGCGTGTAACCATCTGCTCTTGCTTGTGCGCCACGCGTGTGCCCTGTGACACCAGATCCACCGGTCGCGTTGATCACATTGACCGGAACCCCGAGCACACCCTCAAGCTGATGCGCAACTTGACGTGACACGCGATCGGTTCCACCACCGGCTGACCAAGGACAGAGTAAAGTCAGGGGCTGCGACGGATAGTCGGTGGACCGCTGGCATCCTGTCATGCAAAGCAAAACCAACACGCATGGCAACGAGGCAAGACGCCACGCCGATCGTAAAACCATGACTTGCATCATCGCCTGCATGCCCAAACCACACGTGGAACCAAGAAAAGTGAACGCCCAAATCCCTGCAATGAATTACCCAAAGAAATCACTGCTATACAACACATGCCCAAGCATTGTGCGTCACGAAGCGTCTGGGCTGAATACGACTCCAAGCAACAACGACTGCCAAAAGTTTCGGGCTGAATCTGAGTTGGATAGTCTAAAACAATTCACAACGAATCACCATGGTTATCGAGACCAGAACATCAGCTCAGAATTCCTCTCAGTCCGCAAGACCGGCCATGAAACGATCGAGCGTATCGGTGCATGATTTTCGGTATCTTCCTAGGTCTAACCAACGATCAAGCTTCCTTCTCGCAAAAATGATTCGATCCGGCTCCACCTCCGCGAGCTTAACCGCACGCCTTACCCCGTCCACGATTGATTCATCGTGATCCAACTGAACTAATGATTCCTCAGGAAGCGGAACCAGAAATTCATAGTGCCGCAGATCGGTAGTCACCACCATACAACCGGCGTAAATCGCTTCATAGTGCCGAAAAGTCCACGGCGCGTATCCCGGAGGCGCGAGTGCAACCTTGGATCTCTGCAAACCATCAAAGTATTGCGAAAAATGAACTTTCTTTTGTCCCATCCAACAACCCTCAGGCACATCGCTTTCGGCAAATGTGTCACGCCATTTCTGGTCGCCAACCAATCCACCCCACCGGCGCAAATCAGGCGACTGCTGAACGATCTCAACCCACCATCTCAATCTCAAATTGGACTCGATATCGCCCGTGGGTCTCGCGACAAAGCCAACATCATACGGACGCTCCGTGGAACCAATCGGCTTACATCGCCTCTGCTGCCTAAGTTTCCAATAAAGCCGATTATTCATCGGTGGTCGTTTGATTGGCAGTAGTCCGATCCGCATGGGGAGCGTCCAACGACTATCGCGGTAATGCTTTAAACAAAGATCTGTCTGCGACACCAAGAAAGATTCATCGGAATACAGAAAGTTAATGCCATCGTGATCCGATGAATCGTATAAGACCAACTTCTTGTAGCGAACTCCTTGTAGGTGCTCCTTATTCAAAAGAGTGGGAACCCCTACCATCAAAAAGTCTGTCTGCATCGGATTGGATCGACCGAGCAACTCTGAGGGACGAATCAATCGAACGGAACCATCTCCAAAATACTCTCGCAAAAACCAATAGAGACATAACTCTCCATACCCACCAGCCTTTGCGGCCAACCACCAAAAAAATCGGTTCTTACGATATCCTGCATCATGCTTGGAGCGATCGCTAATCACGACGATAAATTTTGGCATTCCAACTCCCGAGCCGTCTATCAAACGCTTTTCGACCTTATGTGAACGGGAAGGTATCAAAAAAAACGATTAACCCGATTTCAAAGCACGCGACAAGGCGGGACGCATTCGATCATAGCATCGCCGAGCGGTTGCGATCGGATCGTATCCTTCCTGACGATGAATCATCGAACTCACTTCGACATTCACGAAACCATGATATCGATTTTCAACGATCGCTTGAAAGAGAAGGTCGTAATCCGTCTCACCATCGCCCGGCAGCAAATAACGATACTTACCATCCGGTAAACGCTGACTATCTTTGACTTGAATGTAAGCGACCACCGGCAACAAATCCTCGAGTGATTCTCGCAGCCCCAATCCATCAAGATAGAAGTGACTGTAATCATAAACCACTTTCAACGCGGCGCTGCCAACCTGCTCGATCACCCATCGGGCTTGCTCTGGTCGCGTGACAAGGTGTGACGCGTGAGGCTTAAAGCACACTGTTACGCCGGCCTTTGCCCCAACGTCCGCCCAGTCGCCGAGCTCATCGACCAACTGGTACTTAGAAGTATCCCAGTCGGCGGATTTACCCCCGACAATTGACTGAATCACGGGCGGACTTGATTGTTGCAACCTTTTTGCAAAGCCCGAGGCTGACTTCAAACGTTCTAAATTAGCACGATGCGCAGGCAGTCCACGCAAACAGGGAAGACTTTCAAGAAGCGATGGAACCAACAAGCCCGCATCGGCCAACGTACTGACAAGTCGCTTTTGACCGTTCGTCGATAATCGCGCCAGCGAAGTTGGCCAATCATCGATCAAACACAACTCAAGACCTTCATAACCAATCTCCGAACAACACTTGACCGCATCTTCGGCGGCCAAACCCTTCATTCCATAATTGCCAAAACCAAGACGCACCTGAGACTTACTGAGACTCGACTTGCTCGCATCCGACTTCGATCCCTCCTGAGCATCAGCACGCAACACGGAGATTGTCGAAGCGCCGACGAGGGCAACCGCCGCATCCTTTAGGCACGAACGGCGGTTAAATCGTGAAACGGCGTGGGTCTTATGAAATCGAGTAGCAGCCATCGTTGTTTTTATCCAAAATTCCGCACCTACATCTCGCGTTTGTTAGCCAAATCATAACCGATCTCTCGCAACAAGACTGGCAAGAGGGGGGCGACCTCTGGCTTCTTGATTTTGGCCACTTCTTCAACATCACCGGCCGCAGGAATTACCGTTGCATCGTGACGTCTGGAATGAATTGGACTAGAATCATGTTCCCATCCCCTTGTGAAAATAAAAGCATCTTCAATGCCGCAAAACCATCTCTTGCGACTTCCTGCCTACTCGATCTTCACATTGTGGGTCGTTGCCTCACTCTTGGAGCAAAGACCTTGTCACGCCATGCCCTTTGACAAGCTTGATACGAACACCATTGCATCAAGCAACCACCACTTCCAATCCTCCATCAAGCCCATCCTGAAACGCTGTTGCTACGAATGCCATGAAGGATCCGATCCTGAGGCAATGTTTGATCTATCCATTTACGGATCGCATGAGGAAGTTGCCAAAGGATTTCAATTGTGGGAGGTCGTCGTTGAACGGGTACTCTCTCACGAGATGCCACCCGAAGAATATGACGCACAGCCCACGGATGGGGAGCGTGCAAAACTAGCGGCTTGGTACCAAAACCTCAAGGAAGTTGAATCGCAACGAACCGCTGGTGATCCGGGTGAGGTTCTGGTCCGAAGACTCAACCACGCTGAATACAACCGTACGATCCGAGATCTCACAGGTCACGACCTGCAACCAACAAAGACCTTTCCCATCGATCCCGCAAACACTGCGGGTTTTGACAACAGTGGTGAATCGCTAACCATGTCGCCGGCATTACTCAACAAGTATCTTGCTGCGGCTAGATTTGTCGCCGAGCATCTTGTGTTAACACCACAGGGAATTGCGTTCGCCCCGCACCCCGTCGTCACCGACACCGACCGTGACAAATACTGTGTCAAACGCATCGTCAATTTCTATGAAAGTCTACCAACGGATTACGCGGATTATCTTTTTGCGGCGTTCAAATGGAAACACCTCCAGAACGCAACCAAGTCAGAACAAAACGCCGATCAAACGCTATCCGATTACGCGATCACACAGAATTTAAGTGAAAAATACTTGAACCGAATCTGGAATCTTCTCCATCAGCCCGTAACTGCTGGCGGACCGATTGATTGGCTGCAGACGCGATGGAATCAATTGCCAAACGACTTGCACCCATCGCAGGTTGAAAACCCAAGAGATACCCTTGTTGAATGCCAGGCAATTCGAGACGAGATTCAACAACTTCGAAACAAGCTGACCTTTGAATTTCCAAACCTAAGCATCGAGGGAGGTAATCCCGGTTCACAACCGTTTGTGCTTTGGAAAAACCGACAATACGTGGCACATCGCCAACTCGCTAATACAACGCGTCTGCGAATCTCCGCCACCGACGCAAATGCACCAATCGACTCAAACGATACACCACCGCAGGACCAAATCACTGAGCCGGCAGCACCTCTTGAGCAACTGTTGCAGCTACCTAAAAATGCGGACGACAGAGAAAAAGTCATCCAGGAATTCATTCAATTCTGCGAAGTCTTTCCGGATGCCCTTTATCTGTCGGAGCGAGGTCGCGATTACGTCTCGGACAATCAAAAGCAAGATGGCGAACGAGGAAGACTCCTCAGCGCCGGCTTCCACAGCATGATGGGCTATTTCCGAGACGACCAACCTCTGTATGAACTTGTGTTGAACGAATCCCAGCAGCTTGAACTGGATCAATTATGGGACGAACTGAATTTCGTCACCAACGCTCCCACGCGACAGTATTCGGGATTCCTCTGGTTTGACCGAACCGATTCTCGTTACATGCGAGACCAAGAATTTGATTTTGCAAGACCAGAGAATCGCGCCGCATCAGAGGAAGACCAGATCAAAAAGCTTGGCGTTTTGTACCGTGAAAAAGCGATCCGCAGCAACGCAGGGCAATCCGAAATCGAAGCAATCGACACTTTCTTTGAGGAGATCAATTCTCAGATTCGACAGGTAGAACAGCTACAACATTTGGCCAAAGCAAAACACCTAACCGCGATCACCGAATTTGCAGAGCGAGCGTATCGGCGGCCACTCGATCCACAAGACGAAGCTGCCATTCTTGATTTTTACCAGGAGAGAATATCGCATGACCTACTCTCTCATGAACAGGCAATCGAAGACACATTCGTTTCGATACTGATGTCTCCTTATTTCTGCTACCACCTAGAACTCGCATCTGAATCGACGCAGCCTGAATCATTAAATTCGTTCGAGCTTGCCAATCGATTAAGTTACCTGCTTTGGTCCAGCCAACCGGACCAAGAACTTCTGGATGATGCAAACACGATTCAGAGGGACTCTCGTCCGCTGCTTACGAAACATGTTTACCGCATGATCGACGATCCCAAAATTGAAGCTTGGGCAACCGAATTCGGTGGACACTGGTTAGATTTCCGGCAGTTCCAATCGCACAACAGTGTGGATCGTGAACGATTCCCTCAATTCAATTCCGAACTTCGGCAAGCAATGTTCGAGGAACCTATTCGCTTACTCACTCACTTTATCAAGTATGATCGACCGGTTACGGAATTGATTTTAGGCGATGACACCTTTGTCAATCTCACGCTTGCGAATCATTACGGCATTGAACGGCATCGACCTGACCAAGAATGGACACACATCAAAAATGTTTCTGCACTCGGTCGTGGCGGGCTACTGGGAATGGCAGTGTTTCAGACAAAAAACTCGCCCGGATTAAGAACCAGTCCGGTCAAGCGAGGCTACTGGGTGGTAAAACAGATTCTAGGTGAACGAATCCCACCACCTCCACCCGATGTTCCTGAGTTGCCTGACAACGAAGCGGAATTTGGCGAACTCACAATTCGCCAATCCCTTGAAGTGCATCGAAATCATGTCAGCTGTGCGGGATGCCATCAGCGATTCGATTCAATTGGTCTAGCGTTTGAAGGCTACGGTCCAATTGGAGAACGCAGAGATCGCGACCTCGGTGGTCGCCTGATCGAAACCCAAGTTGACTTCCCCGCCGTTGCGGGAAAGTCACCACAAATCGACCAAAAAGGTTTACAAGGTCTCAAAGAATACTTGGAAACCTACCGAATGGATCAGTACATCGACACGCTTTGCCGAAAACTGCTGTCCTATTCGCTCGGCCGAAGCTTACAATTGTCGGACGAACCACTGGTCAGCGATTTAAAAGTTCTTTGCCTCGACAAGAAAGCTGGATTCAAAACCCTGCTAGCAGAAATCGTTGCAAGCCAACAGTTTCAAACCAAACGTGCTTCAATTGATATCGCCAGCTCTCAGTAACCGCGGCACCACACAACCATCGCGTTCAATCCAGCAAACCGAAAACCTGCTATGGCGAGTTCGATCCTCGACTCGGCCAAAAAGCGATTGAGCAGGCACAATTAACTTACTTCCACCGCCAACCCAACAACGGACCATGCAAGGCAAGTCTGCTCCCAGTCAAAACGTGATGCACCGCCGTCGCGAATCACTCGCAAAGCACCGTCTTAACCGCCGGACGCTCCTGCGAGGAACGGGAACCGCAATCGCTTTACCTTGGCTGGAATCACTTTCGGTTTGGGGTGACGATCAAACGGATCCGCAACATCAAGCCAGTTATCCAGAACGGTTCGCGGTGTTGTTCATGGCCTGCGGGGTTCACACCGATCACTGGTGGGCCAAGGGGCAAGGCGAGGAAATGGAGCTTGGAAAGAGCCTCACGCCACTGACTGACCTCACCCCAAAAATCAATGTGGTGCAAGGACTTTTTAACCAAAACGCAACGGGGGTCGGTATCCACCCGGGCCAAACCGGAAACATCCTCTCTGGTGCCTCCCTGCAAAAAGGTGCGGAGCTTCGCGGTGGAATCAGTATCGATCAACTCCTTGCGAATGAACTTGGCCAAGCGACTGCAGTTCCCAGTATGGTGCTCGGGTGTGAACAGCCGGTGACCGGATATCACGAGACCAACTTCTCAATGGCCTACAGCTCGCATATCTCATGGCAAAACGCCACATCCCCTGTACCGATGGAAGTCTATCCATCATTAGCATTTGACAGCCTGTTCGATAACAAGGGAAATAAACGCAACCAAAGTATCTTGGACCGCGTGAGCGAACATGCATCGGAGATTCGCAGATCGATTGGTCACGCCGACCGTGTGAAGCTGGACGAATACCTATCGAGTGTAAGAGAGGTTGAAAAAAGAATCCAGCAAATGCGTGGCGGCCAAGATCAGGCCGTCCAGCGCAGCCGACAAACGGGAAAGCCTCTTCCAGCCATGGATCGGCCCGATAACGGGCTCCCCGAAGACATTCGTGAACACATGCGGTTAATGTGTGACATCGTTGCGATTGCGATGCAGACGGATAAAACCCGATTCGCAAGCCTGCTGCTTTGTCGAGACATCTCGGGGCTGTTTTACCCATTCCTAGGTGTTCGCAACGCTCACCACTCCGCTTCGCACCACGACACTTCCGAAGACTGGGAACGTATTTCACGCTACTACTGCGAACAGTTTGCCTATCTAGCAAGTAAACTCGACAGCATGAAAGAAGCGGATGGCTCGGTTCTCGATCACTCTTGCATCATGTTTGTCAACAACATGTGGTCAGGAAGCCGGCACGATTCGTCGCGAGTTCCTTTGCTACTTGCTGGCGGTCTCGGAGGAAAAATCCAAACGGGCCGAGTTCTCGACTACACACAAGCAGCGGTTGAAGACCGAAAACTGTGCAGTCTTTATCTCTCGCTCGCGCAGAAGATGGGAATCTCGATTGACCAATTTGGTGACGCAGATAGCGCCTTAGCAAACCTTTAAAAGCATGGCATCGGCACCTTACCGTTCAGCAAACCTCAGCAGGCTGACAACAACTGGAAACCAGCTTCAACACGGATCGTTCTCTTTTGAGCATTCCGTGCGAATCAATTCTTCTAGCCGCTCATCGAATTCTGGCACAGACGCCGCGCGCTCAGGCTTGACAGGTGAGCCTCCACAAGGATTATCTGGCATGCAAATGCCTCTGACGTCTAACTGTCCTGTCGTTTAGCTGTCCTGTCGTTCAGTTGTACTGTCGTGCTACTGTATGAACGCCCAAGTATACCTTGGCTTCCTTGCATACAGACCGACTCATGGCTCGACGCATTCAAGCACGTCGAGCGTTAAGTCCTTCATCTTTCTAGATCAACTTTCCTAGCCCAAGAATAGAGGCTTCAGGTGTCGATCAAAAATATTCTTAGTAACCTCCCGCGACACAATCGCTTCATGCTTTACCAACAGATCGGTGTAACGCTCACCCGCTTTTGCAGCCACTTTGAAAGAGACATGCAGCAGCTGCCGAACGTTGGAATTGAATTCAGGATGATCCGGAATGTGCCGAATGGCATTTGCCATTTGAGACCCAGACCAATCTTTGACGGTTTCTACATTCGGTAGTTTCGATCGATCAATATCGATCACCGAAGCATACGGCGCACAGAGTTCGTCCACATGCTCGTAGGAATAGGTATAGATCTCCTTTGCCAACTCCAAACCATCTCCGCCCGCTTCAGCGAGGCCGATCAATTCTTCGAGCCAAGTCGTCCCTGCGGTTTTCAGGTGTACACCCGCACCAGTTCTTTCTAAGGCTCGCCGGATGATCGGATAGAGACTGAATTTGTCGCTGCCGCTATGAACGCTTAACTTCAAATTTTCTGGCAGCCCATAGGTTTTGATCGCGTGCGCGATTACGGCCAGGTCATCATTGAACTCTTTCTCAAACTGCTCGAGATCACCGACGTAATCGACACCTTTATTGAATCGCCCAGTAAACTTTGGAGCGATCGTTTGAAGGCGGATTCCCTGATCCGCCAAGGCAGCAAGAATCACGAGTAACTCGGGGGGAGTCTGCGGCGCATCGGTCTCATCCATCGAAACCTCAGCAACAAATCCATCTTCACCCTTTGCTGCTGCAATGTGGCGGTAAATCTGCCCCGCCTCGTGGACTGCCAGCAAGTATTTTGACGCAACGGATCGAACATCGTCGGCAGTAATCACCATTGGCTCGCCAAGGCCTTCAATTGCCAAGGTTCCGACAAGCTCCGGGTGCTTGTCCATGAACGCATCAATCGCCGAAACCTCCGGCTCCTTGCCAATCGAATCAGCCACATCGATCGTAAAAAAGTCAGAACAATCCATATAACGATCGACGGTGGCCAGTTGAATGTGATCGGCATCGATGTACCAAGGATCACTCCAACCCAACTCGTCAATCGCGATCTTGGCGGCATCAAAAACACTTTGTGGCTCTGAGCCGACGAAGCTGTGCTCTCGATTGGATTTGTTCCAAACCGGTGCCACACGCACACCTTGTTCGGCCAGCATCTGAAATGCTTCAAGTTGCGCCTTGGCTTGATGTGCAAATCGATCACCGACGCCAAAAGAAAATCGTTCTATAGATTTCATATCCAACATTGATTTGTAAAAGTAAGTCAAATGGGGATGATTCTCAGCGATCCGGACTAGTAATTGCCAAAAACATCTTTTCTTAACAACACATTCTGACGAAATCACGCTCATTTGGAAACAGTGCTAAACCTCACCACACAACCGCCGGTATTCGGTAAAATCCGGTCCACCGATAACACAAAAAGAGGACGTCTCGGTGTAGAACAAACGACAAGCTAGCCGCGATTCAACTCTGATTCCAGGAAAACCCAATGAAGCAGCCTCAGACAACGACGACCGCCATGTCAAGCGACCTCCCGTCGAGTACGTCACGCAAGCTGCAATTTGAAAATGGATCGGCAAACGGATTCAGCCATCGCTGGGAGGGAGGCCAGTACTGCTCGATCATTACCAAATTCGGAATCGTCGGATGTGGCATCTATGACTTGTCAACGCCGGCTGAATTTGGTCAGGCAATCGCGATCGCAAAAGGAACGCCTGCGTGTCCACTGGTCGAACCCGAGGATTTACTGGAAGCAAAAATTGTGGGACTCACTCCCAAAGCTGCCGACGCAGGGATCGCGATTGGCATGAACGGCCGACAAGCTGTAGAGATCATGCTGTTGGCAAGCCAATGAGCGGAGGACACGAACGGCTGATACTGGGTGCATGACACTGAATTCACGCCACTGGGTGCATGACACTGGGTGCATGACACTGGGCCGAAGCGATTACGACGGCGGGCTGCGGAGTGTGTGAGATTGGGACCACTCTTGAGCCCGAGAAGTTGGCCTAAAGCGATTTTTTACCATCGAAAATACCTTTGCACCAACACAGTCGTTTCTAGGCGTTCTTTAACCAGCAGCGGTTATTTATCCAATTTGAAAAATGATCACGATGCCAACGCCCTGCCCTCGATTCACTAAAGAGCTAGAGACCCCGCTGGGTCGTGTCTCGGTCATCGCCTGCGATCAAGGGATCGCTTCAGTCACCTTCACCTCCGCGGACCACGACCGCGACTCCCTTGATTCCAATCCACCACTTCGCGGCAGTGAGCAAAGATTGAACTGCAAAGCATTTGAAACTGGACACACGTTCAATGCGGCGATGAGCAAGTGCCTCGATTCGCTCGCGCAGCTACGCTGGGCCAATGATCTACCGCTGGTTTTGGAAGGGACGCCGTTTCAAATTACGGTTTGGAAAAAACTATTACAAATTCCCGCGGGCGAAACTCAAACCTATCAATCACTTGCGAAAGCGATTGGTAAGCCCACGGCGATTCGCGCGGTCGCGACCGCGTGTGCTGCAAATCGAATCGCATTCTTGATTCCTTGCCACCGCGTGATTCGTTCCGATGGAACTCTGGGTGGTTACCGATGGGGGATACGGCGGAAACGATGGCTTTTGGATCTAGAACAAGGACTGGAATCGTCAGATTGACCTATCGTGGTAGCGAAGCACCAACCGTTGCCAGAAATTCCTCAGGGTAAATGTGGAAAAGCCTGAACTTGGCCACCCAAGATCCCCGCTGAAACAGGGGTGACAGCGTCAAAAGAAAGCGTCTGCAGCTTGAACATCGGCTCTTTCCTCAAAACCGTCATGGATCGACCACGAATCGTTGAGCTACGCAAGTAATCTCCTTGCGAAACTCGGTGTCTTAGCAAAAATGTCACGCACGCCCCCTTCGTCTAGTGGCCCAGGACGCTGGATTCTCAGTCCAGAAACAGCAGTTCGACTCTGCTAGGGGGTACTTGCTATAAGATGCGACGGTTCTTAGTGTTCATTGAACCGCCTTCAATCACGCAGCGTTACGGCCGAGCGAAACTGGTTTCCGGGTGTTCCGTTCATACTGAATTCGTCGGCCGGTATTTCGCTGCAATCGAGTCCTATCTTGAAAGCGATGTCTCGACGGCATCACTCTCATTGCCTTGCTTGTTGCTTGGCTCCAAAGCAACATGATTCTCAGCAGCGACAACTGGCGGTGATGACACCGATCCGGATTGTCTTTCTTGCAACGACGCAAACCAAAAGTGCTTGCGGTCTTCCGGCTTCCCATGCAGATAGGGAACCTCTAACTCGATGGGATCCGTGAACGATAAATCCGACTCGGGGAAACCATCCTCGGTCCAGACCAGTAACTCATTGAAATCTTCGATGGAGGACGCCGAAGTAAAAAGCCATACCGTTGGCGACCGAAAACCCGATTGACCAACCTCAGATTCCCGAGTCAGCATTTGCTGCTGGACTTGTTTGAGATCCACCAGATGCATCGCCTCGCGGCACACCACGTGAGCGTCGGGGAATTGCAACCGAAGGTTCCCAGCATCTCGGATATCGCGAGTAAAGATAAACTGAGGCGTCACGCCAGATTCCAGCTTCATGACCCCCGAAACAGCCGGATATGGAAGATTAAGCCGAGTGTATTTGCCTCGCTTACTGGCAGAGAGAGGACGTGCGACAACGGCGATCAAAATCCCAACCATCACGAAACCTGCACCTCGCATCACAAGCCTCTGAAACTTTTCATCTCGCGTCACTTCGGTTGAATACACCAATGTCAACCAAGCAGGTAGAAGAAAAATGAACGGCTGAAACCATCGTGCCTCAAATTCTACCGCTCTGCCGGTCAGCACCATCAATAGCAGCAAGGCTCCCACAGTCAGAAAAAACCGCTCTAGTAGCTGCCGAGTTTCATGGGCAAAGCAATCAGAATTTGACATTGAGCTACGCTTCTCATCACCGCGCCCAAATGCCCATCCAAAAAGCAAAGCAGGTCCGACACAGCACCCCAGCAACGCTCCGCCCATCGACAACAAACCGGTGCCTAGATTGTGGAGCCATGATGCACTACGCCCCTCGCTCAGCGTGGCAAATGTTTTGGTCGAAGCAATCGCAAAATTTTCCGACATCCAGATCGCGTGTGGCAGCACCATCATCGCAGCGATCGATACCGACCATAAAATGCGTCGATCCAGTAGAGCAAATCGAAAAGACGGTAAAGAGATCGCAGCGGCAAGGATAGCCACCACGACGAAAGCAAAATTGTATTTAAATAAACCACCCAGCCCAACTGAAACACCCAACAACACGTACCACCAAGACGACCGTTGCGACTGCTTTCCCATGCGAACAACGCAGTAGAAAAGCAAACTGGTCACAAACATGGTTGCGACCGTGTGCGATAGGTCGCGATGACTTTCCCAGGCGACTTGAGGGATCGCTAACATCCCCAACGATGCAATCATCCCCAAAATTGGCTGACCGGTTGCATGCCGAACCGCGAAAAACACCAACAGGTAAGTAAGCCAAATAAATAAGTTTTTTAACAGTGCAAGTGAAAGCACGGCGTAACCGAATAAATCAAAAACGCCCCGCTGAAGCCAAGTGTAGAGCGGCGGTTGACTGTTGTACCCCATCTGTAGGTACTGAGACAAAAACGCTTGCTCCGACTCGTCATAATCAAGTGCGCCAGAGACGTGATGGCGAACCAGTACGTGCAAGAGAAAGTAAACCGCCAATAGCCCACCAAATCGGATTGGTTGACGACATATCCATTGAACCATGTGGCTACCCTGCTTGTCTCATCGCGATCGATTCCGCCGCCAATTCATTTTTTGTGGAAACCGTTGACATCTCTCTGACAACGTAGGAGTTCCGTCCTCCCGACTCGTGATAGATTCGTGTCAGCATTTCAGCCATGATTCCAAAGCAGATAAACTGCACGGAACTTAGCATTGCCAGCGCCCCAATAATTAGCATGGGTCGACTGCCGATATCTTCTCCAAATCCATACTTCGTGATGAACAAACTTCCGAGCATCAAGGCACCAACCGCACCAATCGCCATTCCAACGATCCCGAAAAAATGCCCCGGCCTTGCTCGAAAACGCATGAAGAACAAAACAGCCATCAAATCAAGAACGACACGAATCGTTCTTGATATACCGTACTTTGATTCGCCAAATTGCCTCGCGTGATGCCGAACGTCGACTTCGCCGATTTTGGATGGGTGGGTCACCTGAGAAACCCAAGCGGGAATAAATCGGTGCATCTCTCCCATCAATCGAACCTGTCGAATGATGGAACCTCGATAGACCTTGAGGCTGCAGCCATTGTCACTGATCGTCACCCCTGTTACTCGAGCAATCAGACGGTTTGCAATCCACGAGGGAATAAGACGCAGAAACATGCCATCCTGTCGCTTCTTGCGGCGACCACAAAGTAAGTCGAGGCCCTCGCGACGAAAATGATCGACCATCATCGGTAGGTCGGCGGGATCGTTCTGCAGATCCCCATCCATGGTTGCAATTAATTCACCGTCGGCCGCGTCAATCCCAGCCTGCATAGCAGCCGTTTGTCCAAAGTTTCGCTGCAACGATACCATCTTTACCGGTACCGATACCCGTTGCCCCTGCTGCAATCCGACTCGATACGTTGAATCACGACTGCCGTCATCAACAAGAACGATCTGGCACCGTAAACCCGCCTGCTGCACGCCGCCGTGCAATTCGCCGCCTTGCAATTCGTGGTCCACTAAAACACAGCTCTCAGCCCGATAGGCCACTTGCGATGTCCCTAACTCATGCAGTGGACCTAATGTTTCATCGAGTCGGCGGAGTAACTCGGGGACCGACTCTTCCTCGTTATAAAGTGGAACCACGACAGAAAGATCCACTTGCGAATCTGCCGCCATGGGTGTTCCGGAATTGATTGAAGCCAATCGCCCAGTTTTTCCGTTCTGATCGAGTGGTTCCTGCCCGTTGAGCAGCATCACTCGATTAGCCGAGTGCTCGACCGATAACCCGACACCGGCAAAGCTTTCAGATTGATTGGCCAATTCAATATCCATTTCTTGTGAGCCAAAATGAGGTGATGCTTCATGGAGACAAGCCGATCCAGCATCACCGCAGGCAGAATCACCTCCAGGTCGTTCCGCCTGATTTCCCCGCGACATGTCTTGTAGCGAAACCGCCAATAATCCACCACATCGATCCCATCTGCCCCTCAACAGCGGTCTCCTCGAATTCCGCTGGCTAAGTCGCCCACGCGTGCACCGCACTCGCCTTTTTTAAGGAAATCGCGGTGCGGCTAACATCAAGTTCAAAACTCCACGCCTCTCACACGACACCGCTTGATAGCATTACAGATCTCCGAGAGACACCGAAGTCACATATGGACCACTGCCAATCGGAGCCGCAAGAGAAACAGCAGCTCGCCTGCGTCCCGAAATAACTCGGACACTGGAGGAAATACTGTCTGCAGCCATGCACAGCAATCAAGCTGCCTGTCAACCATTACTCGAGCACGAGCCCACCAACGCTGCTAGCGCGCCATGCTTCAAATGACCCAATGCCGGATTCACGGATGACCACAACCACAATCAAAATGACTAATCGAGTCGTTGGAAACGCCAATCAAAACGCTCGAAGTGCGACTACCACGCTCATAAGCGATTGCGAAATCTGACTCACTTGCCGCAACAATCACCGCCCCTTGGCATAAACGCTCGCCAGACCAGTGCTGCAAAAACTGCTGTAACCAAAAACTGTTCACCGACGGAGGTGTCACCTTACCAGCCTGCCCAAACCAAGCACGACATCGGGAAACCTGCGCAAGAAACGAGGGATCACAATCCGCCACCACATTTGATTGAGCTTGCGCCGAGATTTCAATCACTCCCGTGTGACCCACCAATAGGCTCACACCGTCGATGGTGGTAACAGATATCACTTCGGCCATCGGTTCCGTTCTCATTTGGAAACAACGATCTGTTTCGCGAACACTACAAGCGAATACGAACATGCATCAATAGCGACCCACTGGGCCAAGTGAATCGCGAAACTGCCAAGCGAGGGCATTCTATTGATCAACCGTGTCGACAAAGAAAAAAATCGAGTTCTAGACGGTTGACGAACAAACACCTAGCGATTGTGATTTTTTGCATTCGCGGACTCTAGAGCTGACAACAACCCAGATGGATCGTCGGTACCAATACGGTAAACCTTGCCACTACGAAGTACAATCTCAACGGTTTCATAGCCAGAAACATTCAACAACCAGCCTCGACGAATCTTTCGAATCCCCCACCCGTTATACCACGAAGATTTGACGGTTGAACATGACACAATATCTTTGAGCAAAAATGTGTAGACGATCAGTCCAATACCGAAACTAACTTGCAAACGCTCGGAATCGAGATGAACCGTCAGGTTGTGGAACAAAACGAGGATGAGCAAGGTAATGCCGATCGGTGCGAGTGAGGCCAGTCCAGGTAGCCCTTCACGCGCTAGTCCGATTCGCAAAGGAGTGATCAGTGTCATGAGAAAACATACACTGATGACGATGCGTACGACCCAGCCGGGTTGCGTATGTTGATAGATCATGAGTTCAATCCCTGCATTTCCCGGACGGTTCAGTCTCACGAATGGAACAACCGACAAACAAAAGATGGATTGGCACTGACCATGTTTCGGTTGCCCACGGTCACACCAACTCGCCGCCAAGCGTCATCTTACCAAACACACCCCCTCAACAAACACAGATCCTTAACAATCCGATAAACTCTTGACGCTGCTTGCATCATCCATGCGATGACTCGCTGGCCTCCCAAAAACAACTCACCGCTCCAACCACCAAACCATGTGATCTCCGCCGAAAGCTAACCACTACACGACCAAGCGGAACTTCGCGACATCGAGAGTACCACAGGTTCATCGTCTGGAAATTTCCCCCATCCACCAAGTCCTTTCCCACCATCTTTAGGACGCTCTAGTGAAACACAAATCACGAAACATTGCTCTCGTCTTCCTTATACTTTTCTGCCTGCAATGGAATGCTCTCGCCCAGAGTAGCGATAGCGAAATTGGTGAGCAAAACGACCCAACAAAACAATCGATCATTGAAACCAATGCTGAATTGACTCTGATCTCGGATGAATTCAAATTCACCGAAGGTCCCGCAGCCGATGCCAGCGGGAACGTTCTTTTCACCGATCAACCAAACAATCAGATTGTTCGCTACGACTTCAAAACCAACAAAGTCGAGACGTGGCTGCAACCGGCAGGCCGTAGCAATGGGCTGTTCTACGTCAATCGAGAACGATTGATTGCATGTGCCGATGAAAAAAACGAACTTTGGGAAATCAACCCTCAAACCAAGCAAAGCAAAGTCATCAGTAATCATTTTGAAGGCCGAGCGTTCGGTGGTCCGAACGACTGCTGGGTGGATCAAGATGGATCGATCTACTTCACTGACCCGCTTTATCGTCGCCCCTACTGGACTCAAACCTTTGAGAATGACCACCCACGTGGCGTTTATCGAGTCGCAGCAGACGGAAAAATCACTCAAGTGGCCGACGACTTCGTGCAGCCAAATGGAATCATTGGCGATGCGAAAAAACGCATTCTCTACGTCGCGGACATCAATGCCGGAAAGACCTATCAATACAAAATATTGGACAACGGAGAGCTAGCAGAGAAAAAATTATTTTGTGAATCAGGTAGTGATGGCATGACGATTGATCGCAAGGGCAACGTTTACCTGACCGGTCGAGGCGTTACCGTTTACGACCAGAGTGGCGAAAAGATTGATCACATCCCTGTCCCGCGAGGCTGGACCGCGAACGTGACATTCGCTGGCCCCCAGCACCAGCATCTTTTTATCACCGCAGGGGATTCGGTTTTCACCATCCGAACCAAAATGCAGGGCCTCTAGTCACTTCTTGATGCAAAATCACTCGGTCGGTCGTCTCGATTTTACGCAAAAAAAACCGCGACCGGTCGAGGTCGCGGTTCAAAAGTAGGTAATCACTCTTGATGGCTCAAGCGTAGAAGCGATGTGCTCCTGCAATCCCTTGACGCGTCAAAACAACGCCAAGAACGCATCTAGTGAGTGTGATCAAAGTCTGGCTCTTTACCTTCATACGCGCGGTAAAAATCAAAGATCGCTTTTTCCAACGCCTTGGCTGACGCCGGATCCGCTGACTGCTTGCACTTCATCGCATGCAACATCACGGCGTGCGCGGCAGTCAATTGCTGAACATACTTAGGGTTGTCCGTCTTGATTCGCTGAGCCATGAAGTAACTAGCGATCGTCTGCTGAATCTTGGTTGCATGCTCTTCCTTGGTGTTGATCCAACGACCCATCTGATTGACTGCCTGCGCGTCAATCACACCATCCCCCAACTCATTCAGTTGAACTTGTGCTTTTGAGATTGTCTTTTCATCTTCAAGCAACTGCTCAAAACGCAGTTGATCGCCGTAAATTCCACAAGGAACTTGGCAATGAGCAAAAACCAAAGAAGTAAACACTAACGTTGAACAGATGGAAACCAATCCACGACTCATCTCAATCCCCTTCATCATCGAATAAGAAACACAGACCTAAAATTTTGCGAATGTCTCTTGGAAACCAATCGCTAATACTTAGCAGCAGATTGCCACAATCAACCGCTCCCTAACGAATCGACTTACCGGCCATATCCACCAGCAAGGAATTGGAAACGTTGTTACCAAAGTCATCAAAGCGATCCAGCGTCCAAACGACCTTCTTGGACTCGCGATCGATCTCCACCAACAGCGGTTGTCCTGGTCCAGCATGGCAATTACCGATCACGAGATTACCGCTAGGAAGAACCTCGAGCGTTGTTACCCAAGCCAACTTAATACCGGATAAATCACTTTGTTGAATTTGATAGACGACTTCCTTGGCAGGTGTGACCTCAATGACTCCGTGTCCGTTCCCCGTCGCAATCAAGGTATTGCCGCTGGGCAATCTCAGAGCCGCAAAAAGACGATTGCCATACGCCTCTGGACCATGACCGGGTTTTGGTTCCTGCCCAAAAAGCGGAACGTCGTATGACCAAATGACTTTGCCACTCTTTCGATCATACTCTCGAACCTTTCCATCGGCTTCGTGGGCCACAAGATAACTGCCTTGGGGTGTCGAACGAACAAGACGGGTATCGCTGTGTGTATCGGGATGATCAACGGTCAGCGGTATCGTTCGCTGAATCACTCCGTCTTGATCGACCTCGATGATTCGAGCGACTCCCGATTCGGCAATCATCGTCGACCCGTCTTGGAGACGCTCAAACGCGTGCACCTCGACCGCCTTACCTTCATTCCCATTCTGCTTGGCTGAATCATATCTCCAAACCACTTCCTTTTTGGCCGGATCGATTTCAACCACACCCGTGCGGCCTTCGCGAGTCAACAGATTACCGCCGGGTAATAGGTGAAGATCGTGAATCCCCCCCCAGTCCATCTGCCATGAAATATCGCCGTTAGGCTCAACCTTCACGAGCCCCGTTTTGCCGTGCAGCAACACCGTGTGCTCCGCAGCGAGCGAGCTTGAAAAAGCACCAAGACAAGCAACTCCGAGGACAACGCGAAACACAGTGAACATCCAGCACCTAGGGTTTAGAAAAAGAAGGGAACAATCATCCGGCGGCACCATTGTATCGAAATAAGTGGATACATGCAGACCGCAGCCCCCTATCATTGCAGCAAAAAGAGAACGGTCACCGAGATCCCCAGAAAAACCTCCCAGAACAGGAGGCGGGTTCCGGTCAAGCATCATTCAGCGACGCGCATCCCACAAGCGAATACGAGCCATTGGAAAGGAACGAACTCGCTTCAAGCGTGACCGGAACGGGAAAATCTAATCCAACAACCAACCTCGCCAAAATTGGGCGGTTGCTCCGAACAGGTCTTTGAAATTCGGGTCTTTG
>Ga0181563_10000846_pt1 | contig 29843 bp, 25 predicted proteins | sample 011ome_25_FD_133759 | JGI IMG/M metagenome (GOLD analysis project Ga0181563, IMG submission 133759) | Coastal salt marsh microbial communities from the Groves Creek Marsh, Skidaway Island, Georgia - 011512CT metaG (megahit assembly) | ecosystem: Environmental > Aquatic > Marine > Intertidal...
ATGTAATTAATTGGGATATTCAACAGTCTACTTCCAATGCAAGCGAGCAGCGCTTATTATTGCAAGGATCATTCGCATCAGCTACAAGCTCAGAAGTATACTCATTAAAAATTAATGATATTCCAATTTTTTATGAAACAAGTCAGCTAGGAGAGCCTATTGCTAATGTTATCTCGGGTTTAACCAATGTTCTTGATAGCAATTCATTATTTTCAGCATCTGTTGATCCAACAAACCCAAATGAAATTATTATTTTATCTTCTTCAGGAGCAGCAATCAACTTAGAGGTAGTATCTCAAAGTACAGCTCTTCAAATGGTTAATACATCATCTAATGGCGCTTCATGGGCACCTTTAGATGGAAGTAACGGAAATCCAAATTATACTGGATTCTTAACTCTAAATAATTTAGCAGAAGGTGTTTATAGATACACAATAAGTTCAGTAGATGTAAACAATTGTTCAAATGGGGCTAGTCCAAATACCATTCAGCAGATAATAACAGTTGAGAATGAAAATATTTTAGAAATTAGAGAAGGTCCAGTAGTTGATGAGTACTTATGTAGTGGTAAATCAGGAACTTTGTTTATAGATGTTTTTGATGGTAATACTGGTCCTCTTACTTTTTTCTATAACAGTACTCCTGTTACATACGAGGCTATTGGGACTAATCAATATCTTCTAAATATTGACAACCCAGTAGAAAGCGCAAAACTTGAAATTTTTAATAATGCTAACTGTGGTTTATCAAGAGAAATTAATGTAGGAAATGGAACACCATTATTTGAATTTTCTTCGACAAATTCTTTACAAGACGGTACCTTCTTGGCAAGGGAAGACGTAACTTTCTCAGATCTTTCTGAAAATGAATATGACTCCTTTGAATTTATTTTTGGAGATGGAACTAGATCTGATATTATTGAAAGAAATAGTCCGGACCCAATAATTCATGAATATGCTATTTCTGGAACCTATTATATTACACTTAGAATATACAATGACCTAGGTTGTGTTGAAGAATTGACTAAAACTATTAAAATTGGAAAAGGATTTAGTGTTCTAGTGCCTAATGTATTTACTCCTGATGGCGATATTTGGAATCCAAGATTTAGACCTGTATTTAATGGACTAAAAGAAATTACTTTGAGAGTTTATGATTCTCAAGGAGGGTTAATTTACGAAGAGATTGGAGCAGAGGGCAATGATACTGAGAAAACAGGATTATCTTTATTGGGGTGGGATGGAAATTATGAATCTTCCTCACCATTTTATATTTACACAATAAACGGGAAAACAATTGATGATGAGATTGTATTTAGAGATGGAACTTTTATTTTATTAAAATAATTTGAAAAAAAGATTTTTAACATATACATTTTTTTTCCTGGTCTTTTTTAAATTGATAGGCCAAGAAGATTTAATTGTTAGTCATTCTAGGTTTATGCAAAAAGTAAATCCAAGTGCTTTTGGAATGAACAATATTAATAAGACAGGTGTATTATACAATTCTCAAGGCATGATTTCTAGTAGTAGAATTGAAAGTCAATATTTTTTTGGAGCTATATCTTTTGACAATGATGATTTTAGCTTAGGATTGGATGTATATTCTTTGAGAATGGATAATACAGGATTAGTAAATACAAAACCTACTTTAAGTTATATTTATAAGATTCAACTTGATAATAGATTATATTTTTTGCCATCGCTATCTCTTGGTTTAGGGAGTTCACGTTTTGATACATCAAAATTAATTTTTGAAGATCAGTTATCCTCAATTTCAGGATTTTTGCAGGCTCAGAGTAATGATCCAATACTTCAATCAGGTCTTGGGAGTGCAAATTATATTGATTTGGGCGCTTCTTTTTTAGTACATTCTTCAAATTATCTTTTTGGAATTAGCATAAAACATTTAAATCAACCTGATATTTCTTACAATAATGAGAGTTCAGATAATACAAATATTTCAGAAAATATTTTACCTATTAGATATTCAGTTCAAGGTGGCTTCGAATTTGATATAAATCCATTTGATAGAAGTATAATGCCAAGGTACTCTACAATATATTCATTTGTCAACATCTCAAGGATGGGAAGTGATATAGACATTTTCCTTTCTCAAGAAGTACAATTAGGTTCATTTTCGATGGGAATTAATCAACAATTTAGAAATACTGACAGTTTCGCGTTTACAAATTTTGGTTTATCAGTTGCAGTTGCTTATGAAAATTTTGAATTTGGTGCCCTATATAATTTTCCGTTTAGAAATCCATTGAATACAACTGTTTATTCACCAAGCACTATAGAAATTTTTCTTACGTTTGATTTTAGCCCTTATTTAAGAAATAAACGAGGAGATTACAGAAGAATCAGTATAGATAATTATTATTAACTTATGTTTAAAAAAGGATTATACCGTACTCGGTATATTAGTTTATTGATCCTACTCTCTTTAATCTATAATTGTTCTAATAATGAACCTTTAGTTTATATTAATTCAACTAGAAGTGCCGAAATTAAGGCAAGAATAGTTGCTGATTCTACTGTTATATTTCGTTCAGATCGTGATAATGGATCTTTATCTGTACCCATAACTTATAAAGCAGTATTATTAGATGACGATATTGATTCATTAGAATGGATTTTTCCAAATGGTGAACCTTCTAAAGTTAATGAAAGCCTAAGTACAACTGTAAATTATTCTAAATACGGATCTTATGATTCTAAACTTATTTTAACAAGAGTTGATACTTTAAACCTAAATAATATAATTTCCTACAAAGACACAATTCAAATTTTAAGGCCAGTTAAAATCTCTTACAGAGAATCTAACTGGAATACATTTACTACTTCAGATGAAAATAATTGGATTATTCTTCCTAATGGTCAGAATGTTATTATAAGGGAAAATGAAGTTTTTGATTTAGTGGACCCATTTAAGGCTAGTGCCTCATTTTCTGGTTTCGAAGACCAACGAATAAAATTCTCTATTGAATATAAATTAACCTATAAAAATTTCATAGAAAACATCTCTACTGAAAATACTAAACTCGAGATAATGGTAAATGATCTCAAAGCATTTGGAATTTCACGAGTAACAAATGACACCTATTTTAAACAAGAATTTTTTATTGATAATTTAACGGACTTTGATTTTATTATTAATAAGTATCCAGCTCTTTGCAGTACCAATTGGGAGCTATCTTTAACACAGTCAGGAACTTCAGATGTAACTGTAATAAATATGTATGACTTGGTTAATCAAAATAAACTAATCGGATATTTAGATTTAACTCAAACTTCTTCAAGTTCATCTTCAACACTAAACTACGAAGCTTTATTAAAAATTAGTTTAAATGGAGGTGAATTTAGCTTTGGAAATAATTCAGGTAAATCTATTACACTAGATGGTAATCCAATCTTAATTGAGTCTGGAAACAACTATAAGATATTATTTGAATTAGAGGACGGACTTCCAAAGTCTTATCAAATCATAAACGAAAACTTCACAACAGTTCCGACAATTTTAGAAGAGAATGAATACTATTTAGATGCAAGCTTTAGGAATTTAATTATAAGTATAGATGAGTAATTTTATATCTTAAATTCATTTTTTATTACGAATGATTTTAGTTTTTGAAAACTCCATTGGGAAACACTACAGGGCTTTCAAAGCCATTTTTTCCAACGGTTGAAATACCAAAAAAGTAATTATCAATTACAATTCCCTCTAAAGTGTGGGAATCTACATCTCCAACAAAACGTTCGTACTGCCATATGGGGCTGGAAGTATCCCTCCAATAAATCTTATATCCTTTAACGTTTGTATCGTTTACTTTTTCCCATTTAAATTTTGCTGAAGCTTGTACAATCCCACCAATGGATAGATTTTTGACCGCTGGAGGAGCCCAAGCTAAACTAGCCAGATTGATGGCATTCACGGCAGTGAGCTTTTTTGCATACTCAAAGTCAACCCCCGAGATAACATCACCATAGGCAATTCCATTTTCTATTCGGATATCCTGGTGCTGCATCACATAGTTTTCATGAGCCTCCATAATACGGATGCCTGCATAGCCAACATCATTAAAAGGACGGTGATGACCTCCTCTTCCAAAACGATCCAATCTATAAATCATCAGCGGATTCATTTCAGGCATATAGTGTTTTACTGTTTTGTGAACATAACGAGCCAGTTGCCTTGAAACCCCATCAACTTCTCCACCGTAAAAACGACGTGCTTTTCGAGCTCGTTCAGTTTCATTTGCTGGTACCGGTTCTGAAAAAACCCTAAAGCTTCGGTTGTCAATCACGCCATCCACTCCTTTGATATTTCCTATCATGTCGTTGTTCAGAATTCCAATCAGTTCCCAGCCTTGTTCTTGTGCATGTTTTGCCAAACCTTTGCCTCCAAATAGTCCTTGTTCTTCTCCTGCAAGACCTACATAAATAATACTGTTTTCAAAGGAATATTTAGAAAGCACTCTTGCGGCCTCTATGGTTCCTGCCATACCTGAAGCATTGTCGTTGGCTCCAGGGGAGTCGTCGGTATAATTGGTTGGATCAGAAATTCTGGAATCTATGTCACCACTCATAATAATGAATCGGTTTGGGTGGGTTGTTCCTCTTTGTATGGCAACTACATTATTGATCCAAACGGGTTTTACAATTCGATCTCCGTCTTCAGGTGTAAAGTAATTTTTTTGATAAAATACCTCTAGGCATCCGTCACAAGTATCAGAAATTTTGTCAAATTCAGATTTAATCCATCTTCTTGCTGCACCTATCCCCCGAGATTTAGATAGTGTGTCGCTCAGGGTATGTCGCGTTCCAAAACTGACTAATTTTTCGATATCCTGCTTGATGCTTTTTGAGGAAACGGCATCAATGATATCGTATATTTTTTGGTTTTCTTGAGCAAAGCCAGTACAAAAGGTCAGGGCGATAAAAAGGATATAAATAGGTTTCATCATTTTTTTTGTAAAAGGTAAAAAAAAACCGACACTTTGGGGTGTCGGTTGGATAGAGAACTGTTTGTCTTTTAGAAACAGTATTTATTTTCCTTAATCAAATGATCCGCAATCTTAGTCCTTAGTCCAAAACTGTCGGGATGGTCGATATACTCTCCATGCTTTTGGAGTACCTCAAGCAATTGATTGCGTTCGTCTTTGTTGTCGCCTGTAAGATGCAGTATGACTTCTTTGATTCGTTTAGCGATCAAACCTTGAGCTTCAAAGACATAATTTTGTGTCATCGCAATCTGAATTTCCTGACTATTAACTCCACTTCGATTACAGTTTTTAAGGGTTCTCAATATAGCAGATTCACAAAAGTAAATTTCTATCAATACATCTGCTAGTGCCTGAAGTACCTGTTGTTCTTCTTCAAGCTTAGTTCCGTATTTTTGAGTGGCATTGCCAGTAATCATTAGGAACAGTTGTTTAAAATTCTCAATCAGTTGATGTTCTTGTGCTAGAGGCCCGTCTGCGATCTCATTTGCTTTTTCTGAACCCAAACGCATGGCCGCTTGCATCACAGCAGGCATAAGTTCTAATTCTCCTTTCATTCCTTTTTTTAGTAAAAGGCCTACGGATAACATTCTATTAATTTCATTAGTACCCTCGTAGATTCTTCCAATTCGCGCATCTCTCCAAGCTGATTCCATTGGTGTATCAGCAGAGAATCCCATACCTCCTAAAATTTGAATCCCATGATCAGCACAATTTTGTACATCTTCTGATGCTCCAACTTTAATGAGGGAACATTCTATGGCAAAATTTTCAACTCCTTTAAGTTCTGCTTCCTGATGACTCAGCCCTTTATCTAGATTGTTTTGGATTTGTTGTTCTACATCATGGGCAGCTCGATAACAGGTAGATTCTCCCACATAACAAGAACTTGCCATTTGTGCAATCTTTTCTTTAATTGCACCAAAAGAAGCGATTGGCTTGTTAAATTGTACGCGTTCGTTGGCGTATTCAATCGATTTAGTAGTTACTCTTCTTTGAGCATCTAAACAGGCAACTCCAAGTTTAATTCTCCCAACATTTAATGCATTCATTGCAATTTTAAATCCTCCGTTGCGTTCACCCAATACCTTTTCAACAGGAACTCTAGTCTTGTTAAAGAAGACTTGTCGGGTAGAAGAAGCGTGAATCCCAAGTTTGTTTTCTTCTTCGCCCAATTCAATACCATTGTTCTCTTCAAAAGGAACTATAAAACCCGTTATGTTTTTATCGTCTTCAATACGAGCAAATACGATGAATAAGCTTGCAAAACCAGCATTTGAAATCCACATTTTTTGACCTGTTATTTCATAATGGCTTCCATCTTCTGATAAAACCGCTTTGGTCTTTCCTGAATTTGCATCTGAACCTGCTCCAGGCTCAGTCAAGCAATAAGATCCAAACCACTCACCTGAAGCGAGTTTAGGAAGGTATTCCTGTTTTTGATCTTCTGTTCCGTAGAGTAATATGGGTAATATACCAATACCAGTATGCGCTCCAAAAGCCGTAGAAAGTGATCCGCTAGCTCCTGAGATATAATCACATACAAGCATGGTGGAGACAAAACCCATTCCCATACCCCCGTAGTTCTCAGGAACTGGAATACTGAGAAAACCAAGTTCTCCAGCTTTTTTCATTAGACTTTCAGTAAAGGCGTAATCTTTTTTCTCGAAACGCTCCTTATGAGGCCAAACTTCTCGGTCAATGAATTCAATCACCGCCTCTTTCATCATGCGTTGTTCTTCAGAAAAATCTTCAGGTGTAAAGACCTGATCTGGATCGATTTTAGAAATTAAAAATGAACCTCCGTTTACTTCGTTTTGTGATTTAGTTTCCATAATTATTCCGTTTTTAGGATTGGGGTAAAATGTTCAAAATTCTGAGCGTTTTCTTTGATGCAACTCATGACTTCAAAGAAAACATCAATCTTCGCTGGACTCAATGACTTTTCAATCAATTGATTGAAATGAAGAACTACTGCTTTGGAGTCGTCCCTTTTTTCTTTACCAAAAGGGGTAAGGTGTATCAGGATACTCCTACCATCGTTTGGGTTTTGTGTTCTATAAATTAAATCCCGTTCTTCCATGGTATTCAATAGTCTGGACAAACTGGTTGGCTCCATACCCATCTTCGGACCAAGTGTAGTAGAGGGAGTTCCTTCCGCATCTATGCTTAATAAGGCAAAACCCGTGGCCATAGTTGAATCAAACTTATTTGCTTCTTTATTGTACATCTTGCTTACTAAGTTCCATGTGGAGCGTAACACGCTGTCAAAAGTTTCTTGTCTCATCAAGTCAAATGTATTAAAAAATACTATGCACGCATAATAAAAACAAAAAAAGTTTCGGGATTGGTATTTATTAATTTTTAAGCATACATTGATTCGATTAAGTCATCGTATTTATCTTTGATGACTTTCCTTTTAAGTTTCATAGTAGGGGTAAGGTGTCCGTCGTCTATGGTCCATTCTTCTGGGGTTAACTGAAACTTTTTAATTTGTTCCCAAGAGCCAAAGTGTTTGTTGTGAGTATCAATTTCATTTTGAAAAGCATCTATCAATTTTGCTTCCTTAACTGCAGCTGCAAGTGATGTACAACTGACCCCCTCTTCTTTTAACCAGTTGAGTACATAATCAACATTAGGTTGAATTAGTGCAGTTGGCATTTTTCTTCCAGCACCCACTACCATTATTTGTTCTATAAAGAGGGATTGTTTCATTTGGTTTTCAATTACCTGAGGAGCGATATACTTTCCTCCGGAAGTTTTAAACATCTCTTTTTTACGGTCAGTTATTTTTAAAAATCCACCTGCATCAATTTTACCAATATCTCCTGTGTGAAAATAGTCGCCGCTCATCACCTCTTTAGTTTTTTCTTCTTCTTTGTAGTATCCCATCATGACGTTGGGACCTTTACATAATATTTCACCATCTTCAGCGATTTTGACTGTTACACCGTCAATGACCTTACCAACCGTACCTATACGAAAATGACTTTCTCTCATGTCGTTGACCGAAATCACGGGTGAGGTTTCAGTCAGTCCATAGCCTTCGACTAATGTCATGCCTGCCGCAGTAAATACTCTTGCCAATCTAGGTTGTAAAGCTGCACTTCCAGAGGCTATCAATTCAAGATTTCCACCAAGGGCTTCCTTCCACTTAGAGAGGATGAGTTTACGTGCTATTTTGAGCTTAAATTCATACCAAGCTCCATTTTGACCATAGGGTTCATATTGTAGACCAAGATCAACTGCCCAATAAAAGAGCTTTTGTTTGATACCGCTTAATTCTTCCCCTTTTCCATAGATTTTATCGTAAACTTTTTCAAGTAAACGAGGCACGGCTGTCATGACCTCAGGTTTTACCTCACGTAAATTATCTGCTATGGTTTCAAGAGATTCTGCAAAATAAACGGAAACACTATTGAACATATAGATGTATAAAATTACCCGCTCAAAAATATGACAGACTGGAAGAAAGCTCAAAGCAGAAGCATCACCTATAGTAAGAGGTAATCGTTTTGAACTTGAAAGTACATTTGAAACAACATTGTGGTGACTCAGCATAACCCCTTTAGGAACTCCAGTAGTTCCAGAGGTATAAATAATGGTTGCCAAATCTTCAGATTTTACGGCATCCTTTCTCTTTTGAACAGTTTTATGATGCGGCTTATTTTTCCCAACTTCCAAAAGTTCACTCCAGTGAGCACAACCTTTGATTTTATCAAAACTGTAGATTTTTTTCAGGGATTTGACATTTTTTTCAATGTCCATTACCTTGTCATATACTTCCTGATCCGACACAAAACAGTACTGACTTTCAGAATGGTTGAGAATGTATTCGTAATCCTTTGAGGAAATAGTGGGATAAATAGGAACGTTTACAGCACCTACAGCAAGTAATCCAACATCTATTAAGCTCCATTCCGTTCGATTATTTGATGAGATCATTGCAATCTTGTCTTGAGGTTCAATCCCCAATTCAATCAATGCATTGCTGATACTTTCAGCTTGCTCACAAAACATTTCAGAAGAAATGCTTTCCCATTTACCATCGTATTTGGTAGTAAATGATTTTTCTAGTGGGGCGTTATCTTTCTGATAGGTTATAAAATCAAATAATCTGCTCGGTGTCATAAACTTCTATTTACTGCAAAATAGGAAATATTTTGAAGTAAATAAGAAAGTTTTACTTAACAGAAGATTCCAGCCAAGAAAAGGCATTTTCAAAGGCGAGTATCCAAGGGGATACTTCATCGTTTTTATCCTTAGGGTAATGTGCCCAATTCCATGGGAAAGTTGAACGTTCCAAATGGGGCATCATTACAAGATGGCGACCGTCTTGAGAACTGAGCATGGCAGCATTAAAATCTGATCCATTGGGGTTAGAGGGGTAGTCTGTATACTGGTATTTGGCAGGAATTTGGTATTTGCTTTCTGCTTCGGGGAAAGCAAATTTACCCTCACCGTGAGCCGCCCAAATCCCTAGGGTACTCCCCTCTAGGCCTTGGAGCATAATTGATTTACTTTTTTGAATACGCACTGCAGTAAATATACATTCAAATTTACCCGAGTCATTGTGAAGCATTTTGGGCTGTTGTTTAGCCTCTGGGGTAAGTAATCCAAGTTCTACAAACAATTGGCATCCATTACAAACTCCTAGTGAAAGGGTATCGGGTCTGTTGAAAAAATTTGTCAATGCTTCTTTAGCACGTGTATTATACTTGATGGCTCCTGCCCATCCTTTTGCTGACCCAAGGACATCGGAATTTGAAAACCCGCCGACGGCTACTAAAAACTGTATATCTTTCAAATCTTCTCTTCCTTCAATAAGATCTGTCATGTGAACATCGCGTACATCAAATCCACTGAGATCCATGGCGTAGGCCATTTCTCTTTCTGAATTACTTCCTTTTTCTCGAAGGACAGCAGCTTTGATTTTTTTCGATTTTAGTTTAGGTAACATCCCTTGAAAACTTTGAGGAAACTTAAACTTTAAGGGCTGTTTTACTACGTTTTCTAAACGAGCTTCTGCTAGATTACCAGCTGTTTGCTTTTTTTCCAATGCCTTTGAAGTCTCCATCCAAGAGGTTCTCATTTTGGCAATGTCTAATTCAAGATCATTAATTTTTAAAAGCTTACTGCTATTGACTTTACCCAATAGGTTTACTTTGATACCATGAGTAGCAAAAAGGGATGTTAAATCTTCTTTTGATTGTAGCACAACTGCAGGTTTTTCTGAAAAAAGTAATTTTACTAAATCACCTTCTTTAAAGCTTGAAAAGTCAAGATTCATTCCAATTGAAGTGGAAGGGAAACACATTTCCAATAAGCTTGTAATTAATCCTCCTGAGCCAATATCGTGCCCTGCTTCAATTATACCCTTTTTAATAAACTCTTGAAGACTATTAAATGCAATTTTAAAATAGTTAGCATCAGTGACTGATGGAGTTTTTGTTCCTATTGCATTTAAGCTTTGAGCAAAGGAGCTTCCTCCTAAGTGAAATTCGTCTTGGCTAAAGTCTAGATAATAAATTGAACCTCCATCTAGTTGAGCTACCGGACTGACTACATTCTTAATCCTTGCGCATTCGGCCGCAGCAGAGATGATTACCGTACCTGGGGCAATCACGTCTCCATCAGGATATTTTTGTTTCATTGATAAGGAATCCTTTCCTGTAGGAATATTAATACCCAATGCTATTGCAAAATCGGAACAGGCTTGAACAGCACTATAAAGACGCGCATCCTCACCCTCATTATTACACGGCCACATCCAGTTGGCAGATAAAGACACACTCTTCAGACCATCTTCTAAGGGTGCCCAAACAATATTTGTTAAAGCTTCCGCTATAGAATTTACACTTCCTTTAGCAGGGTCTATTAAACCACTGATGGGTGCATGTCCAATAGAAGTTGCGATTCCTTTATTTCCAGTATAGTCTAAGGCAATTACACCGCAGTTGCTGAGGGGAAGTTGGATTTCACCTACAGTTTGTTGTTGTGCTACTCGACCGCTTACACATCGGTCTACTTTATTGGTGAGCCAATCCTTGCAGGCCACAGCCTCCAATTGTAAAACTGTTTCAATGTATTTTTCAATATGTTCACCATTATATGAAATAGCAGAAAAATCAGCTTGAATGGTCTGGTCTTCCATTATGGTTTTGGGTGCACTTCCAAACAAGGCTGAAAGTGATAAATCCACTGGCTTTTCTCCAGTTTTTTCAGAAACAAAACAAAAATGGTGATCTTCTGTCACTTCTCCTACGATATAGAAAGGTGCTCGCTCTCGGCATGCAATTTTTTCCAATAAGGCTGCATCTTGCGGAGCTAAAATCAACCCCATCCGTTCTTGAGATTCATTACCTATAATCTCTTTTGCTGAAAGGGTAGTATCTCCTAAAGGTAAGGCGTCAATATGGATGGTTCCTCCAGTATCCTCAACCAATTCAGAAAGGCAATTGAGATGACCGCCTGCTCCGTGATCGTGTATGGATACAATGGGGTTGGTTGGCGCTTCTACTAAAGCTCGAATTGCATTGGCTACTCGTTTTTGCATTTCGGGGTTAGATCGTTGAACGGCATTGAGTTCAATAGCACTTCCAAATGCGCCTGTGTCTGCTGATGAAACCGCAGCTCCACCCATTCCGATTCGGTAATTATCCCCTCCAAGTATGATGATTTTATCTCCCTTTTTAGGTATTCTTTTTTGTGCCTGTTCTTTCTTTCCGTAACCGATTCCTCCAGCCAGCATGATGACTTTATCAAAGCCTAATATCTCATTGTTTTCTTTGTGTTCAAAGGTCAAAAGAGATCCAGCTATTAGAGGTTGTCCAAATTTATTGCCAAAATCAGAGGCACCATTGGACGCTTTAATGAGAATATCGATAGGTGTTTGATACAGCCATTTACGCACTGGGAAAGCACTTTGTTGACGATCTTCCTGTACTCTGGAATAGGGAGTCATATAAACGGCGGTACCTGCTAAAGGTATTGAACCTTGACCTCCTGCCAATCGGTCTCTAATTTCTCCTCCAGACCCAGTAGCTGCACCGTTAAAAGGTTCGACAGTGGTTGGAAAATTATGGGTTTCAGCTTTTAAGGATATTACACTGTTTATGGTATCTTTTTTATAGCTGCTTGGAACATCTCCCTTTTGAGGAGCAAATTGTTCGATCTCTGGACCCCCAATAAAAGCGACATTGTCTTTATAAGCAGAGACGATAGTATTGGGGTTAAGTTTTGAAGTGTTTTTTATTAATTTAAAGAGGCTTTCTTCTTTCTCTTCGCCATCAATGATAAATTGACCGTTGAAAATTTTATGTCGGCAGTGTTCAGAATTTACTTGAGAAAAACCGAAAACTTCTGAATCTGTAAGTGGTCTTTTTAAGGAGGATGCAAGATCTTCAAGATAGCTTACCTCTTCATCACTTAATGCGAGACCTTCTTGTTCGTTATAAGCTGCGATATCTTTAATTTGTTGAACAGTCTCTGGCAATAAATCAACCTCAAAGAGTTTTTGATTTAAAGTGTCAAATGAAGTGACTAACATGGGGTCGGGATTTTGAACGCGACTTTTTGCCTCATAGACTTCAATACGTTCAATTCCTACCAAACCCATATTTTGTGTAATTTCAACTGCATTTGTACTCCAAGGAGTAACCATAGTCGCTCGCGGACCATAAAATAATCCACTAAGGGCAGTGTTGTCTATAAGTGGCTGATCTCCGAATAACCAGCTTAATTTTTCTTTTTGAGGGTGAGGAAGCGGTTGGTTGCATTTTACTGCAAAAACTTGGACTGATGAATCGCCAAAAAAGAGGATCATGCGTGTGAAATTAAAGTACAAAAATAAGGCATTCCAATCACATAGTTAAGCCATCCAAGAAGCTAATAATTGAAGTTATCTTCTTTTTATTCACAGCTTAGATTTATTTAAGATTAAGTGTTTTTTGGAATATTTAGTTGTTTAAATCTGATCTGATGATAAGTTAAAAAAAATCCTATATTGCATTTAAATAGTCTTTAAAAATGGAAACTAAAATCCCCAATAACGCACATAAAGAGATTCCTGGAAATCCTTCTACTGCTAAAAGTAGTAGCATTGGTCTTAGGACTTCTGCAACATCTGATAGCCTTAGGGTATTGAGTATTGAAGACTGGAATTTTTGGCTACACAATGGATTTGTAGTAATAAAAAATGCAGTAAGCCGAGAACAAGCACAAAAAACAGCTGATTTTCTCTGGGAATTTGAGGAAAAAAATCCCAACAACCCAGAAAGCTGGTATACGGCAGCTCGCGCTGAGATGCAAATGAAAGAACTTCAGGGAACAGGAATGGTCGAAGTTTACAATCATCAGTTGCTTTGGGAAAATAGACAAACAGAACGGGTGTATAACGCCTTTGTTGATATTTGGGGAACAGAAAAGCTATGGGCAACTATAGACCGAGCAAATCTCAATTTTCCCATTCAACCTGGTTTTGAGTATAAAGGTTTTATTCATTGGGATTACGATCCCGAAACCAAACCTCAAAATGTACAAGGAGTTTTGGCTTTAGCGGATCAAACCAACTTGGAAATGGGTGGATTTCAGTGTATCCCCTGGCTTTACAGAAACTACGACAGCTGGAAGCAATCACAACCAGAAGACCGCAATAGATTTCAGCCAGACACCAAAGGTCTAGAAGGACACTTTGTAAAAGTTCCATTAGAAGCAGGTGATTTGTTGATTTTCAATAGCCTTGAACCTCACGGAATACGTCCAAATAATTCTAAGGATAAAGTCAGAATCGCACAATACATCTCCATGATGCCAGCGGAAGAGGAAAATATTGCTCTTAAAGAATGGCGAATAAATTCTTGGAAAAATAGAATTGCTCCTGAGGGTCACGCTTTTCCTGGCGATCCGAGAAATTGGGAACAGACAAAATACAATACAGCAAAATTAAGTACTCTAGGAGAAAAACTATTGGGTCTTAAATCCTGGGATTAAACAAATAGCATAACGATGGTCAATACCGCTCCTGCTAGGGCAAAGTACATTCCCTTTTTAAATGCAGGCATTTTGGGTGTAAACATCCAAAAAGAGGATAAAACAAAAAAGAGCAAGGAAGCTCCAAAAAATAGGTTCAAATAATAAAATGGACTCTCCGTAGTCGCTTTGTGAAGTTTTTCCATTTTTTGTAAAAGTATGGGAAGCTTCATTTTCTTTACTTCTGCCAATCCACTTTCTTCATTATAGTTTCCTTCTTTAAAATAGATAATATCCCCTTCTTTTTTATCGACCTTGACATCAATCTTGAGCTTTGAACTCAACTCACCCACACTGAGGTTTGCAGCTAACTGTTGTTGTTCAATCACTTCTTTTTTCAAAAAATTTGTTCTTCTGAAAATCATCAATGAGCCACTAAGTGCATACATGGCCATGATGCCGGCTAGAAAATAACCTAAATAGCGGTGAATGATTCTAACTTTAAGCGAAAAAGGGGTTTTATTATCTTTCATAAAGACAGCAAAAAATTGATTCCGAAATTAATATTTGGATTTTAATAATGAATAATAATTTAGATTTTATTTAGACTGGCAATGTAAAATCCATCAAAACCAGTTTGATGCGTTAAAAAGCGTTGTTCTTTTTCAAGTGTAAAGACACTTCCTACTTCAGACTTCAGAAAGCGCCTGATTTGGTCCTGATTTTCATTGGGAAAAATTGAGCAAGTAGCATAAAGTAAAGCACCCCCGTTTTTGACAAGCACAGCATTCTTTTCTAAGATTTGCTGTTGGAGTTGTTCTAGTGCTTCAATTCGTTCTGGATTCATTTGCCATTTTGCTGCAGGGTTTCTTTTCAACACTCCTAATCCACTGCATGGAGCGTCGATCAGAACAATATCGGCAGTTCCCATAAGTTTTGTATAAAGTTGAGTATCATCAGTAGTGGAGGTTTGAATATTAGAGACTCCATTTCTTAGTGCTCTTTTCTGAAGTTCATCTAACTTATTTTGATGAGGATCAAAGGCAATAATTTTGCCTTTATTTTTCATGATTGCAGCCAAATGGAGGCTTTTCCCACCACTGCCTGCACAGGCATCTACTACTAGGTTTCCAGGTTGTGGATTGGCCCAGTGCGCAACTTGTTGTGAGTTAGCATCTTGAATTTCAAACCCACCTTTGAGGTAGATTGGATTTTGACTGAGCTTTTGGTGTTTTTCAAGGATTAAAGCCTCTGGGATGGTTGAGGACTGAGTCGCTTTAATATTAAAATCCTTTTTTAAACGTTTTACTAGACTTAGAGGATCATTTTTAAGCGTATTAGCGCGTATAACGAGTGGTGCCATTTGGTTTAGTGATTGACTTTCTTTATTCCATGTGTCTTCATCAAAACTTTTTAAGCCCAATTCATCAAGCCAGTCAGGCAGTGACTCTCTTGTTTTTCGGTCAGTGGTTTTTGCATTTAATGGAAACTCAATTTTTAAGTGCTTTAATGTGGCTATTTCTTCCCACTCGGGTAAGGCTATTTTTTTGGTTAAAATCCAAATTCCTAATAGCTCCCAATAATAGTTTTCTGACTGGGTGTTGAGGTCTCCCAGATACTGATAGGTGCGTTTCCAGCGTACACAATCCAAAACCGCTTCTCCCAACTGGCGGCGATCTCTTGAACCCCATTTTCTATTTAGTTTTAAAAGCCGATTAAGGCAAGGGCGTAAAGCCTCATTTTTATCCAGAATTTGTTGAAGTCCTTCAACAATCCCCAAAGCAACATTTCTATGTATTTTCACAAAGGTAAAGGTATCGTATTATTCTTTCTCCTTTTCCTTTTGTTTCTCTTTTGAACGATTCCGAATTCGTTTGAACATCATTTCGTCAAATTCTTTTTCCTGCTGGAGAATTCTCAGTACTATTTTTGCACGAATTGATTTTAAAAGCTTTTGATTTCGTTTGTGTTTAATGGTCATACCGAGTTGTTCGAATTGGTAATAATCATTAATGTATTTTGATGCGCTTTCAGAAGAAATTGTATCGTAGGCCTCTGTTAGTTCTTTTCTTAATTTTCGTTTGAGTACCCACACCTCATCGTGATATTTATTTTCAGATTCCTCAAAAATTATTTTAAAGGATTCTATTTCTGCATTGTTGAGTTCGGTATTCTCAAGAATGAAGTTCAATTTCATCTCTTTAAATCGTTCAAATCGACTGTTTTTTTGGGCAAAAGTCGGATTGGAGACTAGGAGTATTGAAAGCATCATAAAAATACCATTAAGTCTTTTCATCTCTTAGGGTTTAGTGATTTGATCAAATAATGGGCTTTCAATTTCATTGTCTTCCATTATAGAAAGCATTTCGTAGCTATCGAAGTCTTCCAAATAATAGCTTTCAATAAAATCATTCAAGGCTTGTTCTTTTTTAATTTCAACTGTAGCGGGTTGCTCAAAAAGACCAATAAGAAGAAGTATAGCTGCAGCTGAGGCAATAAAACCATAGATCAGATTATTCGAACTTCTTTTGGAAGTAGGCGAAGAGGTAACTACTTCTTGTAGTATCTTTTTCTCTAAATCCTCAAAATAATTTTCAGGAGTACTGAAAGGATTGAGTTTTGAGATAGAGTCTTCTGAATTACAAAGTTCTTCTTCGAGCTTTTCAAAATAGCCTTTTGGAACTTTAAATGGATTATGTTGTTTGAAATCAGTCATTCAATTCAGTTTTAATTTTTTTTACAGCATGGTGGTAAGAAGCTTTTAGCGCACCAACGCTTGTATCCAAGACTTCAGAAATGGCTTCATACGTCATGTTGTCAAAATACTTCATACTAAAAACTATACGTTGTTTTTCAGGTAATCGAGCTAACATTTTTTGAAGCTTTAAAGCTGCCTCATCGCCGTCAAAATAAGAATCTGCCATCAGTCCGTCAGCTTTTGCCTCTATCCACTCAGTATTTTGCAGTCCCATTTTAGCTGCCTTGCTGTTAATAAAGTTTAAAGACTCATTGGTCGCAATTCGATACATCCAGGTGTATAGGGAGCTATTTTCTCTAAATTTATCAATGTTTAAATGGATTTTAATAAATGTATTTTGAACCACATCATGAGCGTCATCGTGATCAAGTACTAACTTACGAATGTGCCAATACAAACGTTCCTTATATTCTGAAACGAGTTTTTTAAATGCTTCATCCTTGGTTAAAGGGTCGCGAAGTGCACTAATAAATATGGACTGTTGTTTCAACAATTTGTTATTTCTTATATAGACAAAAGGTAATTAAAAAAGTTTAATCCATACGTTGCATTTGAACCCAGCTTTTGTATTCCTCACTATTTTTAAGTAGACTTTTATGAGTTCCTGAAGCGACGATACTCCCTTGCTTGAGTACCAAAATGAGGTCTGCTTTTTGTATGGTCGATAATCGGTGGGCAATTACAAAGGAAGTTCTGTTTTTCATCAGCTCTTCTAGAGCAATTTGAACCTGTTGTTCGGCTTCTGTATCAAGAGCAGAGGTGGCTTCGTCGAGGATTAACAAATCAGGATCTTTAAGAAGCGCACGTGCAATTGTCAATCGCTGTTTTTGTCCACCCGAGAGTTTGTTTCCTGAATCACCAATACGTGTTTGGTATCCCTCAGCTAATTGGGTGATGAATCCATCGGCATTGGCAGCCTTGGCAGCAGCCTCAATTTCCTTAGCTGTAGCTGTTGGATTTCCGAGTTTAAGGTTGTTGTAAACACTATCGTTAAAAAGTATGGATTCTTGGGTTACCATCCCAATTTTTTGATAGAGGCTCTCTTTAGTAATCTGGTCAATCGGAATACCATCAATGGTGAGCTTGCCTTGGTCGATATCATAAAATCGATTGAGTAGATAAGTTAGGGTTGTTTTACCACCTCCTGATGGTCCTACTAAAGCAACCATTTGCCCTTTTTTTACCTTAAAGGAAACTTCTTTTAGTACTGGATTTTCCTCATAGCGAAAGGCGACTTTGTCGAATACAATAGAAGCTGAAAAGGAGTTTAGCTTTTTTGCATTTGGAGCATCTTTCAACCGATCTTCAGTATTTAAAATTTCAAGTATTCTTTCAGCAGCCGCATTTCCTTTTTGGATACTGTAACTGGCTTTACTTATTGCCTTTGCTGGGGTAAGTATATTATATGCCAACCCCATGTAAACAATAAATGAAGTTCCTGAAATACTCCCTTCAACCAATACCATATTTCCTCCAAACCAAAGTAGTACTCCGATGGCCACTATACCTAAAAACTCACTTGCAGGACCGGCTAAACTTGCACGGTGTAAAAGTTGATTTGAAAAATTGTAAAAGCGAGTAGTGGCAGCTTTAAACTTTTCTTTAAAGTGATCGCCAGCAGCAAAGGTTTTTATGATTTTTTGACCGTTGACCGTTTCGTCTATCAGTGAGAGAAAATCACCTTGCTCTTGTTGTATTTTATCGGACTGGCCTTTAAGTCTTTTACCAATATGGGAAATGATCAAACCTGAAATTGGAATAAAGAAGAGTACGAATAAGGTAAGCTTGATACTAAAAAAAAGCATGGCTGCCAATGAAAAAAGTATGGTCAAAGGCTCTCTGACGATCAATTCCAAAATCGATAAAAATGAAATCTGTAACTCTGTTACATCACTGGTGATTTTAGCCATTAAATCCCCTTTCTTTTTTTCGCTAAAATAGGAGATAGGAAGACTGATAATTTTTATATAAATGGCATTACGTAAATCTTTGATGATGCCGTTTCGTAGGAAAGTAATGAAGTATAACGCCAGATAGTTACTGATGTTTTTTAAAAAAAACAAACTCAACACCAAACCAATAACCACGATCAAAGTGGTTTCAGGATCTTGCTCTACCCGTGAAGCAATATAAAAATTAAGACTATCTCGAATGTAATGGTGAACACTGAATAGACCTTGGTATTGGGCAGGCTCAATTTGTTGTTCTGTTGTTTCGAAAAGCACATTGAGCATGGGTATTAATGACACAAAGGACAAGGCGCTAAAAAGAGCGTAAAGGGCGTTAAATAGAATATTTAGGAATGCATAGCCCTTGTATTTCCAGCCAAATTGTAAGATGTTTTGGAACGATGATTTCATTAAGGCAAAATTAATGAGCTCAGTTCATCTAAACGTATTTCTAGGGTTTTTTCTTGTTCTTTCCAGCTTTGATCAGGGTCGAATTTTTGATTGATGCTAAAGTAATATTTGATTTTTGGTTCTGTTCCACTGGGTCTTAAGGCAATTTTTGTTCCGTCTTCTAATTTAAAAATCAAGACATTTGAGGGACTGTATTGAAGTTTTTCCTCTTCTTTTCGTTTGAAGTTGTAGGAAGTAAGATGAAGGTAATCCTCTAATATCATTACATCAATACCGCCGATGCTTTTGGGTGGAGATTTTCTAAAATTCTCCATTTGTTCTGCGATGTATTCAACCCCTTCTTTTCCTTTTTTAGTAATGGATACCAGTCGTTCTTTATAGGCTCCATATTTTTTATAGCATTCAATTAAAAGTTCGAAAAAACTAGATCCGTTATTCTTTGCTTCATTGGCAATTTCACAAGCTAAAAGACTAGCCGAAATGGCGTCTTTATCTCGAACTGAATCTCCCACGAGGTACCCAAAACTTTCCTCTCCACCTCCTATAAACTCAAGTTCAGGAAAGCCTTCTATAAGCTTGGCAATCCACTTAAATCCAGTGAGTGTATTTTTATACTGTACACCATGGTGCACAGCAATTTGCTGGATTAAAGGAGTAGAGACTACGGTTGAAGCAATAAAACAATTTGAATTTAAGGTATTCTCAGCTGCCCTTTTTTGAAGTAAAAAATCGGTTAAAACAGCCATGATTTGATTGCCATTTAAATAACACCAGGCTGATTCAGCATCTTTTACAACTAAGCCAAATCGGTCAGCGTCGGGATCTGTACCAATAACAAGATCTGCATTTTTTTCATTTGCCAAAGCAACAGCCATTTTGAGGGCTTCTTGTTCTTCTGGATTTGGAGATTTTACAGTTGGAAAGTCCCCGTTTGGATCAATTTGCTCCTTTACGATAGTAAGCTTGTCATATCCAGCTTGTTCTAGGACCTGAGGTAAGGCCGTTATGGAGGTTCCGTGTATGGGAGTAAAAACAATTTTAAGTGGCTTATTCTTACTTTTATCAAACAAAGCTGAATTTAATACGTCTTTTTGGTAGGCAGTATCAACTTCTTTGTCTATGTATTGTAATAGGGCTGGATTTCCATCAAATTGAATGGATTCGAAAGCAGTGTCAAGGATTCTTTGACTAATTGCCTCGTCATGTGGAGGAACAAGCTGGCCTCCGTCTTTTCCATAAACCTTATATCCATTGTATTCAGGCGGATTATGTGAAGCAGTAAGCACTATTCCACATTGAGCATTTAAATGCCTCACAGCAAAAGAGAGCTCAGGTGTTGGCCTCAAATCACTAAAAAGATAGCAGTGAATCCCATTTGCAGTAAAAATATCTGCACATATTTTTGCCAATTCTTTACTTTGATGCCTGCAATCATAGGCGATCACAGCACAAATTTTCTCATTTGGATGTTGTTCCTTTAAATATTCCGAGAGTCCTTGTGTGTTTTTACCCAGAGTGTATTTATTGATTCGATTTGTTCCAACACCCATAATCCCACGCATTCCGCCAGTACCAAATTCCAAATCTTTATAAAAAGCGTCTTCCGCTTCCTTTGGGTTCTTAGCGAGAAGTGCCACTTGATTTTGTGTTTGCTGATCAAAAGGAGTGCGTAACCATTGCGCTATACGAGTTTCAATATTCATAGGTTAAGTTTTTTCTTTGATGTGATAGCGTTGGGTCAATCTCGCATTTCTCAGTACCAATTCCCCTAAAAAACCAGCGATAAAAAATTGGCTACCTAAAAGCATTAATGTCAATGCAATATAGAACTCAGGGCGTTCTGTAATTAATCGGGCATTGGTATCAAAGTACAACTTATCAATTCCAAGGTAAAGGGTAAATCCAAACCCAAAAAACAACATTATTGTCCCCCAAAGGCCAAAAAAGTGCATGGGTCTTTTTCCAAAACGATTGATAAACCAAAGTGTGATAAGATCTAAAAAGCCCTTAAAAAATCGATCTGCTCCAAATTTTGTTTGACCGTATTGTCTCGCCTGGTGTTGGACTACTTGCTCTCCAATTTTTTGATATCCTTCCTGAGATGCCAAAACGGGTATATACCGATGCATCTCCCCGTGAACGTCAATATTCTTGACAACATCAGCTCGATAAACTTTAATTCCACAGTTAAAATCGTGAAGTTTTATGTCAGAGACCCTTCTTGCTGCCCAATTAAATAATTTGGAGGGTAAATTTTTAAAAAGAACGGAATCAAAACGTTTTTTCTTCCATCCGGAGATTAAATCCAAGTTTTCTTCTTTAAGTGTTTGGATCATTTTTGGGAGCTCATCAGGGGAATCTTGCAAATCGGCATCAAGGGTAGCCACAAATTCTTTTTTAGCTTCTTTAAAACCTGCGTGCAATGCCTGAGATTTACCGTAATTTTTTGCAAAGCGAATTCCACTAACTTCTGGATATTCTTTAGCCAATGAACTAATTGTTTCCCAAGAGCCATCTGTACTTCCGTCGTCTATAAAGATGATTTCATAAGAAGAAGCCTTACTATCTAAAGCTTTACTAATCCATTGATGAAGAGGAATCAAAGATTCTTTTTCGTTTAGAAGAGGTATTACAATAGAAAGTTCAAAGCGAGTGTGCATTTAACACAAAACTACAAAATTTGGCTTATTCAGGCCTTGATTTCTTAACGATTAAGCCCCCGATCAAGGAAATGATGAAACCTATAAAAAGTGAACCGATGATTTGGAAAGCAGAACGAATTAAAGGGCCCGAAAATTTTTCTTGCATAGAACGAATTCCATCCAGTTGGTCTTGGGTCATTTCTGGATTGTCAATTCTCATTTTTTCAAGTTGAAAGTCCAAAGCCTTTTCCATCATATTTGGGTCCAAGAACTCAGTCAATACAAAGGTATAAGCCACGCCTATCAGCCCAGCAAGAGCCGATATTCCCAAGCCAATTTTAAGAGCTTCAGAAAGGCTGAGGTATCCCTCATTTAGTTTTTTATGATCTATAAACGAATAGATCAATACACCAATCATGATAACTATACCGACAATCCCAGTCATTTGTGATTGTTGGTAATGCATATCAAGAAAATAGAGCATTAGATTAAAGGCAATGGAGATTGCCGAGAGGATTAGGGCATAGTTGATGATAGTTGATTTGATTGAGGGAGTCTGGTTTTCCATGGTAAAGTGTTTAAATTCTAGCCTAAGATAAAAAAAGATAAAGAGTTCGTGATATTTTGAAAAATAAAATTAAATTTGCAGTCGATTTTAGCATTATGAAAGCAGAAATTCACCCAGAAAATTATCGTTTAGTGGCATTTAAAGACATGTCAAACGACGATGTGTTTATTACAAAATCAACTGTAAATGCCAAGGAAACTATTGAAGTTGAAGGCGTTGAATATCCTCTTGTAAAATTGGAGATCTCAAGAACTTCGCATCCGTTTTACACAGGTAAATCCAAACTCGTGGACACCGCTGGTAGAATCGACAAGTTTAAAAACAAATACGCGAAGTTTAAAAAAGAATAGAATACCCTCAATCTAGTGTTACCCAAAGCCGTGTTTTCACGGCTTTTTTTATTCCTTATAAACGTTTTTTAACACGAGTAAATTGATGGGATTTATTTCCATTCCCTTTACCCCTTTTTGAATAAATCGGACAACTTCGTCGTAGTAGAGGGGGATTATAGGATGTTGTTGCATTGCCAAAGCATCCATATCCCTGTATTTTTGAATCCTCAAACTGTCTTTTGGGGTTGCCATTGCAAGGCGATATAAAGAGTCAAAAGCTTTGTTTTGGTAGTGGGTGTAGTTTGGGCCATTAGGGGAAAAATTAGTGCTGTAAAACAAGGAAAGGTAATTTTCAGCATCAGGGTAATCCGCAATCCAACTGGCTCTAAATAGTTCTAATTTTCCCGATGATTTGGCCTGTCTTAATGTTGCTGTAGGCATCACCTCTACTTCAAGTGCAATTCCAATTTTTTGCATTTCCCTTTGGAGGTATTCGCAAAGATCAAGATAATTGGCATCTGTAGTTAAAGTGAGTCTGGGAGGAGAATTAGTTTCCTTTATATATTCCTCAACTAGTTTTCTCGCTTTTTCTGGACTGTAGTTAAAGTCTTGTTCTGAACTCCCTGGAAGTCCTTTGGGTATAAATCCTTTTTTTGCTGGATAACCTATATTATTTCTCAAATAAGCAATCATTAATTTACGATCAAAACCAATATTAAGTGCTTCTCTTATTTTGGGTGACTGGATTGCAGGATTTGAATTCTCGAGATAGATGCCTATATACTCTGTATTCAAGTAGGGTCCGTTGAGAAGTTCTAAACGGTTTTTATAATTTTCTTGAAGTTGACCTATAGGGGTTAAAAGTTCATCTTTATAAGAGCTATCCAATGAATTGATAAAATCCAACTTGCCTTGTAAAAATAACATAAACTCACTTTGAATATCGGGAATGAATTGAATTGCAATGGATTCCAAGTAGGGCAAGGAGTTCCCAAGGGAGTCTCTTTCAAAATAGTTATTGTTTTTTCGCAATACAAGCTTGATGTTTTCTTCCCACCTTTTAAAATAAAAAGGGCCTGTTCCAATGGGGTTGGATCGAAATCGATTGCCATAGTGATTGACTACTTCTTTGGGAACCACTGCACAATAACGCATAGAAAGTAGACCTAAAAACCCAGGAAAAGGATTTTTAAGTTGTATTTTCAAAGTGTGAGTATCAATTGCTTCGTAATGTGCTACTTGCTGCATGACCCAACTGCCTGGGGAAGCTACGTTGGGGTCGGTAAGTCGGTTAAAGCTAAAGACAAAATCTGAAGCATTCACCCTTCGAGTAGTTGATGCTCCAAAAAGGGGAGAAGGGTGAAAATAAACATCTTCCCGAAGTTTAAAAGTATAGGTCATCCCATCTTCGCTAATTTCCCAATTGCTTGCAATTTCAGGTTGTATTTTTAGTTGATTATCTAACTGAACAAGGCCATTAAAAAGTTGATTAACCGGCCAAATATTTTGAGGATTTCTGGCAAATGCAGGATCTAAAGAGGTCACATTTCTGTATTCGTTGTATCGGAATACACTTTTAGAATCCAACACATTCGCATCAGTACACGCATTCAAAATGAACAGCATTACATAGGCGATACTTAAATGAAATAAAGGCCCTTTAAACATCAATTATTTTGTTGATATATTTGCGTTAAAATTACGTTTTTAAAGATAGCTATGGAAAAAACTTTACTTCCTCAAGTAAAAACAGCAACGGATGCAGTTCGGGTTGCTTTTCACACGCTTGGATGTAAGCTCAATTTTTCTGAAACTGCTACCATAGCAAGATCTATTGAAAACGAAAATTACCAAAGAGTCTCTTTCGATGACTTTGCTGAGGTGTATGTGATCAACACTTGTTCAGTTACTGAAAATGCTGACAAACGGGTCAAAGGTCTGGTCAATAAAGTTTTAAAGCAAAACCCAGAGGGTTTTGTTGTTGCTTTAGGTTGTTATGCTCAACTACAACCCGAAGCAATTGCTGCTTTAGATGGAGTTGATTTAGTTTTAGGCGCATCTGAAAAATTCAAGCTCAATGAATACATTCATGACCTCAGTAAAATTCCTCAAGGGGAGGTACATTCTTGTGAAATAGAATCGGTTGATTTTTATGAAAGCAGTTATTCTGTAAGTGATCGAACTCGAGCTTTTTTAAAGGTTCAAGACGGTTGTGATTATAAATGTACTTACTGTACCATACCTCGAGCTCGAGGTGTATCAAGAAGTGATGTCTTAGAAAATGTAATTGAAAACGCCTATCGTATTGCGGAAGCTGGTTTGAATGAAATCGTACTAACGGGGGTAAATATCGGTGACTATGGAAAAGGAGAGCATGGGGATAAAAAGCACAAGCATACTTTTTTAGAACTCATTAGAGCTTTAGATGATGTAAAGCCAATAAATCGAATACGGATTTCTTCCATTGAACCCAATTTGTTGAGTTTAGAAACGATTTCATTCGTTTCTCAAAGCAAGAGATTTGTTCCTCATTTTCACATACCCCTTCAAAGTGGTAGCGATCGTATTTTAAAAAGTATGAAGAGACGTTATCTCACCCCACTCTATAGAGAGCGGGTAGAGTGGATTAAAAATAAAATGCCAGAGGCATGTATAGGTGTTGATGTAATAGTAGGTTATCCAGGTGAGACCGAGGAAGATTTTTTAGCGACCTATCATTTTTTAAATGAATTACCCGTTTCTTATTTACATGTTTTTACCTATTCTGAACGTCCAAATACTGAAGCAATTCGTTTGGACGGTATAATACCAAATGATGTCAGAGCCAAGCGGAGTAAAATGTTAATGGCACTTTCCGTAAAAAAGCGAAGAGCTTTTTATGAATCTCAACTAGGGAATACGGTTGAGATTCTTTTTGAAGGAGAAAACAAAAAAGGCTATATCACAGGATTTTCTCAAAACTATGTAAAAGTGAGAGCTCCATGGAATCCAGAATGGATTAATACGGTAAAAAAGGTAGTTTTAAAATCTATTGATGAGGAGGGGATGGTAAGGTTTATCTTGGAAGATTAGAGTTTGATTCCAATAGGAAGTAATTCTTTGTAACGTCGATTTTTCCTGACAAAACCAGCAATTTTTGGGGATGTAGGGACTACACGTAGGTTTTTGTTTTCAATGAACTCAAGAACTTTAACGATAAATGCTTCTTCAAACTTTTTGCTTTGAATGGATTCAGGAATTGAAATTTTAGTTAGAAAAATTTTTCTTTCTTGTTCTGAATACTCTATTCTGGCGAGATGGTTGTCGATTTGGACTTCAAATTGTCTTAAAAATTCATTGTTTACTAGATTCAATTCATTCATAACCTTGATTTTGAAGTAATGTTTTTAGTTTTGTATTGTCTAATATTATGGGGGACATAAAAATACAAAAAAATTGTTAACATCTTCATCAAACTCAACTTCAAAAGCAAAACCTTTGCATCTTTATTGCATGCCAGGGATGGCTGCAAGTCCAAAAATCTTTGAACATATCAGTTTGCCTTCATCTATCGAGTTGCATTATTTAAGTTGGATTCAACCCAATGAAAATGAAAGCCTGGAGCAATATGCTTTGAGATTGTGTGAGCGTGTGAAGCATAAAAACCCTCTGCTGCTTGGGGTTTCATTTGGTGGGGTTCTTGTTCAGGAAATGGCCAAACACATTGAGGTGGATAAACTCCTTATTGTATCGAGTATAAAGAACAAAAATGAATTGCCTCTTCCCATGAAAATGGCAAAAAAAACAAATGCCCACAAACTGCTTCCCACTCAATGGATTAATAGTTTGGACGCCTTGGCTTTATATACCTTTGGCAAAGGAATTCAAAAAAGACTTGAACTGTATCAAAAATACCTTTCTGAGCGAAACCCTTTTTATCTCAGTTGGGCTATTGACGCCTTAGTCAATTGGGATCAAGAGTATGCTTTGGATGAGATCATTCACATTCACGGAGAAAGAGACACTGTTTTTCCAATAAAAAATCTAAGGGGTCCACTGCATAAAATTAACGCTGGTCATGCGGCAATTATAACTCATGCCAAATGGTTTAATGATCAATTACCAAAATTATTACTCGATGAAGTTTAAAATAAAACCATTAATTTAGTAGTACTGATACGCAACTTGTATTAATTTTTTAAACTATGAAAATCAGCAAATTACTCCTCCCATTAGCTTTAGGCGTTTTGATCATTTTAGGTTTTTCCGCTTTTGACTTTAAAAATTTCACAGCATTTAATGCACATGGAGAAGAGAGCTATAAAGTCTTTGCTTTAAAATTGCCCTCAAATCTCGATTTTTCAGGAGAAGCTGTTCCTCTTGACCAGCCAGATATTAGAGAGCGTTTGGATAAGGAATTATTGGTCAACACCTATTGGCAATCCAACATGATGCTTTTACTCAAGCGCGCAAATAAATACTTCCCAACTATTGAGCTCATACTCGAAGAAGAGGGTGTTCCAGATGATTTTAAATATCTCGCGGTCATTGAGAGTGCACTAGAAAATGTTCGTTCACCAAAGGGAGCAAAAGGCTTTTGGCAAATTATGCCAGGAACTGCAAAAGAATATGGTTTGGAAGTCAATTCAAACGTAGATGAAAGATATCATATAGAAAAATCTACTCGTGTGGCATGTACATATTTAAAGAAAGCTAAAGAGCGTTTGGGTTCGTGGACACTGGCAGCAGCATCCTACAACAGGGGGATGTATGGAACAGACCGACTTTTAAGCAAGCAGCTTTCAGACAATTACTACGATTTACTATTAAATTCAGAAACCAGCAGGTATGTTTTTCGGATTTTAGCAGTTAAAGAAATCATGTCTAATCCAAGGGCGTATGGATTTATTTTTGATACTGAAGATCTTTATCAACCTATCCCTGTTCGAAAAATTGGTTTGGATACTGCAATTGGAAATATAGCTCAGTTTGCAAAAGAACAATCCATCAACTATAAAATATTGAAAATTCACAATCCCTGGCTGATTCAAAACCATTTAAACAATCGCTCTAGAAAGTATTACGAAATTTCGGTTCCAGAAACAGGGAGCTATTAGATTTTCTTCATTTGTTGTTGAATCATCTTCATCTGACCCTTTAACATCCCGTGTTTGTCCAGTTTTTTAGCTTCAGTCAGAAGTTGTTGTGCTTCACGTTTTCTTCTTTTTTGAAGGTAAATTCCTGCGAGACTCATTTTTGCCATAGCCAGATCGTGATTCATAGAGAGGCCCAGTTTTAATGCAGATTTAAAATGTTTTTCAGCCTGAGTAAGGTTTTTTTGGGATTGAATAATCCCCATCAAATAATAGTAGTATCCTTGTTGTTTGCGAACTAAATTCCTTTCTATATTGGGGATGCGGTTTAACCATTTTTCTGTTCCTACAAAATCCTGCTTTCTAAGTCTTAAAAACGAGAGAAATATAATTTCGTTTTTAAAATAGAGCAAAACAAACATTCCAGCTAGGAGAACAAACAATATTCCATTACCGATATAATCATCTGTAAATTGGTAAATACCGTAACCTAATGAGAGGACTGCAAGTATGAGTTTGATAACTTTTGGAAACATGGTTTTAATTTTCCACAAAGGTAAAAAAAATCAATCGCGAAATGTTTATTCTCATGTTTGTTAGACTAAAAAGTTGTTGTATATTTGCCCGACTCAAAAAGGAATACTATTTCAGTCTCGAAATTATGAAAAGAACATTTCAACCCTCAAGAAGAAAAAGAAGAAACAAGCACGGTTTCCGCGAACGCATGGCTTCAGCTAACGGACGAAAAGTTTTGGCTGCTAGAAGAGCTAAAGGAAGAAAGAAACTATCTGTTTCATCAGAACCGCGTCACAAAAAATGATTTCGTATATATCCTATTTTAGAGGTGTTACTTTTTTGGAAGTAGCACCTTTTTTTTATCTTCATAATCTATATTTTGATCTATGCCGAAAGTAAACTCCATTAAAAGTATTTTAGTAATTGGTTCTGGTCCTATCGTGATTGGACAAGCTTGTGAATTTGATTATTCAGGATCTCAGGCCCTACGTTCGTTAAGAGAAGACGGAATTGAAACCGTCCTTATAAATTCGAACCCTGCAACCATCATGACTGACCCCTCCATGGCAGATCATGTATATTTACTTCCTCTAACAGCCAAGTCTATCGTTCAAATTTTAAAGGAGCATCCGCAAATTGACGCAGTACTTCCTACCATGGGAGGGCAAACAGCCTTAAACCTTTGTATAGAGGTTGATGAAAAAGGTATTTGGGACGACTTTAATGTCAAACTAATTGGGGTCAATATTGATGCAATAAACATTACAGAGGATCGCGAAAAATTCCGTGAGCTCATGGAAAAAATTGATGTACCAATGGCACCTCAGGCCACAGCAAACTCTTTTCTTAGAGGAAAAGAAATTGCTCAAGAATTTGGTTTCCCCCTTTGTATTCGGGCTTCCTATACCCTCGGTGGTGCAGGTGCAGCCATTGTCTATGATGAAAAAGATTTTGATGAGTTAATGCGTCGTGGACTTGAAATCTCTCCCATACATGAAGTCATGATTGACAAGGCTATGATGGGCTGGAAAGAGTACGAGTTAGAACTGCTTAGAGACAATAACGATAATGTAGTGATCATCTGTTCGATTGAAAATATGGATCCTATGGGAATCCATACGGGTGATTCAATTACCGTTGCACCTGCGATGACCTTATCAGATACAACCTTTCAGAAAATGCGCGATATGGCGATCAAGATGATGCGTAGCATCGGAGATTTTGCTGGTGGTTGTAATGTTCAATTTGCAGTTAGTCCGGATGAAAAAGAGGATATTATTGCTATTGAGATCAATCCTCGTGTTTCACGTTCTTCTGCCCTTGCAAGTAAAGCTACAGGTTACCCAATTGCAAAAATAGCTTCTAAATTGGCAATTGGTTACAGTCTGGATGAGTTAGACAATCAAATCACCAAATCTACTTCTGCCTTATTTGAGCCAACTCTTGATTATGTCATCGTTAAGATCCCACGATGGAACTTTGACAAATTTGAAGGCTCAGACAGAACTCTAGGTTTACAGATGAAGGCTGTGGGAGAAGTAATGGGTATTGGCCGTTCGTTTCAAGAAGCCTTACACAAAGCTACGCAGTCTTTGGAAGTTAAAAGAAATGGTCTTGGAG
>Ga0181563_10000851_pt1 | contig 29764 bp, 19 predicted proteins | sample 011ome_25_FD_133759 | JGI IMG/M metagenome (GOLD analysis project Ga0181563, IMG submission 133759) | Coastal salt marsh microbial communities from the Groves Creek Marsh, Skidaway Island, Georgia - 011512CT metaG (megahit assembly) | ecosystem: Environmental > Aquatic > Marine > Intertidal...
ACAGCAGACAGAGGACGATGATGGCGCGGGCGACGATGGCGGCGATCGCGACGCCCGCCGCCGGGAAGTTTGAAAAGCGGCGCGCGTCGATGGCGTCGTCGTCGTCGTCGTCGTCGCAAGCGGCGGTTGGGGCGTCGAAGGCGGTGAGCGTGCGCGCAGCGGTTCGGTGTGGGGCGCAACGTGCTCGCGGTGTGATGCCGGTGATGGCGGTATCGACGACGAGACAGTCGACGACGACGGCGATGAGACAGTCGACGAAGACGTCGCGCGAGGCGATCGTCGCGCGCGCGGGGGGAGGCGCGGTTGAGATCAACCCGAACGATCCTCCTGAAGAAGAAGTGTTCGATATGACTCAAGATGGGCAAAAGCGTCGTTGGGGCATGGTGATTGCGCTGTTTGTTGCGTTCGTTTTGTGCAACTTGGACAAGGTTAACATGAGCGTAGCCATCGTGCCGATGGCGCAAGAGCTCGGGTGGACGACTACGCAAAAGGGTCTCGTTGGTGCGTATTTTGTTTTGTGTGTCGCGCGAATTATTGTGCGTTGAGCGCAAGATGATGATGATGTGTTTTCGCGTGACTGACGACGTCGATGGTTTTTGTTTTGTGTTGTTCTCGCGCAGCCTCTGCGTTTTTCTGGGGTTATTCGTTTACGCAAATCCCGGGTGGTTGGTTAGCGAGCAAGTACGGCGGTAAAGTTGTATTGTTCTGGGGTGTGATGTTGTGGTCGTTCGGTACCTTGATCGCCCCGATGTGCGCGGCTTTGGGGATGCCCGCGCTTTTGGCTTCCCGATTCTTGGTCGGTCTCGGCGAAGGTGTCGCGCCCTCTGCGGCGACTGGCGTGTTGGCTAAGGGCGTTCCGCCGTCTCAACGCTCCAAGGCGGTCACCACCGCGTTTGGCGGTCTTGACGTCGGCTCTTTGCTCGGTTTGTTGATCGCGCCGCCGATCATCTTCCGTTTGGGCGGCTGGCCCGCCGTCTTTTACCTCTTTGGCGCTCTCGGTTTCATCTGGGGCGCGTGGTGGTTGATGAAGTTTATGAACGATTCCAGCACCGACATGAAGGAAGAAGCCGTTGTTGGCGGTAAGAAAGCCTTGAGCATCCCGTGGGGTGCGTTCATCCGCAACAAGCAATTCTGGGCGTTGACTGTGGCTCACTTTACGTGGAACTACTTCTCTTACGGTTTGCTCGCGTGGTTGCCGTCCTTCTTGGCTGACGCCATGAACGTGACGTTGTCCAAGTCGTCTTTCCTTTCCATCCTTCCGTACTTGTCCACTGTCGTTGTTACTGCTTTGATTGCGCCGCTCGCTGGTGAACTCGAATCCAAGAAGGTTTTGACGCGCACGCAAATCCGCAAGTTCTCGCAAACCATTTGCTTTGGCGGCGGCGCCGTCATGCTCACCGCCATCGGTATGATTGTGAACTCTACTCCGGCTGCCGCAGTCACCAACCAAACCATCGCCGCAGTTGTTGGCCTCCTTTCCGTTACTTTCGGTATGGCTGCTTTCATCCGCACTGGTTTGTTCTGCGGCCACCAAGATCTTTCCCCGAAGTACGCCTCCATCATGTTGGGCGTGACGAACACCGCCGCGGCCATCGCGTCGACGCTCTCCACGTTCTTCACCGGTTACTTCTTGTCTAAGACTGGTGGCAACTGGGCGTACTCCTTGTTCTTCCCGATTGCTGCTTTGCAAATCGTTTCCGTGTTCGTCTTCCTCGTCTGGAAGTCCGACCCGGTGGATTTTGACAAGGCGAAGACGGCGTAAACGTTCGTTGTCATCGAGGGAAGTTTCTTAAATCGTAAAACACTTTGGATTCTTTTGGGTAGCAGGCGACATTTTGTTCGCACCAGTGGGTGCAACTTAGCACGCGTCTTTGATTCGATTGATTGCAATCAAATTCCCGTTAACTTATTTTAAAATACTTTGCCCGCGCGCGTTCAATTCCAACGTCGAGACACGCGACAACACCGCACCAGCGAAAAACTCCATTATTTTACGTTTATCGTGTACTACGTGGTATGCATGTGCGCTTGTGTTTTCGTTAGTTTGTGCGAACAGGAAGGAGTTGGTGATAAAAAATAAATTTATAGATAAATGTCTCCTCGTATTTACCGGTTTAGTCTTCGTTCGTACGTTCGATAAGACCTCTACTACGGCTATTAATGGCGAACCAGTTGTATGGACAACGCTTAAGCGCCGCCGGCAGCCTTGGCCGCAGCCTTGGCCTTGTTCTTCTCGTTCTTGAGGTAGAAGGTGTAGACCGTGGAAACCAACACGGCCAAGAAACCCGCGATGTACTTCCAGTTGAGTTCCTTGGGGAAGAGCATGAAGGAAATCACGATGGAGAGCACCTTGCGCAAAGACTTGACAATCTCAGCCTCGGTGGCACCGAAGTACTTGATGAGGGAGAGGATGAAAGACACGGAAGAGTAGCCCATGACAGAGAAGGCCATGATCATCGGCACAACTTGCGGGTTGGCTTGGGAGAACGCGAGGGCCGGCGCGAGACCGCCAGACGCGATGAGCGGAACCAAACCGTACGCGGTGCCAATCAACGACGCGTAGCAGAGCACTTCTTGCGTCGTGGACGGGGTTTCACAACGGAAGAAGTTCTTTTCTTCAAAGTTGGCGCAAATGGCGTCAACGCAGAGCGCACCAGCGATGAGAATGACACCAATCGGCGCGAAAGCCGGAGAGGAGGCGACATCGCCGAGGGTGAAGAGCACGATACCCGCGACCAAAATGGCGGCGGACAACCATTCCTTCCAGTTGTACTTCTTACCGACGATCAACACGGAGAAGGCCATGACGGGAATGATCTTCGCAGACTTGAACACGATACGCGTGGCGTAGTTCAAGTAAGACAACGCGTAGTTGGTCATCGCCATACCCCCGTACGTGTAAATGGAAAGAATACCGTAGTTCTTCCAAGAACCCTTACGAGAATCGTTGGTGAGCTTCATCTCGAGCGCACCGCACAAAAAGTACGTGAACGTGGTCAAAACAGTCATCCACGCCGAGAACTTAAAGCCCGGGATGCGGAACACGCCTTCTTGAAGCGCAGCGAAACCAAGCGCCGAACCCAACGAACCGGCGGCCAAGATCAAAAACGACAAGCCTTCGGATTCCGGCAAGTTCAAACCGAAAACCTTCTTTTGCTCACCCGGCGCCGCCTTGGCGACACCACCAGCCTTACTATTGTTCGCACGCAAATCACATTCGTCAGTCTCTTATCATCATCGGTACGCGAAACTCAAGTCAAAACGTACGCGCGAAACGCCCCCGTGCGCGCGCGCGCGAGGGTTTCCCTCAAAAAGCGCACATTCCGCGATCACATCGTCACCGTCATCAATCCAACAATCCCGTCGTCCTCGCGCCGTCCTCGCGCCGTCCACGCATCACATCGCACACGCAATCGCATCACATCGCCTATACGCACACAACCAAGGATGCCGCGCGAGACTTGGTCGTCGTCGCGCGCGCCATCGTCGTCGCGAGCCCGATCGCGCCGCCGTGCGCGCCCGCGAACGCCGCGCTCGCGCGCGCGTTCATCGGCTTCACCGTCGCCGCGCCGCTCGTCGCGCGTCTCGAGCTCGTCGACGCGATCGATCGCGTCGTCACCGCGCGGGTGTTCGTTATCGTCGTCGCGTACATGGAATCAATCAATGGCGCGCGCGAATGTGGAATCGATCGATCGGTCGAGCGATTGTGACGTCGCTTTCGTCGTCGCGCGGCGGCGCGCGCGCGCCCGTAAGCGTGGTAACGCTTTCCCACACACGCGGGTGTTTTGTTCGGACACATGGCATGGCATGGCATGGGCGGTGTGCCGCTGGTGTGTCTAAGGTTTGTGTAGTGTGGGGTGTGCGAAGACCATGTCGATGTGGGGGGAGGGTATATATGGTATGCGTCGGACGTATGGTACGTATACGGTGCGTGTGATGCCTGTGTGTGTTGTTTTATGTGTGCGTGCGTTGCCCGTGGTCGCGGGGCTCGCGCACGGTGACGACGGTCGCGAGTTCGCGACGCGAGGGGCGAGGGGTGATGTCGGCGCCCGGGCCATCGATGACGACACCGCACGCGTCGCCGTCGTCGTCGTCGCCGCCGCCGCCGTATGAGGACTTAGTGCTGAAGAGCGCGCAAATAGAGACGCGCGCGGGTGTTCGCGTGCGCTTCGATGCGCGAGAAACCGTGCGCGCGCTCAAGGCGCACATTGAAACCGTCTACGGCGACGTCGAGGAGACACGGGGAGAACGTGGAAGCGCGTGTCGTGATCGCACTCGTCGTCGCGTTGTCGTCGATAGCGCGTCGCAGGTGTTGATTTATAGCGGCAAGGTGTTGAAAGATGACGACGTGTTGGGGGAGGTGTTGGCGCGCGCCGAGGCGAGCGCGCGGGCGTACGATGCGGATAATGCGTCGTCGCCGACAGTAGGGACAGAGACGACGAAGATGGAGTATGTGTTGCATTTGATGGTGCGTACGCGACGGGTGGCGTCGATGAATGGGTTGAATTTGTTGGATGACGAAGGCGAGCGCGAGACACGGGAGGTTGGACGAGACGACGAGACGGCGGGGCTTGAGCGAGAACCCGTGGCACCGGTGCCGGTGCGTCGTGATTCGGCGTCTATGAGTGAAGGACACACCACGACGAGTGCGTTTGAGGCGGTGCGTTCGCCGCGCGATGGAGGGATGGCGACCCCTACGGCGAGGCGCGTGTTTGCGCCGTCGACGCCGTCGATGCCTGAGTTTGAAGGTGACGTGCGTCACGACTTTTCCTCGCGAGGGGCGGTGACGTTAGCGGCGTCGCCGCATTTGAATGCGATGTATCACGCAGCCTATCACGCGGCGTATGCATCGTTGTCGCCGAATAATGCGTTCGCGGCGCCGGGACCGCCGCCGATGAGCGCGCACACGCTCGGCGGCCAATTCTTAAACGTACAAACCCCACCGCATGTCGCACAGTTTGGCACCCCAGGGTCATGGACGCAAACAGATCATCGCGCAAACGCTCAGAATCTCGCGCAGGCACAGAACGCACACGCGAATCATCCAGATTTGCCAGCCGGATTGAACATTCCGCCGGGAGCGCGCGTGCGCGTGATTCACATTCGCATCGATTTGAAGCTCATTTTCAAGTTGTCGATGATGGTGTTCTTCTTATCGCAAGATGCCTCAACAGCTAAATTCATCATGTACATTTTGGCGGCGATTTTGGTGTATCTGCAGCAAACGGGAGCGCTCGCGGTAATTGCGAGATGGCTCACTGGAAACGACGCCGTCGGTCGAGGCGGTGAGGCGGGCGCGAATAACGGTGGGGCGAATCGAAATAACTTCGGAGATATGAATGGCATCCGAAACGGCGATGGCAACGATGAGTTCTTCAACAACCGAGGCTACGTCCCTCCAGCGCGCGCGACGCACGCCTGGGGACATCGCGAAATGCCGCAGTCCTTGTTTGGTGAAGTAAAAATTCTCCTGTATAGCTTTTTGGCGTCAATCTTTCCGAGCTGGCTTCCGCCGCGACTTCACGAAGCACGCCGCGCGCACCAAGATTGAATTCATTTTAGCGTCACACATACTCGCGCACGCGCGTGTGTTAACACTTGTAAAAAATTAAACATGTTTGGTTGGTAGTGACGTCGGAGTGGCGTTACAACTCAAAGAATTCGCTAAAATTACTAGTTTTCATGCGCATGTTTTCCGTCTACACGTCCGACTTGCGCACTGTTGAATGCGTGCTTGGCTCTTGAGCGAGGAGAATACGACTCCAGCGTGAGTTGAGAATCCTCGCGGTGCATGACGTTCAGCGCGGCGTCGGAGTGTTGCGGCGGAGCACGTTCAACCCCGCGAGCGCTCATATACTTCTCGTACGCGTACCAAGCGACGCCTGCCGAATTGAACACAATTCCACTTAAATTCGTCGCACTCGTGTGTACCTTGAAGGCAAATAATCCAGCGATGCCTTGTACGATGCTCTTCGTTCGCCCCACGACGGATGTCGTCAACGCTTCGTTCAACTGCGTGCATAAATACGTGGCGTAATTCAAGACGAACGCCGACGAACAACTCAATAAAAATGCAAATAAAAAACCAACTCGAGAGAGATGCTCGTACTGAAACACGCGATGGTGTTCGCCAAAGGCAAATACTACGCACATGCTCAGAGGTGCGCTCCACAACGAGTTGTACAATAACAACGTAAACGAATCGAGTTGCAACTCGTCGCCAATTTTTCCCACTAAAACAACATACATCGCCGTCGTCGCCGCGGACATCAAAGCCACTATATATCCGAGTAGGGTAAACTCTAAATCCCCCACCCCAGCGAGCACGCCGCCGAGCGTGGTTAAAAACACCGCCGCTTGCACGCGACCGCTCGCAACCTTACCCAACAACCCGTAGTCTAACAACATCACAAACGGCGTCGTCGCCGACTTCAACACTCCATACATTGGGATATTCACCAACGACAACGCCGTCATGTCCAGCACCAACTTGAGCTGAAACACCGCGCTCACGATAAACACGCGCTTAAACGCCGCTCGCGAAAACTTCTCCCCGCGTCGCTTCACCACTCCCACGCGCTCGAGCGTGAGTATCGCCGCCACCGTAAACAACGTCTGCGCCGTCACGAGCGACGCTGGAAACTTAAATCTCCACACCGCAAACAGCGCCTTGTTCAAAAACACCGTCAGCACCGAACACGAGCCGTAAAACAACGCCGCGAGCGCACCCGCGCGTTGCCGCGCGTATCGCTTGGACGACGCTCCAGCGCCCGCGTGCGACGCCGCGAGCGCGGGCGCGGCGTTCGGCATCGCGCGTACGCCTCACGCAACGCCTGATCGACCTCGTCGCGCGTGCCCGGGGCGATCTCACGTGCGTCGCGCGCGTCGCGGTGTGCGGAACGCCGGCGCGCAAAGTTCCGACACACCATGACGCGCGCGGCGCAGTGCGCGCGACGCGCGTGGCGCGGTGCGTTCGATGGCGCGGCGCATCGCGCGCGTGCGATTCTCGCGCCACTAACGACGACGACGACGACGACGACAGCGACGACGGCGACGGCGCGACCGCGAAGCGCGACAGAGTTGACGTTGATGCTGGGTCGACCCTTCTTGACGTCAGCCACGCGAACGACGCGTGCGCCAATCACCGCGAGCGTCTCGCGCGCGGCGCCTCGCGAGCATGCGTCGTTCTCGTCCTCGTCCGTGGCGTCGCACGGCGCCAAGGTTGTGGATCCCGACACGGAGCCGGTGAGGGATCACGATTTGCAAATTGCGCACACGCGCACGCACGTGACGAAAAAGTTGTGGCGCGAACGTTTGCGTAAAGCCGAGAGCGGTAAAGGGGCGACTAAATTGAGCGAAAAACTTTTGCCTAAAACGCCGCAAACGAGCACGGCGGTGTATGACTTTCAAAAGGATGAGGAAATGCGAGAAATGTACAAGTCGCACGGTACGGATGCCGTGCGCATGGGTCGAATTTTAGAGGATTTGGACTCGTTGGCGGGGAATATCGCATTCTTTCACGCGGATGATGGCGATGATTTAACGAAAACTCCGCAGTTGGTGACGGCGAGTGTGGATAGAGTTCGGTTAAATCGGCCTTTGTCGCTTGAGCGGTCGGTGGTGATACGAGGCGAGGTGGCGTTTGTCGGCCGGTCGTCCATGGTGATTCGCATGGAGGCGGATGAAGAACAGGGCACGCGGGACGACGAGTTAATTGGGAGTAACATTCCAGCGCTTACGGCAGATTTTACTTTTGTCGCGCGGGATCCCGAAACGAATGAGTCGTGGCCGGTGAATCCATTGATTTGCGAAACGCGCGCGCAAACTGCGAGGTTTGAGGATATTCAAGCGTCAATCGTGCGCAAGCGCTTGCGACATAAAAAAGGCGATGGCGTGTTAAACGACGAATTAATCGCTCACCGAAAGAAGTGGGTGCACGACATTAGAGAACGTGCGAGGTTAAATCAAGAAATGCCTGCACTCACGGCTGGATTTCAGGAAGTTTTAACGTCGCAAACCGTGGCGGAAAATATGTTTGTCGCGCAGCCGCAGCAACGCAACCTGTCGGGACGCGTGTTTGGGGGATTTTTACTTCGTCGCGCCTATGAGCTCGCGTTTGCAAACTGTCAATTGTTCTCGGGTGGACATCCGGTGTTCGTGGAAATGTCCGATATTGACTTCAAGCTCCCGGTAAACATTGGTGATTTGATTCGATTCAAATGCAAGGTGTTGCACACCGTCAACACGGAGGAGGCGCGATGCGGTAAACCGAGCGTGTATTTAGAAGTTCGAGCCATCGTCACAAATCCGCACAAGGTCACGTCGGCGGAGGCGAACACGTTCATGTTTAAGTTTAATGTGACTGGATTCGAAAACGAGAATGGTGAAATCGAGGATGTGCGCCTGAAACGCGTGTTGCCGACGTCCACCGAAGAAGGCTTGTTGATTTGGGACAAGTGTATTCGTCAACGCTTGTGCGATGACGCAGATTTCGACAAGCGCAACGGCTTGGGGAACTTTGTGTGAGAGCAGCGCTATGATTTATTATTACTAGTTGGTGATAGAGGCTGAATGTTGTTGTATCTAAAGCGAACAGATTAGTTATTGTCTTGTTTGTTGTTACCGCGTCGCCTCGATGGGTCGCGTCGACGACACCCTCGAGAGTGCAAAACACCACATAACGCGCCATGGTTGTTCGTCGCACGTCCACAGGGGCATCGCTCCCGGGCGAAGCCGACCAGTCCCAACGCGGCGTGTTCTCATCGCTCAGACGCGTCGACATGTACAAGCGGCTTCCATCCGACATTCTTTGTGGAGAAGGCACACTGGCTGGGGGCATGTTGACCATTTGCACCGTATGCGTCTTTGCCGCGCTCTTGTTTCTGCAAATTACATCGCTGTTCGCCACGACGCTGCGCACGGATATCATTGTCGACCACACTCCCGGCGATGGCACGTTTCAAGTCAATGTTCAGATTGATTTTCCATTTGTGAGCTGCGATTGGCTGTCCGTCACCGTGACGGATGCGCTCGGCGCTCGCGCGTTCAACATTTCTGGCGAAAACCTGTACAAGCACCCGATGAATGGCCCATTAAAGTGGATGGGAATAGAACACGCCGCACCGAGCGTCGTGGCTTCGCGCCAAGAACAGTACGGGGTGTCGACGGATTTTGATCACTATGGCCGCAAGCAAATTTCCTACGAAATCATCGGAGAGGACATGTTCGAACGCATGGTTAGCGTGCATCAAGCAGGCGCGCTTCTTGTCAACTTCCACGCACCCTGGTGCTCGCATTGTCAAAAATTCGCTCCAGTATTCGAACACGCAGCAGAAATGGTGCGAGCTGACGCGCGAAGACAAGGAAAATCTCGATTAAGTTGCGGTCTCGCCACGGTGGATTGTACGCTCGCCGAAAACGAGCATCTCTGCGGAAAGCTGCGAATCCAAGCGTACCCGACAGTTCGCGTCTATCGTGCTGGTAGGTTACATCCATCCAAAGAAACGCGCGTGAGTGTCGACGACATGCACGCGGAGAGCGAATCGTTTCAATTCGAAATGTACCACGGTCCCCGAACCGCGGAAGCGTTGGCGTCGTTTACGATGTCATTGCTCGAAGAAATTGAGGCAAATGAGCGTGACGCTGACGAGGCTAGCGGCGACAAGACGCGCGCGAAGCGAAAAGGCGTTATACTAGGTCATGATTTCGACGGCGATGGTTTGCATGATAGCAAAATAACCACCCCAGGGTGCTCCATTAATGGTTCGTTCAAGATTTCAAACGTCCCCGGAGCGTTTTACTTTGTGCCAAGTTCGAGGGCGCACACCATCGCCGACGCCGACATGTCGCACGTCATTAAGCATCTATCTTTTGGTGCACATGTCCCAGGTAGACCAAGTTACATCCCGAGACATCTCAGGCGAGCGTATTCAATCATTCCGTCTGACATGGGTGGTCGCTTCGCCGCGAAAAACGCCGCCCTTACCGAATTCATCGCCGACGACGAGCGCAGCACCGTGTTCGAGCACTACATGAAAGTGATTCCTCGCAGATACGTGCCGATTGACGAGGGCGATGCGATGCGCGTATACGAGTACACTTTCAATAGCAATCAATTCCCAGCCGAAAAGGCGCGAGTTGATGACATTTTTGATTACGCACGCGTTGAAGACGTCGGTAAACTTCCATCCGGCCCGATGGTGAAGTTTCAATACGATATTTCCGGCATGGAAGTCGTTACGCGAGAATTTCGTAAAAACTTTCTCGAATGGATTTTAGGATGCTGCGCAATTCTCGGCGGCGTGTACACCTGCGTAGCTATCACAGAAAGCGTCGTCTTTGCGGGCGCTAAGCAACTGATGAAACGTCGATTGCGAAAGCAGAGTTAATCAAATAATAATTGTGAATGAAATTACAACATGCACCTTCTAGGAATTGTGCGGCTTGGGCTCGGTGGGACCATCGGGAATGTTGCGCAATACGTCAACGAACGCATCCGTAATTTTTGCATTGCCGCACAAGACGCGTCTCGCGTAAATGTCAAACGTGCTCCCGGATGGGTCGCAGACGTCTCCGCCGGCTTCGCGCACAATGACCGCTCCCGCGACGCAATCCCAAGGTCCACCGAATCCAATCTCATAAAACCCATCTAATCTACCCATGGCCACAGAACACATATTCATCGCGCACGATCCCGAGCATCGAAGGCTTCTCGCGCGTTCAACGACAGCGCGCACGCGACCCATGATGGCGTCCACAGTCGCCGCGTCTCGCGAAACCCCAATTTCCGTGCCAATCAACGCCCGACCGAGCTCCCGCACGTCACTGACGGATATCTTTTCATCATTCAGCATCGCCCCTTGTCCTTGAACGGCGGTAAACATCTCGTTCGTGATTGGATTAAACACCGCGCCGACAGTCGGAGCGCCGTCGACGCACAACCCGACGCTCACGCAACTAAATGGATACCCATGCACGAAATTCGTCGTACCATCCAAAGGATCGACGTACCAACATCTAGAATGCGTCGTGCGCGCCAAAACGTCGTCACCGCTCGCCGCGTGCGTCTCCTCGCCGACAATATCGTCGTCAGGAAACGCCGCCCTGATGCGCTCGAGCACTAAATCTTCACACCGCTTATCCGTCGCCGTCACGAGATCCACCGCGCCCTTGTATTCCACGTCCGCGTCATCGTGTTGTCTCCACGCGGCTTTTATCACGCTCCCGGCTTCGCGCGCGCACGCGATGGCGCACGCGAGTTCAGCGGCAAACGCACTCATGGCGTCACTTTCTGGCGTCTGCGCGTGGTCATGTCACTGTCGTCGTCGTCGTCGTCATCGGCGCCGTCGACGCGTGCGAACGATGCGTTAGAAGCCGTAAAATCTGAATCCGACTTTGTCGCCGCGCTCGAGCGACACGCGTCGCGGCTGCTCGTGGTGAATTACGGCGCGGATTGGTGCACGCACTGTCATAAAGTGCGCGATGCGTTGCGCGCGTTACGCAGCGATAGCTCGTACGCCGACGTGGCGATCGTCGATGCGGACGTGGATTCGTTGCCTTTTACCGCGAGACACGTTCGATGGACACCGACGGTGGGGTTTTATAGGAAAGGGCGGTTGGTGGACGAGGCGACGCGCGCGCGGCCGACGCAGGTGCTGGACAAAATTTGGCTCCACGCGACGAAAGATCCGGATGATGGCGACGATGATAGGACAAAGGGTGTGCGAGGTAGGGTGAAGTAAAGTAAGGTGCGAGGGGCGGTGCATTAGCGTGTAGTGTTGAATAATACATTTGTTGTTTGCTATTTGGAGGAGTTCTAACTCTCTCTCTCTGGCGCGGCGGCGGTTTTATTAATATTCCGCGAGCATGGCGACGCGCTGAGGCTCGGCATCGGCGGCAAAAAAGCTGTCGTCGCCTAAAAATGCCACTCCTAATACGTCTTTGCCGCTTTCTATGGTCCAGGTGTTCGGCGCACCCGCGGGCAACGGTTCGGCTTTCCCGAGCCAGTCCTTTAAGAGGTTGGTGGGGAAGTTTTCATCGAGTTGATCCTCGTCGTCGTCATCTGAATCGTACAACGCGTGAGAAAAGTCCGCCATGAGGCCATATGCGTTCGCAACTGTGCCACATGTTTCTGAAATCGCCTTGAGCGCTTCAGCTTTGGCTTCCCCTCTCGTATCGGTCAAACCAACCACCGCGCGTTGCGCCGGTGTCAACAGTTTTAATCGCTGTTGTTCTAGCTTTGTTTTCTCCGTGGCTGCATACCTCGATAACGCCTTTTTAATCGCACCGTCAACCTTTTCGAGGTACTCGATATCGTTTGGAATGGTCGCGTCACGCATGTGTGGCGTTTGCGTGATTGTGGGAAGCAGAATCTTGGTTAAAAGATCCACAAATTTCTGCTTTGTTTGCCCGAGGCGCGCGCCAGATGCTTCGTACTCACGAACCCATTTCAACGCCTTGCTAAGCTGTGCGTGATATTTTTCGTTCATGTTGGCAACCTTGAGCCAGTATTGCGGCGTGGGACCGGCATCCGCGGCGGCACTCGCCCTAGCGGCGTCGGTAACGTGTCGCTTGCGCGCCTGCTCGTCGGCGTCATTCTTCATCAACGACGTCACAAAGCCTTGTAACTCAGGGTTCAACGATGACGTACTTCCATAAGGATCTCGCGCGCGCTTCACCCCGAACGCACTCCCGTCAATTTCACCGAGCTGCATCTTCTGCTGTAACTGCTTAAACATGTGTACGTCCAAGTGCGCACGCAACTTTTGTTCATAAATTTGTCGCTTTGCCTCTTGAGACGGCGCATTCATCAAGCTGTGCGCAATCTGGGACGTCTTGGCGTTATCATTCACCCATTTCATCAATAAACTCTTACGCATCTGTGCTTGAACCTTCTTTTCCTGCGCTTCAAACCAAAGCTTCCCGGCGGCGTACTCCACCGTAGCCTGGGAGCTCGGCGCCTGCTCTGTTTTCGCCACCTCTGGCGTCTTCGCCGCCGGGGCTTCCGCCATTTTCAAACCCTGCTCTTCCATAGCCTTTTTCGCCCGCTGCTTGACGATCTGCGACGCCATCGATTCAAGTTTCGTCGCAATCTTTCGCTTGTACGTGTCTTCGTCGGCGCTCTTTTCAAACAGCATTTGCTCCAACTTTGTAGCCGCCGCTCGCGCGTTGGCGACGACCATTTCGTCATAAGGCGGATCTTTCGCGGTAAGCATCGTCGTTAACCTGTGCACCGCGTGCGAGTGATTACGAAAACGCATCGTTGTCAGTACGTACGACTTCGTTTTCAAGCGTCAACGTTGATCATTCTTCTGGCCGTGCATCCAGTCCTTCTGAGCTCGAGATACGCACGAGGGCGAGCGTATTTACACGTCGATCGCGCGCGCGCTAGACGTACAAGTCATGGATATTCTTTTTACGGTCGATGCGCGTGCGCCATTCGTCATCGTCGGTGGCCATGGCGAGTCGCGCAGTGAGGAGGTTGATGGAGGTACAAAAAATTCTTTGGCATTGCAATATGCGCGGCGCGTTTACTTTTTTCTTTGTCTTTTACGCGGTTTTCGAAACTTTACCGTTAATGGCGGTTACGAATAGGGGCTTGGCGGCATCGGCGTCGGCGGTGACGTCTACGACGGCGATTTGGTCTTCTGAGACGTCGCCGCGAAGAATAGCCTGAGCGATGGCGGTTTCGAGTAAGCTTTGCACAGCACGCTTAACTGGCCGAGCGCCGAACGCAGGATCGTAACCCGCATCGGAGAGCGTCTCAATAGCTCTATCGGTGACTTGTAAACCAATTTTACGATCCTTCATACGGGATTTGACGCGCTCAATTTGTTGCTTGACGATGGCCGTGACTTGGTCCTTGGCAAGCGGGTCAAACACGATCCATTCATCGACGCGGTTGACGAATTCGGGGCGGAAGTGCCCTCGAACTGCTTCCATAACCTTTTCGCGTCGCTCTTCTTTGGATGCTTTACCGCCATCCATTAAACCTTCCAATACAAATTGGCTCCCAATGTTCGAAGTCATGATGAGAATGGTATTCTTGAAGTTGATCAGGCGGCCTTGAGAGTCCGTGACGCGGCCGTCATCCAAAATTTGAAGCAAAACATTGAACACATCGCCGTGTGCTTTCTCCATTTCGTCGAAAAGTACAACAGAGTACGGGCGACGTCGAACAGCTTCGGTCAATTGACCGCCTTCTTCAAAACCAACGTACCCAGGCGGAGCGCCAATCAAGCGACTTACAGAGTGCTTTTCCATGTATTCGCTCATATCGATGCGGATCATCGCCTCTTCGGTGTTGAACAAAAAACTGGCGAGTGTTTTGCACAACTCAGTCTTGCCTACACCAGTGGGACCGAGGAACATGAAACTCGCGATTGGGCGATTTGGGTCGGAGAGACCGGCGCGGGAGCGTTGAATCGCTTCACACACAGATTGCACCGCCTCATCTTGACCGACGACACGTTTATGAAGCTCAGCAGGTAAGTCGAGTAATTTCTCACGCTCACCTTGCTGGAGCTTCGAAACGGGAATACCAGTCCATTTGGAGATGACATCTGCGATGTCCATTTCGGTGACTTCGTCCCGCAAGAGCGTCGGCCCAGACGCCGTCGCTTGTTCAAGGATATCTTCTGCCTCCTCGAGCTGGCGTTGAAGCGTCATCAGTGTGCCGTACTTGAGCTCAGCCGCCTTGTTCAAGTCATATTCGCGTTCGGCACGTTGAATACTGTTCGTAACCGCATCAATCTCTTCCTTGAGGGCTTGAATCATGTTCAACTTGTTTTGCTCGCCTTGCCATTGATCGTTCAACACCGTTTGCTTTGCTTGCAAGTCCTTCAAGTCTTTCTCGAGCTTTTCAAGCTTGCCCTGAATCGAACGCGCGTCACGCGACGCGCCCGGACGCGATAACGAGAGTTTCTCCATTTGAAGCTTCAAAATTTCTCTGTCGATTTCGTCGAGCACCGTTGGCTTGGATGTAATTTCCATCTTTAATTTCGCGGCGGACTCATCCACTAAATCAATAGCCTTATCGGGTAAGAATCGATCGGCAATATACCGATCGCTCAACACGGCAGCTTCCACCAAAGCTGAGTCTGAGATGGACACGCCGTGGTGGAGTTCATAGCGTTCACGCAAGCCGCGGAGAATACTAATTGTATCCTCCACTGTCGGTTGCGCAACCAAGACTTGTTGAAATCGTCGCTCAAGCGCCGGATCTTTCTCGATGTATTGTCTGTATTCGTCTAACGTCGTCGCACCAATGCACCGCAGTTCGCCTCGACCGAGCATAGGCTTCAATAAGTTTCCGGCATCCATTCCATTGCCCCCGCCTCCGCCGCCGGCGCCGACGACGGTGTGAATTTCATCAATGAACAAAATAATCTTTCCCATGGAATCCGAAACTTCTTTCATCACCGCCTTCAAGCGATCTTCGAACTCGCCTCGGAATTTCGCGCCAGCAATCAATAGACCCATGTCTAAAGACATGATCTTTACGTTTTGTAACGACGTCGGCACGTCCCCGCTCACGACGCGTTGGGCCAATCCCTCCGCCACTGCGGTTTTCCCAACTCCCGGCTCACCGATGAGCACTGGATTATTCTTCGACCGTCGGCTTAAAATTTGAATCGCACGTCGAATTTCATCATCGCGCCCGATGACTGGATCAAGCTTTCCGAGTCGAGCTTCCTCGGTCAAGTCGCGCGAATACTTGGCCAACGCCTCGTACTTGCTCTCCGCGTCTTGATCCGTGACATTCTCTCCACGTCGCAGCGTAATCACCGCCGCTTCCAAACTGGCATAATTCACCCCTAAATCATCCATTAACTTTTTCCCAAATCGCTCATCCCGCGCTAACGCGAGAAGTAAATGCTCAATCGCCACAAACTCGTCACCCATCGCCGTCTTCAACTCGCGCGCCGTCTCCACCATGGCTTCCAAAAACCTTCCCAGCACCTGACTCGACGTCGACGACACCGTGCCCTTCGACGCGATGAATTCTCGAGTCTTACTAATTACAACTTTCAAATCCTTCACCCCGGCTTGGGCGAACACGCGCATGGCGAACGAGTTCTTTTGCGTCGCGAGCGCCTCGCACACGTGCTCCGTCTCCACAACCTGTTGTCGAGCTTGCTTTGCCACCTCAGGCGCGCGCACGATCGCATCCCACGCCTGCGCGGTGAATTCGCTCTGAGAAATCTTCTTCCCACCGCCCGCGCCCGCGGAAGAGGCGTGCGTGGCGCATCGCCGCGGCGCTCGCGCGGGCGCGCGGCGCATACCTCGCGCTTGAATATTCCACGCCTTCGTGCGCAGCTTCTCCGCGGACATGACGCGCGCGGGCGCGTTCGCGCGCGCGGGATGCATCGAACTCGTTGTCATCGACGCCGTGGCACCGCGGGCGATCGATGTCGCTCGTCGCGCGCGTCGAAGACTGTCGCGAGGAAGGCCATGGATAACGCCTTTTAAACTACACTTTCGCGCGCGCGGCGACGATGGCGACTATGGCGCCCGTGGCGCGAGCGCGCGGGCGAGGTGACCGTGCGCGTCGCGCGTGGGCGGTGCGCGTCGTCGCGGTCGCGTGCGCGTGGGCGTGCGCGCCGTCGCCGGCGGAGGCGTTTTTTAAGCGCGACGGTGTACAAAATCGCGCAACTGTACAAAAGGTCTGTTTCATCGGTGCCACGGTGCCGTGGACGTTCGGGGCGTACCAGTCGCAGCAGCGCGGGTTATCGAGTGCGTTCGCGCAGGCGGGGTACGAGACGCTGTGGATGCCGCGCGCGTTGAGCGTGCGCTTGCCGCCGGGAGAGTACGCGAATTGGCGCGACGTGCGACGGTTGAAACCGAAGGTTAGGATGCCGACGAAGAGCGAGCAGGTTGCGATTGAACATTTGAAGTATATTGGCGTGCCTGATATTGAGTTTCCCGGGAATGATGGGATGAATGCCAATGGATTGACGATGTCGCAGTTGAACGCGGCGGCGGAGGCGCACAACATCGATGCGTACGTGTTATTGATGGATGTGGGGATTCTATACGTGGATAGATATGAATTCGACGTGCCTACGTTGCTTTGGATGCCCTATCATCACGAGGATTTAGATGCTCAAGGCGCTGTGCTGCAGAGGCTGACTGCGGTTGCGGCGTTGGCGCCATCCACGGGACGCGCCGTGGAACAGGCGGGAGTGTTGACGCGCGCCATTCCACATTTTATAGATAGGCGAGCGTTGAATGAGTTGGCGGACGAGTTTGAAGCGCATATGAAACGTGATGCGGCGTCGCTGCGCACGGCAGTATTCGACTCAAAAATGTACGATAGAGCGTTTAGGCGCAGAATTGACGTCGTGGACGACGATACGTTTGTGGTGCTCATGCAAGGCGGCAACTACGAAGATTCCGACCGTAAAGGCTGGATATCGTCTATTTATGCATATGCTAAGTTTCAACGCGACAATCCTGGAATTAAAACGCATTTATGGGTGCACGCCGTCGATAGTGCGATGGTTGAAGCGGATATGAACGCGGGTTTCAAGCCGCCGGTGGCGGTGACTCGCACCGGCGTGGCTCTTCGACACGTGCTCGAACGTAGTGGGATTCCTTCGAACATGTACACCTTCGATGAAAACAAACACGACCACACGTTCACGTCGGCCCTAAAGCGTCACGCGAGCGTGTGCTTGCACACGTCAAAGGCTGAGGGATTTGGCATGGTTGTGCTTGAATGTCAGGCGCTCGGCACGCCTGTGATTACAACAAAGTACACTGCGATGCGAGATTACACCAAACTCGGATACACCATCGAACCGGCGGCGTTTCAATCCATTCAAAGTGCGTTTTTTGCCATGGTAAATGTCGATAAAGCGGCGGAGGCGTTGAAAAATATCGCCACTGGCGCCGCCAAACTTGAGTCCCTCGAGAGTACATTTGAGTGGATTGACACCGAATTCTCTCTTGGCGAGGTTTTCAAGAAATTTGAATCGCTTCTCGCTGACGCTGTTGACGTGCATGCGAAAACAAGAAAGTGGACGTCACGGGATACATTCTCCAGGCGCCCGTTGTTCACCGTCATCAACGATGAGTACCCAAGACTAGCTTTATGGAGCACGCCATGGACGATGTATCACCACCCGAGCGTCAAGGTTGACTATGAGCTCATTCAAGCGCAGATGATTCAGAAAACTACCGGGACACAGTTTTATGGTTTAGCAGTCGCTGCCACACGAGGAGCGAACGGGGCTGTCTTGCCTTTTGATCCGCAAGACGGAGTGCACAATATCAATCCAAACTTTGTCTTGCTAGTGCCAACGTGGTCTTTAAGACAAGTGCAAGAGCAACATAGTTACATATGGAGCGCTGCATATGTTATCATGAATAGCTTTCGCAGCCAAAAGTATTTATTGGCGCTCCCGGATAGCGCAGCAAAGATTGATGCACAATACAAGGATGAATTATAAATGTAATTTTAGTGATTTGTGATTTAGGTGCGCACGTAAACGTTGCAGAAAGTGGTGTTCTATTTCAATTTGAGCTGCTCGCTTGTGCGTTTTGCGCACTATTTACGTTTTGCGCACTATTTAATTCAGCTTTTCATGAGACTGAGAACGCGATGCGACGGATTTATTACGCTTGTAGACCTTTTTTGATCGCAACGTCGCAAGAGTCGCCGTAAAGTTACCCATCGCCATACCGACGAATAACCCACCAGCGACAGAGGCTTGCCACTCACGCATGATGTGATTCGCATTACGATACGTCGTAAATACAACGTACAACACGCTCGAGCCGACGTACAGCTGCATCGCTTGCAAAGCGAACAACAAAGGATACAGCAATTTGAGTTGCCCACCCGAGAGTTCAATCGAGGCGACATCCATAGGCGAAGCCTTGCCCATCGCCACGCGCGTGTACATGCGCAAACGCTGGTATCTATTTTGAACTAACATGACGATTCCCTGCAATGTGGTGAACAGTAAAAATCTCCACGTAAACGCTGCGCACGCTGGAGAATCCAAATCCATCGTCAACACGCACAGCGCCATGCTCGCCGAGTAGTAGTGATGTTTAATCCACCACCCGCGAATCGTCGAACCATTAGCGCGCAAAATGTTTTCTCTAAGCGCCAAAGCAGTATAAAAGTACAGCATCCAGATCCAATACAGCTGCAGCGCGATGGGATAGAAGGCTCGCAAGTACCCCACTTGTCTGGCGTCTAACGCCGTCGGGTGCACGCGCTCTGTGTACCCCAAAAGTAACGCCATCGGAGCAAACACGTACACTAACGTATTGCGATCGCGGAATTGATAGTACTCTTCCTTGATTCTCAACCTTGCTTCTTGTCGCACCGAATTAATCTCCACCGCGCCTCCGACAAAGAGTTTCAAGAATCGCCCAACCGGCGCCGGTTTCATGTATCCATTCATATCTCCTCCCGGTCCTGCGCCTTGAATCACCCGACGCGCGTTATATAACGACAACCGCACATCCGTAGACACGCTCTCATCCTGCGCCGCGTGCGCTTCCATCTCGCGTAAAGATTCATGCAAAGACGTGAGCTCCTCGCTCAACGATTTCAAATTCGAGTCCAACTGCGCCACGCGCCCGCTGATGACGTGCGCGCGACGTTCGCAATCCACCGCGCGCGTGGTCAAATCGTCAGCCATCTTTCGCCTCGCGCGTTCGTCGCGTCGTGCGAATGCGTTTTGCACAAATGGGGCGTGCACCACAATGCCGTCATTCGCCGCCTCGCTGCCACTGCCGTCGCGCCGCCGCCGTCGCGCCGCCGCCGTCGCGCCGCCACCGCCCGCGAGCTAACGCGCGAGCGCGCATGTTTTCTCGCGCGATGCTCGCGCGCGCCGCGCGCACAGTGGCGTTCACGAGAGCGTACGCACCGCGCATCGCATTTGAAGACTTTGCCGTCGGTGCGAATGTAATCATCAACGCACCGTCGACGAACACGCGCGTGGTCGTGACGGCGAGCGAGGTCATGGAGGTCGTGGAGGTCGAGGTGCGCTCGCGTTCGTGCGCGAATGTTTTTTTCGTCGTGCGCGTGGCGAGAGAGGAGTGAACGAAGGATGGATGACTGACGCGTTTCGGTTGCCTCTCGTATGCCGTTCTGACGCAGACGGATGATTTAGGACCTAGATATGCGATTGAACGCACGGATGATGGGAATGTGCGCATCTCAAGTGATGCGTCGGCGTCGAGTGAGGGCGGGGGCGATGTGTTGCGGGTGACGATTCCACCGCGCTTTTGCGGCGTAGACTTGACATTGGGCGCGGCTGGTGCGAGCGCGTCGATTTCATCAATCGTCGAGGCAACGTTGCGCGTGCGTACAAATGGTGGCGACATTGAGCTTGGGTCGATTAAAGGCGCGAGTGTGGACGTGGATACGAATGGAGGGGCGATACGCGCGCGAACGGTGAGCGCGGATACTCGAGCGCGTACGAATGGCGGTTCGATGACAATGTCGGGTAAGCTCGTGGGGTCTTTAGTGTACGTCGATACTGCACCGGGTGGTAGTTTTATGGGTGAATCGATATTCGGGGATAAAATAAACATCAACACGGGCGGTGGTGCCGTACATGCGAAAAGTTTACGTGTTAGTGAAATCGGCGTCGTGCGGTCGGATGGAGGCCGCATCGACGTGGGTGGCGTAGAAGGCGCTGGAGAGGAGATGATCGCTCTTGATTCTGGAGGCGGTGATATCAGCGTTAAGTTCGCCGAGCGCGTGCACATAGTGCACGTTAACTCGCGCGGAGGAACTATTGAAGCATCGTTTCCCAGCGGATTTGCCGCTCCGACGCACGTCGTCGGTTCGTATCTTGGTAAACCCACTGATGCGCGCATTGACTTGCCAAGCGCAGACGACGAATTATTCACTGCACATGCACGCGTTGTACACGGTTCAAATGACGAAATCGCACGTAAGGTCAGTGCTGGCGCCGAAGGCGCTTCAGTTACGCTCGATTCAGACGGCGCATCAATAGACATTCACGCCACATCTTGGATCGCCAGCGCCCTCGCCGCGTCTAAGCGCACGTCGACATCCTTACCGTCTTAGAGTTTATATTGTTTTGTAGCCTCACCAAACCATAGCAGTCTAAATCGTCTCATCAAAGCAGTCACGTTCCACGAAAGTGAGAGCTCGCGCGCGTCTGGCTTCGAAAAAAAACAGGCTCTGACGGCACAACTCCACACGGGCCTCCACGAGGAGTGCATGCGCTCGCCTCGGTGCGAGCGCACGTAAACATATTATAGCGCCCGCGTCCGAACGCAGCCATGCTTCCCGTATCTCAGCGCCGTCACGTCTCCGACGACGAAGGCTGGTCCTCTGACGACACCGAGTCTCGTTCAAACGGTGACGATGTTTCGAGTGAAAGCGGCTACGCGGACGTCGTGCGAGCGCCAGTGTTGCTAAGAATGGTACATGCACTTGCGATAGTATCCAGCGCGGTGGTGCGCGTGGATTTGGTACGTACGCGTCGATTGATACGGGCGATTGATTACTTTTGTCTCGACGCGAAAACGAGCATAAGCGCTTTTTTTCAGCAATGCCGACGACGAGAGTACTGACGTGTCCACTTGCATCGTAGGTGACTATGTCATATGCCGTGTTATTTTTCATTCTGTGTGCGTGCGCCCGTGCGGATGTGCGCTCGGTGCAGCTGTCGATGTTGGCGGCGACGTGCGCGGCGTATGTGGCGGGCGTTTACCTGCTCGCTCAAATGTTGTTCCAAATTTCCGTCGCATCAATGGATGATCAACCCGGAGGTTGGCTTCGTATTTGGGGGTTATCAAGACTTTCTAGCAATCCATCCGAAGCTCGGATGCTTGTTCCCGATATACTGGTACTCTTGACGAGCGTTTGGTGCCGTAAGACGCTTGGTGTGTGGGTACACACTTTATCAAGTGTGAGTAAGGATGATATTAGACCAGCCGTAGTAGCAAATTTAGGAAAGCAAGCGTTGATGCGCGTTTTCAGCATGAGCGAACGATCGTTGAACGATGTGATACCGAAATGGTTTCGTTTGGGAGGTTTTGTGTGCAGCGTTGGAATGGGATATTCGGCAAATGGCATCATGCAGTTGATGTTGTTTATATCTGCACACATGCGACTGTTTGATCTTCGACACTCGAAAACAAAGTATCCTTTGCTGACGAAAGTGCTTCATTATTCCTCAAAGACGACATCGTTGCAGATTTTGACGGCAATTATTATCTGTGGGTCTTATTTTTACACGGCGGTGTCAAATACGTCGCAAGAGGTTGAATCATCGAATACTGGCGCTATATTGGGTTTCTGGTCGCTCGGTACCGACGGGTCTATGTGCTGCATGTCCACTGCTAAAGTCGTGGGGTTGACCTTCGCGTTTCTGTCTCACTTATTCTTCGCCATGGCGAACGCAACGGGTGATACTGGAGAGCCGTTTACGTTTCGCGAGCTCATGGGATTTGACATCAAGCACCAAATGTCTCTACCTCTGTACTACTTGCCTTTAGCTGGAGTATTTATAACGTTCACGGGACTAACAAACACCCCGGGCCTTCAAACGTCATTCGTACAAATAATAGACGTTTTATCCGTCTTATTCATGGTGGTGTGGATGCTCGCCTCGGCACGTGGCGTCAAAGGCATTAGACGCATGTCATCTCAAGATCAGGGCACACATGCCGAAGCTAACACAAAATCGTATGAAGAGAAATGGCTGCATCGTTCAAGCAAAGCCTTGTACTTCTACGTGTTGTTTCAATATTGCTACATAGCGGCCCTATATGTGTACAACATTCCAGACGTCGCCTCGAGTATTCAAAGCAAATGGCCTGATGCCCTACGTCGACATCTTACACCTTATGACTTTGGTATGTTTCGGAGCTCTGCTTTAGAGTCGTGGGAATTTCTCTATCCTCGGTACTTAACAACGATGTTCTGCGTGGTACTGAGCTACTGGCTGGCTGAGCGCTCGAGCGTCATAAGCTCGCTTCACATCCCTGGTTCTCCGAGGCGATTAGACCTTGACGCATCACTCACAACACCGCAAGACCAAAATGCGATTGGATTTGCCCTGGATGCAATCTCAAGTGTTATGACCCACGTTCGCACGTCCATCGGGGAGAAGGTTGAGGAGAGCGTGTTCGAGGTTTCCATGGAAATGCTATTGCTTGTGGCGACCATTTGTGTGGGATTCCGCATCGAACTTTTGAGCGTAATCTACGCCATAGTTATTGTGACGGCATGCATGGAGCTCGCTGTACCTTCCATCAGAGGAACAAATCATACGTCGCTGCGTCATGGGAGCTTTAAGATTATTGGTGCCTGTCAAAAGCTATTACAAGATGTTGTCCTGTGGATATTTTACGGCGTTTTCCGTCGGCGACGCAGCCAGGGCAATATTATAACCGCTGAAAGCGTCGCCAACACGCCGACGAGAAGCTCCATCACGCAACGCGACTCATTGACCGAATCTGATTACAAGGTTGATCCGAAGCAAGTGCCTGTATGTTTACATTCAGAGGTGAACGATTATGGATTTGTGTTTGTCATTCTCGCATGTACGTCGATCACACTCAAGATTCTGACGCAAATAACATTCTTTCAGTCGGGATCGCTGAGCGCGTTGGTGAATGTTAAATACGGTAGCTGGCTTGGGCTCCTGTCTTTCTCGGATTCTCGCTTGGAAGATGTGATTCAATCGACATCGATCTGCTGCCCATGGCCATATAAGCTTGATGTCACGCAATCGTTTTGCTACGATGAGAGTGAGATTTCGTCGTCATCAAATGAGTACTCGACGCAAGCTTGTTTTGGATTTCAGAGTAATTGGTATATTTTGGGCGTGCATTATGCTGTGATCATTTTCGCAGTCTTTCATGGCTTTCTTCAACGTCGACACAATGTCCGTATGTTGATGAAAGCGAAATCCTTTAGCGCAAAAGCAACTCCACGTGCAAGTTATTGGGCCAAGCTTCGCGGTGATGTGAAAGGATGCGACGTCGCCATGAAATTAAAGTTGCTAATTGCTATGCAGCGCGATCGCGCGAAAGAGCCCTCGACACCGGTGCAGAAGAGGGTTTTTGCAAGTACGGATCCCGGGATGTCGCCGATTGTGCAGGCGACGCCGACAAACGCGGAGGAAGATGTGTTTAAGAGCGTGCCTTGGGCTAAAGCGACATCATTAAAAGGAAAGAATATGAAGAAGAGTTGGCGCGTATTGACTCTACGGCTCGTTTATCGTTTTGTTTCGTGGGATTTGTCTCGATCATTTAATCGACTAGACTCTGTATTTGAGCAGCTGGCGAGTCTCAAGTATCTTCTTGCCATGGTTGTCTTACTCATCAATGCCTTTCTGAAATCAGATGTGACGAGCACAGTCTATATAATCATACTTGGATACTTTTTGGCTTTCAATAACGGCGAAGGTATCGTCCGGTGTCAGTCACAAGGTTATGCCATTCTTCTAGTCATTGGTTTCATTTTGATGATTCACGTTGTCACCGCTTTGCGGTTGCCAACAACTCTGTTGGATTCAAATTACTGTGAATCATGTCCAGAAAAACACTTTTGGCTCGATATATGGGGCTGCCCCGCGTCGTCGACGCCTCCCCCGCCTCCTCCTCCCCCGCCACCGGGTGCGTTGTCCAATTTTGACTTCAGCTGCTCGTCGCGTCCAGTCATCGTACAACAGTATGAAGTAGTTTCAGACATCATAGTGATGCTTCTGATAGGACACTACGTTCGTAAAGGCCATAAGAATCACGTCCGAGATGACGTGCGTACGGCATGGATGCGAGGTTATATGCGATTTAAAGGGCAGGTGATGGGTGAGGGCTGGGTCCAGTCGGAAGCCTTTACTCGTCTCGCAAACAGAGTCAACGCGCGCCTCGCTGAACGTCGTAAACTAGACGAAACGTCAGAGCTCTCCTTCAACGAAAAAATTAAAAGATGGGACGCCGTGGCCAAGCAATTAGAAGAGTACAAACCGAGCGCGATAAAAGAGAGTAGAAGGGAAGAGACAAAACGTGCAGCGATACTTAACCGACGTCTTTCTCGCCAAGTCACGTCCGAAAAAGAAAGATCAGTCGTCAACGAGAATTTGAGCTTTGAGCAAATTGTTCTTCAAGCGAAGGATGCAGCAGCTCAAGACGCGAATTCGTCTGGAAATAACGCGCATTTCACAAATTCTGGCTTTTTGAAATTCTTCTACAAGTACCTCTTGGTAGCGATAATGATTCTCACCATGGTGGCGGCAGTTACTCAAGTTGATAGTGATTTCATTTCGCTCGCATACGCTAGCATTGCGATCATGTTTGCTCTAAATTACGATGGGCTACGCATCAATTGCAGAATTTTCAGAAATCGTGGTTACAAGTGGTGGAATTGTGAACTGTTTCGCGTCTTGTCAACGTACGTATACTTTGTTCTCGCAGCAAAGTTGGTGTACCAGATACCGTACATTAAACCAATTCTTTTGAACGGTCACGTTGCACTCGATGGGACGTGTGTGGAGGGCACCAGTGAATGCGAGACGATCAACTCGCTCTTTGGTCTTCGCAAGCTTGGCTCTGCGTGCGACGCGTCGATGTTTGCGTCTGACTGCGGATCAGTCCTTAGCTGGCGGTCTGGATCGATTGGCATAGATATCTTGCTGTTCTTATTATGCTCAATTCAAGTGCAGCTTCACTCGAGTGAAGCATACGTACGAGCTGTTCTGAAATTTGAGAAGCAAGCCATGGATCGTCGCGCGCGTAGATCTGCGTTGTATCGAAAATACATCGTGAGTTGGCGCGCGAAAATCAACAACAGTCTGTTCCTTGAGTACCAAAGTATAACTGAGAAGGTTCGCGCGAGTGCGATGAAAGCGCATGAATGGTCGGAGTTTCAAAAGTTTAGAAGAATTTGGGACGAGGAAGAGTCAATCTTGCACAGTACGCCACAGAATGTCAAGGCTGTCGTCGTTAGCTCGACGTCTGTTCGTGTCAAATGGAAAATTGACAAACTCGCCAAAGATATTGAAGCGTTTTACATCAAACGCGAGCGCGCACCGCGGGCAAGCATCCTTCCCCAATATGTCAATCCGGTAAGAGTCGAAGTCGATCCCGAATCGTCGTCAAACTCATACGAGTACGTTGTCGACAAGCTCACGCCTGGAGTAAACTATACTTTCGTCATCCAGTCTTACTCACAGTCGAATGGGTTTGGACCTTCATCACATTGCTCTGAAGTAGTGTCTCTACCCAAAAGTCAATCAGACGATGCCGTCGTAGACGCGCCCACAAAGGCAGACAAGGCGTTGTCGTTCATGTCGCGACTTTCGGGGACGATTGCAAACGTCGCGTCGTATTTGCTCGACCCGGCGTTGTATCCCCTTCCCGATGATGCAGACTGGATCAGCCGTGGCGACTGGGGCGATTCCGGGCTCATCTCGGGGCTTGGAAAAGTTTTGTACTCTCAAAGCGAGCGAATCTTTTATATTGCGCTCGTTTGGAACTTTGTCGATCACATGGATTTGATGACTTCGGCGCTCATCCTCTTTGTTCTTTGCTTTGCATCGTTGATGAATCCTCAACCGACGCCAGCGGCGTGGAGAATCATATTCTGGTACGCCGTGGTAATGCTTTACGTCAGACTAATCATTCGCAGTAAAGTGTTTTGCATGCAGCTTGACTCTGATGCGAGCGCGGATGACCGAAACAGGTGGCATATTAGTATACAACCGTTTTGTCCGACGTCGACGCTTTACGATGCGACGTCAGACAGCGAGTATAGCACTGCCAGCGCAACCTTACTTACGGTGCCAAGAAACCGAACGTTAGTCAGAGATGAGGTGATGTCAGACATTTTTCTCATCGCTTCGCTCGTATTGCACATCACACATATGACAAGTTTGGGACAGTGCACAATCGATGACGCGGATCTGGTCAAGCCGCGCGAAGATTATGAAAAATTTCATGAGCTACATGATATCTCGCAAGAACGTATGACGTCACAAATTATGAGCCGTACCATGACGAAACGCAAAGACGAGGCACTGATAAAGCGAAAAAGTCGCCGTCATGGATCATTCCGTAAGTCTAATCGCCCGAATATCTTGGTGCGATGTATTCGGCACGTCGTGACAAACGTATCCGCCTTGTACGCGCAAGTCGGTCTGCAAAACTCGAGACGAACACCTACGCGAGATGTCGGCAAGCCCGGCACAGACGTCTATGCTCTGGAGATTCTCTTACAGTTTATTCTCACGCTATGGTTCATAACCGATTACAGCGCGCTTGTATTCGAGTCTGTGACCGGGTTAAGCTCAACTGAGTCTTTCGGCACCGGTTTAACGATTTCTATAATATCTTCGGTTGCGTGGGTTGTATTGACGCGAATCGTATATTTGACGCAAAGAATTCGAGTCAAATTTGCTCTGCATTTGACGCAATGTGTGCTCTACGTCGTTGGCGTTTTCTTGATAGTACCATTGGTAGACACGCGAGCGTACGTCTCGCCGAGACACAATTCGCACCTTCGGGGATTCACCGTTGTGATGCTTTTGCAGTTCTGCCTTGGTGCCATGCAAATCCGGGAAGGATATCGCGAAGGCAGTCAGCATAAAATATTACTCATGCGTCTTGGAAATTCGCCACCGGGAAGAACAATATTCCGTTTGACGAACCTCGTTCCTTTTCTATTTGAAATCAGGACGATGCTCGACTGGGTGGTGTGTAATACGAGCATGGACTTTGTCATGTGGTTTAGATATGAGACATTGTATTACTTGCTACATGTCACGCACACGGTGCATTCTTGGCGTAAGAACAAGCGAGAAATTTACGGTGGAGCTATTCCGTTTCCATATTTTATGAAGATTTTGCAAGGCGTTGGCATCATCCTCGGGATTTTGGCGCTGTTAACTGCGCCGGTGTTTATATTCAGTACGTTCAATCCCGCACTCGCGAGCAATCGTGTGAGTACTGGAACCATGGAAGTGCATCTCGACTTTTCGACGCAGCGTCACGTTCTGTACTATGGCATCGCTACAGGGTTCGCGATGGATAACTCGGACGACAGCGTGATGCAAATGGAACTCATCGGCCGTCAATACTATCAGAGCGCCGATTCCGACTGTATCCGATTCCCAAAATTTTCCGCTTCCGCCTGGATTTTACCCCCGACGAACAAAGCGGAGTTAGCAACAGCGCTGAGTTCGGCGGCGACAACGTCCAGTTGTGACGCAACGGTTACAATTTCTACGAGTTTTACTCGAGCGGGACCTTCGAACGCGCAAACGCTCACGTACGACTTTGTGTCTACGCTTACAGATGCCAAGTGTTCTGAGCTTGCGGCGGTAATATCTGCAGACACGGGAAGCGTTCAATTCGATACGCTCATACCGCGAGGTTTGCATCTTCCACCAAGCTCAAGCGTCGAGATTATTGATCGAACGTACTCGTCGTACATCGGTCTAAACATGACGCTCGGGTCAACGACAGAGTCAAAGCTGTGGTCGGCGTCGCCGTCGTCTACGTCTTTCCCAGACGTCGCGCCAGAGTTCTGCGGCACTGATGTGTCGGAGTCAGTGTACGATGAAGGTGTGCTTTTTGCCGCCGTCAGTGACCGTTTTCTTGTCGGTCTCGTCTCATCGCTTGGTTTGTCAAGTTACAGCGTTCGCGCGTTGTACTTTTTCATCTTCTTCACCGTCGGTTACATCATTCGCTCATTCTTCAGCTTCAAGCTCATGCACGTGCTCATTAGCGAAATGTCGAACACGGAAGAAGTGATGAACGTGTGCCAAGGTTTACGTCTGATTCGTTCGCTAGACTATCCAGGACGTCGCCGCGACGAATTGAAAATGTACCACGCGCTCATGCGAATGACGCGCGCGTCGTCGATGCGACGTTCGAGTTCCATCGAAGACTAAACACTGCGAGTGCTTCTACCGGTAGATTTGTAATAGTGTATTAAAGTAGTTGAGGTGAGTATTAAATTATTCATGTTTTATTGCCGGTACCGAGACGTTGCGTCGTGTGTGGTACGGGTATGCGCGCGCTCTGGCGCTGCGCCATTTTAGTATTACGATTGCTGTATGACGATGACTTGCGGCTGCTGCTGGGGCGCATATTGGGGCGTTCCCGCCGGGGAAATGCCGAGCTGCGCGCGCAGATTTTCTCTCGCGTCTCTGCGGCGTTTCATGATGAAGGCCACAATCAAGGCGATGCCGAAGACGACGCAACCGACGGCGATGCCGGCTTTTTGCGCTTGACTGAGCCCAGTGCTTGGATCGCCGCTGCATTTAGGGCCGTCGCACGTATACTTGGCGTTGAAGGCGGTGGCGCCGTCAAACATGTCGGTGTACGCGCTCACTTGCGAGGTATCCCAAGAGCTGATATCGCGAGCGAATACCGTGGCGCCGGCAAACATTTGCGTCATGTCGTTCACGGATACCGTATTCCACGCGGCGAGCGGTTGATTGAACGACGACGCGTTCCTGAACATGCGCGACATGGACGTCACCGCGCTGACGTCCCACGATTCAATCGGTTGATTGAACGTCGTTTTGGCCTCGAATAAGCTCGTCAAGTCCAATTGTGTGCCGGTGAAAGACCACGAAGAGATGGGACCGGACAGGACTCCGCAGCCGCTCGCGCACTGGCACGCGCCGCTGGCGGACTCGGCAAAGCACGCGGCGACGGCGGCTGTGAGCTGAGCGCTCGTGACTGTCGTTGCGCTTGGCGGAGGTGTTCCAGATGGCGGCGTTCCAGATGGCGGCGTTCCAGATGGCGGCGT
>Ga0181563_10000854_pt1 | contig 29724 bp, 27 predicted proteins | sample 011ome_25_FD_133759 | JGI IMG/M metagenome (GOLD analysis project Ga0181563, IMG submission 133759) | Coastal salt marsh microbial communities from the Groves Creek Marsh, Skidaway Island, Georgia - 011512CT metaG (megahit assembly) | ecosystem: Environmental > Aquatic > Marine > Intertidal...
GCTGATCGAACGTCTCTCCGGAAACGCTGTCGGTAGCCGACCTGCGCTGCTCGCCGGCGTCACCCTTTTCCTGGTCGGGGTTCAACTGATCAGCGTGGGTCTACTGGCTGAACTCCTTGTGCACCTCCATCACCAGCAACGCAACCCGCCCGACTGAATCGCAGCTGGGCCGCGACGAAGAACGCACACGTGACAACGACATGCAAGAGTCGGACAAGCGCAACTGGGACCGGCAGTGTCACCTTGTCGGCGACGAGAACCGCAAAACCGACCGTTGCCCGTGTTCCCAGTCTGCGTGAGGGGGCGTGGGAATCGACCCGCCGAGCGCTCGTGGGTCGGCGGCCACCGCCGCACGCAGACTGATGTCGGGTTGGCGCTACGAACGACGTCGGTACAACCGACTGCATAGACATCGACCCCGACCGCAACCATCCGGGAACCGGGATCTGTGGAGCCGCGAACGCTCCCTGACCATCAGCGACTGCCAGCTCACCTTCCCATACGCCGCCCATACCTCCTTTTCGTTCAATGGTGACGATGATCAGGATCACGCCCGAGACGCATCATTTTTGAACCGGATCAGGAACTGCTGCCCAGGGTTGGCCGACTCGTGCCTTTGCCGGTTCCCACTGGTCCGCCCGATCAGGCTCAGGAGTCGAGCGTTCCACATGTCAGGTGCGAGGGTGCTTCTGCTTCTTCAGGATGCGGGCCCGCTCGCCTGCGTCGAGCACGGCTTTGCGGATGCGAACAGATCTCGGCGTGACCTCCACGCATTCGTCGTCAGCGATCGACTCGAGTGCCTGCTCGAGCGAGAACAGCTTCGGCGGTGTGAGTCGGACCGTGTCGTCGGAGGACTGGGTACGAATGTTGGTCTTGGCCTTCTCGCGACAGATGTTGACGTCCATGTCTTCGTTGCGAGCGTTCTCACCCACAACCATGCCCTCGTAGACCAGCGCTCCCGGAGCGACATAGAGCGAGGTGCGCTCCTGCAGTGACTGGATTGCGTAACCGGTGGATTGCCCGGTCCGATCGGCGACGACACTTCCCCGCTCGCGTGTACGGATCTCACCGGCCCACGGCATCCATCCCTCGAAGACGTGGTGGAGCATGCCGGTACCTCGAGTTTCGGTGAGAAACTCGGTCCGGAATCCGATGAGCGCGCGCGCCGGTACGACATAGTCCAGCCGGACCCAACCGGTGCCGTGATTCGCCATGTTGTCCATGGTCGCCTTCCGGGCACCGAGCAGTTGCGTCACCGCACCGACGTGCTCTTCGGGAACGTCGATCGTGAGCCGCTCGGTCGGTTCGTGGCGGGTGCCGTCGATCTCCCGGGTGAGGACCTCGGGCTTGCCGACGGTGAGTTCATAGCCTTCTCGACGCATCGTCTCGACGAGTACAGCAAGTTGGAGCTCACCGCGGCCCTGCACCTCCCACGAATCAGGGCGTTCCGTCGGTCGCACCCGGATCGAGACGTTGCCGATCAGTTCGGCGTCGAGCCGACCCTTGATGAGTCGAGCAGTGAGCTTTTGACCTTCCTGTCCCGCGAGCGGTGATGTGTTCACACCGATTGTCATCGACAGGGTCGGCTCGTCGACCGAGATCGACGGGAACGGGCGGGGATCGTCACGGTCGGCAAGCGTGTTACCGATCGTGACCTCGTCAATTCCCGAGACACCGATGAGTTCGCCTGGACCGGCTTCGTCGACATCGACTTGGTCGAGCGCCTCGGTGACGGTGAGTGTGCCGATTCGGGCCGATTCGATCGAACCGTCCGCTCGGCACCAGGCGATCGCCTGACCCCGTCGGATCGTGCCGTGCTCGACCCGACAGATGGCCAGACGCCCGACATAGGGCGAGGCATCGAGGTTGGTCACCCATGCCCGCATCGGGTGATCAGGATCGTGCTCAGGGGCCGGCACTGTCTCGAGCAGCGTCTGGAACAGGGGCTCCATGTCGGTTCCGGGCACCGAAGGATCGAGCGTGGCCCGACCTTCGCGGGCGATGGTGTACACGATCGGAAAGTCGATTTGATCTTCGTCGGCATCGAGGTCGAGAAAGAGTTCGTAGACCTCGTCGACCACATCATCGATTCGCGCATCGGGACGGTCGATCTTGTTGATCACCAAGACGACCGGTAACGCGAGTGCCAACGCTTTTCGCAGCACGAACCGGGTCTGGGGCAGTGGACCTTCGCTTGCGTCGACGAGGAGGACGACCGCATCGACCATGGTCAGCGCCCGCTCCACCTCGCCGCCGAAATCGGCGTGGCCCGGCGTGTCGACGATGTTGATCTTGACGTCGCCGTACCGCACGGCGGTGTTCTTCGCGAGGATCGTGATGCCCTTCTCACGCTCCAGATCCATGGAGTCCATGACCCGGTCGGTGAGCTCGGCTCCCTCGCGGAATGCGCCGGTGTGACGAAGAAGGGCGTCGACGAGCGTGGTCTTGCCGTGGTCGACATGGGCGATCATCGCCACGTTCCGCAGGTCGTCGCGACGCATCACGAGCGGAAGGGTACCGAGGTCGCCGCACAGGTCGACGCAGCCCTGAGGTTGTGTCGCGGGTGAGTCCTGTGATGTGACACCCTGGGGCCATGACCGATCACTCACCCGAGGTTGTCCCCGAGGACACGAACGCCATCTCGGACTCGGCCAAACTCATCCGTCTCGGGACGATGGCGCACGCGCTCATGGACGAGGTTCGCCGAGCCGACACCGATGAGGAGAGTCGGCAGCTGCTCGCCCGGATCCATCGCGAGACGATCGATGAGCTCGGTACCGTCCTTTCCGCCGACCTGATGGACGAGCTCACGGAGTTTGCTGCGTGCTGCGACAGCGACGGCGTGCCGACCGAGGCCGAGGTCCGAGTTGCCCAGGCGCAGCTTGTCGGCTGGTTGCAGGGGCTGCTGCAGGGGCTGACGGCCTCGATGGCCCAGCAACAGGCCGCAGCCGCCATGCAGATGCAGCAGATGCAGGCAGCTCGGCAACGGGCGGGGCAACCCGGATCCACACGGACCCGCGATCAGCGATTGCCTGAGCAGACCGGCACGTATCTGTGAGTGCCAGGCCCGAGCCGACCCACGGCGCGTGGCCAGCCTCACGGCATCGACGGCCTCGGTTGGAAGGGTCTCGTCGTGGGTTCTATTTGTGGATGGTGCTGAGACCGCCACCCACCGGGATCGTGGCACCGGTCACGTACGAACCGGCGGCAGACGCAAGGTAGATCGCCACCCCGGCCATGTCGTCGGGAACGCCGACGCGGCCCATGGGTACATCCCTGGCAATGCTGGCACGAGCGGTCGGATCGTCGAGTACGAACGCCATCATCTGTGAATCGAAGGGCCCGGGGGCAATGGCGTTGACCGTCATGTGCTCGGCGGCCAAGGTCTTCGCGAGGTGGCGCGTGAGCATGATGCATGCCGCCTTGGACGACGAGTACGAGAACGTGTCCATCTCCGGTGGGGTCATCCCGTTGACCGATGCCGTGTTGATGATGCGGGCCGGCGACTCGGGCGAGGCTGCGTTTCGCAGCAGTGGCAGGAGCTTCTGGGTGAGAAAGAAGACGCTCCGCACGTTGACGTTCATGACCTTGTCCCACCCCGCAGGCGAGAACGAATCGAGTGGTTCGCCCCACGAGGCTCCGGCGTTGTTGCACAAGATGTCGACCCGGTCCCATCGCTGCGCAACCTCCGCCGAGAGATGCGCAAGGCCTTCGTCGGTCGAGAGGTCGGCCGGAATGCCCTCGATGTTGCCCTTGGCCGAGAGACGCTCGACGGCTTCGGAGACCTGGCTCTTTTTGCGGGCCGAGATGATCACATCACAGCCGGCGTCGAGCAGACCCTCGGCGATCATGTAGCCGATGCCCCGGCTCCCGCCGGTGACGACAGCGTTCTTCCCTTCGAGTCCGAACAGGGCTTGCAGGCGAGCGGCGTCCATGGGGTTCTCCTTCGCTGAACGCCGACGATGATGACACCCGCAGCCGGGCAGCACCACACGGGCAGCGTGTCGACCACGCTCGAACGGTTGCGTCAGCCGACGTCGGCTCCGTACATCTCGCCGAGCGGGTCGGCAAGGAGTTCGAGGCGTTCGCCGTCGGGTCCGTTGAAGTAGATCGAGGTGTCGTGCTCGAAGACGATCTCGACACCGGCGGCTTCGAGCTTGGACCGAAGGTGCGTTTGCTTCTCAGGGGTGACGGAGATCGCCAGATGGTGCATCGACCCGAGAACCTCTGCATAGGGACCGAGATCGAGTCCTGGAAAGTCGAAGAAGGCGAGCAGGTTGCCGTTTCCGATGTCGAAGAAGAAATGGGTGCTGCCGCGGTAGTCGCGGTTCTCGAACAGTTCGGTGAGCGGGAACTCGAGCAACCCTTGGTAGAAGCCGATCGTCCGTTCGACGTCCGAGCACAGCAGTGCGAGGTGATGGACGCCTCGGGCCGAACTCTCGGGGCGGGTGGCGCGCAGATGAGACCGTCGAAGACGGTCCCATTCGGCGCTGCGGTCGACGGCGTCGCCGTGTTCGGTCAGTGCCTGAAAACGAGGCTCGGAGTCACCCATACGTCAATTCTTTCAGATTTGAACTACTCCGCCAACCGTCGCGCGTTTCGATTGCTCGCGGCTGCACGAATACGGCGGTGCTGGAGCTGAAGTGATCGCTCGAAGTCGCCGTCGCTGCGAGCGATGAGCCCGGCCATGATGCCGAAGGCGAACCCGGCAACATGGGCCATCCAGGCGATCGAACTCTCGTTTCCGATGAGGAATTGGCTACCGAACCAAGCCAGCAAAATCGGTGCGGCCGGAATCCGCGGCCACAACGGCACCACCCCGAGCAGGATGACGGTACGAACCCGAACCCACGGGAACCAGACGAGATAGGCACCCATCAACCCGGCGATCGCCCCACTCGCACCGACGAACGGGACGGTCGAGGAGGGCTGCACCATGACGTGGGCTGCGGTCGCGACTGCGCCGGAGACCAGGTAGAAGAGGACGAACGGAATGCGCCCCATCTGATCCTCGACGTTGTTGCCGAAGATCCAGAGGAAAAGCATGTTGCCGATCAGGTGGATCCAGCCTGCGTGGAGAAACATCGAGACGATCGCAGCGAGCCAGACGTTCTTGTCGGGGAACGGGACGACCCCATCGGCAGGGGCATGCTCGAGGCACGCCTCGGTATTCCCGCCGACCACCGTGGCACTGATCTCCTGCGCAGTCAGTGAGCGATCCTCGGTGAGCTCACACGGAATCGCGGCGAACTCGTAGCTGAACTCGATCTCCTCGAGTCGCTCGCCCTCGGTCGCTAGGTCGAGGCTTCGGGTACCCGATGGTTGGACGTAGAAAAACATCACGACGCACGCAAGGCCGACGAGCAGGGTCATGAAGGGCCTGCGCCTCGTCGGATTGTCGTCGCTGATCGGGATCATGCGCCCCTCCAGGCTCACCGACGGTCGGCGACCCGCTCGATACCGGCCCCATGATGCCGTACTCGACGCCAGTCGCGACCGTCAGCCCGACGATGTCGAGTGCACCGTCACCGATGGCTACCGAATCGGCTCCCAGGTCCACCGTCGCGCGGCGTCGGCGCCGAAGATGCGAACCTCTGCTCCTCCAGCCGTGCACACCGACTGGGCCGGGTCGCCCTCGGAGTCGCGTCTGCGGGTCAGGCGGACCTTCGTCGTCGCACGCTCGAGTCCGTAGTGATCAACGCCATGATGAGACACAAATGCCTCCAGCTTGTCGAGCGCGCCCCACTCGTGGAAGAGCTCGGCCACAACCTCGAGCGCGTACGGCGCATTGAAGATGCCGGCCGCAACCGTGGCCGCCTCCTTCTTGCTGAGCGGGTGCGGAGCAGAGTCGGTGCCGAAGAAGAACGAGCGGTCGCCAGAGGTGGCCGCAGTTGCGATGGCGATCCGTTCCTCCCGCGAGTTGATCACCGGCTTGCAGTACAGCTCGGGCCGCATACCGTTCGCGAGTAGATCCGATCGGTCGCAGGTCAGGTGGTGTGGTGTGATCGAGCCACCGACCTGCGGGTGGTCTCGGACGATCTCGAGTCCGGCGCGGGTCGAAATGTGTTCGACGGTCACCCGCAGTTCCGGGATCTGATCGATCACCGGCACCATCTGCTGCTCGATGAACACGGCCTCGCGATCGAAGATGTCGACCTCGGGGTCGGTCGACTCGGCATGGACGAGCAGGGGGATGGCGGCACCTGCCATCGCCTCGAGCGTTCCTCGATAGTCGAGGAGCGAGGTGCCGCCGGCGGCGCTGTTGGTCGTTGCCCCGGCCGGGTAGAACTTCGCCCCGAACACCACCCCGTCCGCTGCACCTGCAAGCAAATCTGCTGTTTCGAGCTCATCATTGAGATACAGCGCCATCATCGGCGTGAAGTCGGCCCGTGCGTTCGGTCCAGCAGCAGCGAGGATGCGATCGCGGTAGGCAACGGCCAGGGCGGTGCTGGTCACCGGGGGAACCAGATTCGGCATGATCAGGGCGTGCCGAAACGCCTCCGCCGTGAAGGGCGCAACCGCATCGAGCATCTCGTCGTCGCGCAGGTGCACATGCCAGTCGTCGGGAGCGTCGATGTCGAGGGTGATGGTGTCGCTCATGCGCCGTACCGATCGCGATAGGCATCGATACGACGGAGCATCTCGTCATCGATGTGCACGACGCCATCGACCTCACGGCCGTGGAGATGCTCGACCACGTCGTCGAGGGTCACGATCGCTCGAGTCGGCATGTCGAAGTCGTGGGAGACCTGGGCGAGTGCCGAACGATCACCGGTTCCGCGCTCCTGACGATCGATGGACACGACAAGACCCGCCATCACGACATCAGCCGTCGCTCGCAGCACGGGCACCGTCTCACGAATCGAGGTACCGGCGGTGGTGACATCCTCGACGATGAGAACCCGTGAGCCGTCCTCGGGCAGGGCGCCGACGAGAACACCACCCTCCCCATGATCCTTCGCCTCCTTACGATTGAAGCAATACCCGACCTCTCGCCCGTCGGCGGCGAGTGCAATCGATGCCGTCGCCACCAGCGGAATGCCCTTGTAGGCGGGACCGAACAAGATGTCGATGTCGCCCGGCCAGCCCTCTTGGATGGCGGCTGCATAAAAACGGCCCAACGCCGCCAGTTGGGACCCCGTGCGGTAGCGGCCTGCATTCATGAAATACGGGGTCTGTCGACCGCTCTTGGTCGTGAAGTCACCGAACGTCAAGGCGTCTGCTCGCACCATGAACTCGATGAACTCGCGCTTGTACTGCTCCACTCCGACTCCTCCCAGATCGCAACCTAGCCGGATCGACTCCTAGGGTCGGCAGCGTGAGGATCGCCAGCTGGAACGTCAACTCGATCCGGGCCCGGGTGGGCCACGTCGTGTCCTGGGCGTCGACATCGGAAATCGACGTGCTGCTTCTGCAGGAAACGAAGTGCGGCGACGTCGACTTTCCCTTCGACGCATTTGAGGCAGCCGGCTACACGGTCGCCCACCATGGCCTCGACCATTACAACGGCGTGGCGATCGCAAGCCGAGTCGGCATCGATCGGATTCACCCCGGCTTCACGGGGCCACAGCGGCCACCCTTCGACGAACCGCGACTCCTTGCAGCCGAGTGCGCAGGGGTGCGGGTCTGGTCGGTCTACGTGCCCAATGGCCGCTCCCTCGACGACCCGCACTACCGCTACAAGCTGGTGTGGCTCGAACGGCTCCGAGCCGAGCTCACAGCTACCGATGCCACCGAACGACGCACGGTCGTCGCCGGCGACTTCAACGTGGCACCCGCTGACATCGACATCTACGACCCGAAGCGGTGGAGACACAAGACCCACGCCAGCGCCGAGGAGCGAGCTGGGATCGGACACCTGCTCGATCTCGGCCTCCGAGACGTCATTCGTGAACACCACCCCGGTCCTGGGGTCTTCACCTGGTGGAACTACCGACCCGGGCAGTTCGAGCAGAACCGGGGCCTGCGGATCGACCTCGCCCTCTGCTCCCCTGCGATTGCGGACGTGATCACCAGTGTCCACATCGACCGGGCGGCACGGGCGCACGAGCGGCCCTCGGACCATGCACCTGTCGTTCTCGAGCTGACTCTCTAGCCTTGTTTTTATGCGAAGAGGACTCGTCATCGCTGCGCTGACGCTGGCCGGGGCTGTCGCCTGCGGATCCGACGACCCGGCTGCCGAATCGCAGCAGTCGACGACCACAACGACAACAACCACCACGACGACCACCACCACGACCACGACCACGACCACGACACTGTTCCCGGCACCCGCCGTTTCGACCGTGACGGATCTCCTCGCCCTGGACCGACCGATCGTTGCCGGTCACGCCGGTGGAGACCAGTCGTGGCCGCATTCGACGATGTTTGCCTTCCGCGAGGCGGCGCGAGCAGGCGTCGACGTCCTCGAGATGGATGTTCAGCTCACCGGCGACGGCGTCCTCGTCGTCCAACACGACGACACCGTCGATCGAACCACCGAGCGGCGTGGGACCGTGCGCGATTTCACCCTCGACGAACTCCAGGCGCTCGACAACGCCTACTGGTGGAGCAGTGAGTGGTCGAGCCGAGACCAGCCAACCGATGCCTATGTGTGGCGCGGCGTGCGCACCGGCGATCTCGAACCACCTCCCACGTACACCGCCGACGACTTCCGGATCGAAACGTTTCGTTCGATTGCGCAGGCCTTCCCCGATCACGTCCTCGACATCGAGATCAAGGTGCCGGGCACCGTCGGCGACCCCGACGACCTGGCGTTCGCAATCGAAGGAGCGCGAGTGCTCGCCGACGAGATCGCAGCGCTCGACCGCACCGACTCCGTCATCGTCGTGTCGTTCAATGGCGATGTGATCAAGGCCTTCCGTGACTTCGCTCCCGACGTCGCCACGAGTCCGTCGGTCGAGGAGATGCTGGCCTGGTTCTTCGGGACCGGCGAGTTCGACGATCAAGACGTCGTCGCCCAGGTTCCACCCGACTTCGACGGGATCGAGGTGCTCACACCCGGCATCCTCGACCGAGTCCGCGCCGAGGGCCTCGAAATCTGGGTGTGGCCCAACGACGTCGCCGCGCAGGAGAACGCTGCGTTCTATCTCGAGATCGCGCAACTCGGGCTCGACGGCATCATCGCCGGCCACCCCGAAGATGCCGTCGAGGTGTACCGCAGCAACGGGTACTACGGCTGATCCGTCTCATATCGACGACTCACCGATGTCCTCGTTCCACAGGTCGGGCTCGTCGGCGATGAACGCAGTCATCAGGCCGACGCACGTCTGATCCTGAGCCCGAACAAGTTCGACACCACGCGATTCGAGATACGTCTCAGCCCCCATGAAGGTGGTGTTCTCACCGATCACGATGCGAGGAATGCCGTACAGCAATGCTGCACCGGCACACATGTCGCACGGCGACAGCGTCGTGTACAGCGTGGCCCGGCGGTACGCCGATGCAGGCAACCGCCCTGCGTTCTCGAGGCAATCGGTCTCGCCGTGAAGGATCGCACTGCCCCGCTGGACGCGCCGGTTGTGACCTCGCCCGACGATCTCACCGTCGATCATCAGCGCCGAACCGATCGGGATCCCACCCTCGGCCCTCCCCACCCGAGCCTCGTCGATCGCAACATCGAGACCGCGCCGATCGATGGCGTCGAGCTCAGAAGTCATAGCCGCCCGTGCCGTAGAACCCGCTCGACGCCGTCTTCGGGAGACCGAACTTCTCGGCGACACGATCGGGGGCAAAGGCACGAGGCCTGTCCCCCAGCACACTCACCCGCCGAAGATCCCGACGAGCCTCGGTGTCGTTGACCATGACGTGCAGCGTGGTTCGCTCGTCCCACATCACGACGTCGCCGGGTGACCATCGCCAGCGGGTCGAGAACTGAATCTGCTCCTGCCAGCGGAACAGGTACGAGAGCAACATCTGCGACTCCGGGCGAGAGAGCTGCGGGATACGTCGGCTGAACTGCTTGTTGACGAACAGCGCAGGGCGGCCTGTGTCTGGATGGGTCCGAACGACCGGGTGCTCGGCCGCCCTGTTGCCCCGAGCATCGTCATGGATGCAGGTGAGGGACAGCAGAAAGTCCTGCAGCGCAGGCGACAACGAGTCGTACACCGCATGACAATCGATGAACATCGTGTCACCACCGTGCGGCGGACAATCGAGCATGTGCAGCAGCGCGATCGCCGGGGGCTGCTCGAGGAAGGTGGCATCGGTGTGCCACAGGTCGGCCTTCACCTGGTAGAGGCTGTCGAGGCTGATGACCTCGGGGACATCGGGATCGACGGGTTCGAGATAGGGCACTGGATCGACGGTGCCGAAAAGGGCGGCGATGTCGCGAAACTCACGCAGCGACGGATCGAGTCCCGGTAACGCCAGCACAAGGTGATCGTTGAGCGCCTTGCGAAGCTGCGTGGCAACACCTTCGTCGATCTGGTCGGTGGCGAGACCACGAACCTCGGCACCGAGGAGGCCCGCAATGGGCCGGATGTCCAGTTCCGTCATCGACTTCCCGTTCTTTTCGTCGTCCGAGTGTACGTCCGCGACCCACGTCGTTTCACGACGACCGATCAGGCCGACCTCGTCTCTCCGACGACAAGCACGATCCACGCGACTCCGGCCATCAAGATCGCACCGAGGGCAAAGGCCGATGCGTCGAGTCCCGCGGCATCGGCGACCGTCCCGACCACGAACGGTCCGATGAACAACCCGAGATTCGACACGAGGTTGAACCCGGCCAGATACGGCCCCTGCTCCCCTTCCGGCGCCAGGTCAGCACCCAGTGTCATCACCGCCCCCGAAGTTGCGCCGTTGCCGAGGCCGATCAGCACCGACGCAAACGCCACATCGACGGTGCTGTCGGCCAGTCCGAGAACGACCATGCCGATCGCCATCACCGTGAATGCCGGCACGATCGACGAGAGACGACCAAAGCGGTCCATCAGCACGCCGGAGATCGGGAAGATCATGAAGTCGACGACGGTTCCGACCGCAAGCAAGCCTCCGATCTCTGCCAACGACAGGCCGAGTCGGTCCGCAATCAGGGGGATCACGACATAGCGACCCTCGCGCCCGGCCTGAATCAGCATCGGCCCCGTCCCTCCGAGCACGATGCGGCGACGATGCCGACGCAGAGAGGAACGGACCGGTATCGGCTCCCGATCCTCGTGCTGCACCACCTCCCGGCCACCCGGCACGATCCAAAACAGCATTCCTGCAGCTGCGAGGGAACCGGCGACGACGAACGCCGTCGAGAAGCCCCACACAGCGGCAATCGCTCCACCGACGAACGGACCGACCGCCAATGCCAGCCGGTGCGTACCGCCCATCCCCGACGTGACCCGACCCCGAATGTGAACGGGCACACCTCGGGTGACGAACAGTTGGCGGGACTGACCCATCGCTCCGAATCCGAGTCCACTGATCAGCCGCAGCACCACGAGGGCGGCAGCGAGTTCGACGAACCCGAACGCCATCAGGCTCACCGCCGATGCGCCAATGGCGATCAACAGCAGATGGTCGTTGGTGAACCGCTCGGCGAACGCACTTGCGGGAATCCCGACCAGCGCGGCACCGATCCCGGTGGCCCCCATGATCACACCGACCATCGACAGGCTGATCCCGATGTCATCCAGGTACAGCGGAATCAGCGGCAGCGCGACCGTCATCCCAGTCGTCATCGCAAAGATCGGGAGGTAGAGCGGTGGGAGGAGGCGGCGTAGCTCGACCCTGAGGTCGTGGTGCAGTTCGCTCATGTGGTGGCCGTTGGGTCGTGCACGTGTTGTGCCGTGCCAATCCGGCGGGCGACGGTGCGGCCCAGTTCGGCGATGGCATTCGCAACGATCGCCTGCGGTTCGCCGGGACGGCTGAGCCTGACCAGCGCCACCCGTGCATCGCGGTCGGTTGTCTCGACGTAGGCAACGTTGGGCAACTGGAGTCGTCGAACACCTGCCGGTACCAGCGCAATGCCCTGACCGGCTGCGACCAGACCCACGATGGTGGTGTACTCGGTCGCCTCGATCGCCGGGTCGTAACGCACATCGCGACTGCGCATGAGGGCCCGGATCTCGGCGTGCAGTGACGGCGAGCTCTCGCGAGAGAAGCCGACGAAGGTGTCGTCTCGGAGACGACTGAGACGCACCGATCGCTGGGTGGCGATTGCGTGACCGACGGGCACGGCAACCAGCAGTCGATCATGGCCGAGCACATCGGACTCCACAGCCGGACGCACGGGGACCGTGCGGGCGACGCCAACGTCGATCGTTCCGTCGGCCAACGCCCGAGCCTGCTCGTCGGACGACATCGTGTGGAGTTCGACACCGACATCGGGCCATGTCGCCCGAAATCGATGCAGGAACGTCGGGACGAACTCATAGGCGGTCGAGTCGACGAAACCGAGCCGGAGTCGACCCCGAGCGCCGACACGAAGCTCCTCGGCAGCCCGCAACACGCCACGCGCCGACACGAGGAGCTGGCGGGCATGGGGGAGAAACGCCTCACCGTCGATGGTCAGTGCCACTCGACGAGTGGTCCGCTCGAGCAGGGTGAGACCGAGGTCGGCCTCGAGTTGGCGGACCTGCTGGCTCAGCGCCGGCTGGGCGATGTGGAGCTGCTCGGCGGCTCGCCCGAAATGGAGCTCGTCGGCAACGGCGACAAAGGCATCGAGGCGGCGCAGCGATGCCAGCTCATTCATTATGTAACCTTATCAATCTCGCTGGATTTACTCCTTAACCCCTATCGATCGATGCGGCAGACTGGCGAGATGGGGAAGCACAAGCCACCAGCCAGGTACAGCGCGTTCGGGCTGCTGTGGAAGGGGCTCCGCAAGCAGAGCTGGCCGCGAATCTGGCGTGAGCCGGAGTTCAAGAGCAGCTATGACGTCGTGATCATCGGCGGTGGGGTGCACGGTCTTGCAACCGCCTACTACCTCGCTGCCAACCACGGCATCACCGACATTGCTGTTGTCGACCGGGCCTACCTCGGCTCGGGCGGATCGGGCCGCAACACTGCGATCGTGCGGTCGAACTACCTCACACCGGAGGGCGTGGCGTTCTACGACCGCAGTCTCGAGCTCTACAACTCGATGTCGAACGACCTCAACCTCAATGTGATGTTCAGCGAACGCGGCCACCTCACTCTCGCCCACACCGACTCGGCGCTGCGGACGATGCACTGGCGGGCCGAGGTCAACAAGCTGCAGGGCATCGACTCCTCGGTGATCGACCCCGCCGAGATCAAGAAGCTCACACCATCACTCGACGTGTCGACCCATACCCGGTACCCGATCATGGGTGCGCTCTACCACCCGCCCGGGGGCACGATCCGTCACGATGCCGTCGTCTGGGGGTACGCCCGTGGCGCCGATGCGTACGGTGTGGACCTCTTCCAACAGACCGAAGTACACGACATCCTCACCGAGGGCGACCACGGCTCGGGCAAGGTCACCGGGGTTCGCACCAGCAGGGGCGACATCAGCACGCCAGTCGTCGTGAACTGCACCGCAGGCTGGGCCAGCACGATCTCGTCGATGGTCGACGTACGACTGCCGATCACCACGCACCCGCTGCAGGCTGCGGTCACCGAGCCGGTGAAGACGTTTCTGCCGACCGTGGTCGTTTCAGGATCGCTCCACGTCTATGTGAGCCAGACCGATCGCGGGGAACTCGTGTTCGGCGCCTCGGTCGATCCGGTCGCCACGTACAACATGGGCGGCACCCTCGAGTTCACCGAGGAGCTTGCCGGTCATGTTCTCGAGCTCATGCCAGGGATCTCCAAGATGCGGCTCCTGCGCCAGTGGGCTGGTCTGTGCGACATGACCCCCGACTACTCGCCGGTGATGGGCCCGACTCCCGTCGACGGCTTCTACGTCGACGTCGGTTGGGGTACCTACGGCTTCAAGGCCGGACCCGTGTCCGGCGAACAGATGGCCGCCTGTGTGGCGAATGGTGCCACCCCCGACCTGATCAAACCCTTCGAACTCAGCCGCTTCACCGAGGGAAACCTCGTCGGTGAAAAAGGCGCCGCCGCAGTCGGTCACTGAGGAGGAAACAGATGTTGCTCGTTCCGTGCCCCAACTGTGGCCCCCGCAATGCTGCCGACCTGTCGTACAACGGCGAGTCACATGCGCGGCCCGACCCCACGACCTGCACACCCGAGGACTGGCGCACGTACCTGTACCTGCGCGACAACCCCTCGGGTTGGCTGCGGGAGAGCTGGTACTGCTCGTCAGGGTGCCGCAAGCACTTCACGATCGAACGACACACCCTGACCGGCGAACTACGAACCCCCATCCTCCCCGGGTCCAAGCCGGGTGCCACGAAGGGAGAGACCAAGTGAGTCACCGCCTCCCGGCATCGGAGGGGGAAGTCCTCGACCGCACCAAGACCCTGCCGTTCACCTGGAACGGCAAGAAGCTCGAGGGCTTCGAGGGCGACACGATCACATCGGCGCTGATGGCGAACGGTCACCACATCCTCAGCCGCTCGATGAAGTACCACCGGCGGCGTGGCGTGCTCACCGCCGACTACTGGGATCCGAACACGACTGTGCAGGTCGGCGACGAGCCGAACGTGCGCGCCTCTCACCGCAAACTCGAGGCCGGCATGCAGATCTCGGCCCAGAACGTGTGGCCATCGCTCACGTTCGACATCAAAGCGGCCAACGGCCTTGTCGGCCGCTTCCTCACCGCTGGCTTCTACTACAAGACGTTCATGAAGCCGGCTGCGCTGTGGCCGACGTACGAACACGTCCTGGCCAGGTTTGCACCCGGCGGTGACGTCGATCTCGACACACCGCACGGTCGATACGACAAGCGCTTCGCCCACCCCGACGTCGTGGTCGCCGGTGGTGGCCCAGCCGGCCTTTCGGCCGCCATCGCAGCAGCTGAGGCGGGAGCATCGGTGATGCTCGTCGAGCACGAGCATCGAGTGGGCGGTCATCTCCTCTGGGGCACCGAACAGGACCGGGCCCGTGCAGCCGAACTCGCGGCGGCGGCCCGAACCGCCGGCGTGGAGATCCTCACGAACGCCACGGTCACCGGCCGCTACGAGGACAACTGGGTCGCAATCTCCGAGCGCAGCCACCCCGGTGTCATCGAGCGGCTGATCAAGGCTCGAGCCAAGACACTGATCGTTGCAGCTGGAACGATCGAGCGCCCCTACGTGTTCGAGGGCAACGACCTCCCCGGGGTCATGACCTCGGGTGCAGTTCGTCGCCTCATCACGATGTACGGCGTGAAGCCCGGTACGCAGGCCGTCGTGTTCAGCGCCAACGAATCCGGCGATGCGGCCATCGACGACCTGCGCCGCGCCGGTGTGTCGATCGCCCGGGTCGTCGATGCGCTCACCGGTGAGCGCATCGTCTCGGCGACAGGTTCCAAGAACCGAGTCAAGGAGGTCCTCCTCGACGACGGTTCCAAGATCTCCTGCGACCTGCTCGTCACTGCGGTGGGCTGGACCACGCCGACCTCGCTGCTCAACATGGCCGGCGACCGACCGGTCTACGACGCCAACGCCGCCCGCTTCTTCCCGGCCGGCGCACCGGACAACGTGCTCGCCACCGGTGGCATGCTCGGTGACGGGTCACTCGACGACCTGCTGGAGCACGGCCGGTCCACTGGGGAACTTGCAGCCGGTCGAGCGGCCGTTGTGCGTCACCGCCTTCAGGCGGCGACGGCACGAGCCAAACCCGTCGACGGACCCGAGCCTGCGTATCCGCCCGACGAGCGCGCCCCGCTCGACCGCTGGCCACACCCGGAACTGTTTCGGGCCGTCACCCACGGCATCGTCGACTACTCCGAGGACGTCTCGTCGAAAGATCTCTACTCGGCTGCTGCCGAAGGGTTCGACTCGGTCGAGCTGATCAAGCGATTCACGACGGCAACGATGGGCCCAAGCCAGGGCAAGCTCGAGACCGTCAACACCGTCGCCGTGCTTGCCCAGGCCAAGGGTGAATCGATCGCCGACGTCGGCACCACGGTGTGGCGCCCGCCCTATGCGCCGATCTCGCTCGGCGCGCTCGCCGGCCGCATCAACGAGCCCACCCGGCGCAGCGTCATCCAGCCCTGGCACGAGGCCAACGGGGCGACCCCGATCCTCGCCGGTCAATGGGTGCGCCCCGACCACTATGGCGAGCCCGCCGCCGAGGTCCGAAACTGTCGGGAGCACGTCGGCATCATCGACGTCACCCCGCTCGGCAAGCTCGATCTGCAGGGTCCCGACGTCCCGAAGCTCCTCAGCCTGCTCTACACCAACAAGTGGATGCAGCTGCCGATCGGTGGAGTTCGGTACGGCATCATGTGCGCAGAGGACGGCGTCGTGCTCGACGACGGTGTCACCGCTCGCCTCGGTGAGGAGCACTATCTGATGACCACGACGTCGTCGGGTGCCGCTCGCATCTGGTCGTGGATCGAGATGTGGCTCCAGACGGAACGGCCCGAGTGGCGGGTCCACGTCACCCCGGTCACCACGGGCCTCACATCGATCAACATCGCCGGTCCGAACGCTCGCGAGTTGCTCGGGCGTCTCACCGACATCGACCTCGACAATGACGCCTTCCCCTACATGCAGGTACGCCAGGGCACGATCGCCGGTGTCGAGGGTTGCATCGCCTGGCGGATCGGCTTCACCGGCGAACTGTCGTACGAGATCCACGTGCCATCCGGACACGGCCTTGCGATCTGGGAGCGTCTCCTCGCCGACGGCGACGACCTCGGTGTCAAGCCGTTCGGTCTCGAGGCGCAACGCATCATGCGGCTCGAAAAAGGGCACTTCATCGTGGGCCAAGACACCGACGGACTGTCGAAGGCGCCGGTCACCGGCCTCGATTCCCTGTTGCGGCTCGACAAGGACGACTGGGCAGGTATGCCCGAGGTCAGATGGTCGCTCGAATCCAGGGATCACCCGGTGCTCGTGGCCTGTCAACCCGACGATGGGACGGTCGTCCCCGAAGAAGCGGCGCAGATTCTGCGTTCGGGGACCAACGAGATCGTCGGCCGCATCACGTCGAGTCGCATGTCTCCCACCCTCGAGCGGTCGATTTGTCTCGCCCAGGTCGACAGGGCATTCGCCGACGCTGGCACCTCACTCGAGATCCTGCTCGTCGACGGGCGTCGCATCACCGCCACCGTCAACGAACACCACGCCCATTTCGATCCCGAAGGAGAACGTCTCCGTGGCTAGCTCTGTTTCGCATCTGGACCCGATGCCGAAGGTGAGCATTCGCGCTGCCGACGACACGGCGGCAGCCCATGCGCTGGGCCTGGCGTTCGGCTCGGCCGAGCACCGCAACGACACACTCGTCGTCCGCATCCGACCCGACGAGTGGTACCTCCTCGGCGCTGGAGCCCTTGCCTTGGCCGACGAACTCGACCTGTCCGGCCATGCGTCGACAGTCGACATCACCCATGCCCGTCACGCGATTCGGGTGACCGGGACCCACGCAGCCGACACACTGGCCAAGCTCTGCAGCGCCGACTTCGACGACGCCATGACACCGAACGGTGCTGCATGGGGCAACTCGATCGCCGGTGTCACCTGCGACATCGTCCGTGACGACAACGGGGGTGAGCGCAGCTATCTGCTGCTCTTCGACGGTTCGTTCGTGGCCTACTTCCACGGTGTGCTCGAAGACGCCGCCGGCGAGTTCTCGTCGGACGCCTAGCCGGTCGCGTACTTCCGCCGCGGTGCGTGGCCGCCGCTACGACCCGGCCAGACGGTTCACGGTGGCGAGCAGCCGCTCGACCTCGAGGCGCGAGTTGTAATGACTTGTCGACGCTCGGATGCAGTTCTCGATCCCAAGTGGTTCGAGCACCGTTGCCGAGTAGTAATCGCGCTTTCGTGCGTGCGTGCGAACCCCGTCGGCATTGAGCGCATCGACGACATCGAGACTGTCGAATCCGTCGATCCAGAACGACACCATCCCGGAGCGGTGTTCGCTCGACTCGGGACCAACCACATGCACCCTGTCGAGCTGGCCGAGCCCAGGGAGGCCACCCGTACCCCACATCATTGCGTCGACGAGATCCTGTTCCTGCCCACGAATCGCACCGGCGGCAGCTTCGAGACGCGCCCGCGATGCACCCGACTCACCAACCTCGGTTCCCAACCATTCGAGATAGCGGACGACCTCGGAAAAGGCGGCGTAGGCCGATGCATCCCGGGTGCCGAGCTCCCACACGTTCGCCGGTGCGCCGTCGAGTTGGTCGTGTGGCGCCGTTGCCAGTCGATCCGAGACCCAGGCCACGCCGAAATTGTGTCGGCTGAAAAGCTTGTAGCCGGACACGACATAGCCGTCGATGCCGTAGTCGTCGATGTCGACACGCCCGTGGGCCGCGTGCTGAATGCCGTCGACGATGATGAAACAGTCGGGAGCGACCGCACGGATCTCGGCAGCGATTGCGGCAACGTCGACGTGCATACCGGTGACCGGACTCGCATGGATGATCGTGGCGACGGCGAGGTCGGCCGTGATGGCGGGTCGGTACTGCTCGACGCTGACCACGGTGGTGTCGACGTCGAACGCGACCTGCTCGTAGTCCTTGCCGGTCACTTCGGCCCACCGGCGACACGCGCTGTAGGTCGCCGGATGTTCGAGGTTGCTGCCGAGCACTTTCGCTCCGCCGGAAACCAGCAGTGCGTTGCGGATCAGTCGCCCGAGCAATTCGGTGCCGGTCTCGCCGACGAAGACCTCACCACGTGAGGCCCCGAGCAGCAACATCATGTCGGCGCGGCCCTGCGCGATCACGTCCATGAGGTATCGGGACGCAACATTGGTTCGGCCCTGATTGTCGGGGAAGGCCATCAGTTCGGCCGTGCGTTCGACGGCAGCCTTCAACGTGAGTGAGCCACCGGCGTTTTCGAAGAACGCACGGGGGCCTTGGATCGGACAGACATCGGTGTGATGGAACCGATCTCGGATCGACGTCAGGAGCTCAGGTTCGAAGGGCACAGGGGCAGATCCTGCCATGACAGACGGTCGTCGTCCCACCGGCGCGACGTCAGCGCGCGCCGGGCACCCGATAGAGGCTTGCGCCCCAGTGCGCCCCCGCCCCGAAGGCGGTGAAACACACGAGATCGCCGGGCTCGATCCCCCCTGCCGCCCGCTGTTCGTGAAGCAGGATTGGCAGCGTGGCTGCGGTCGTGTTGCCGTACCGGGCGATGTTGCTGGGGACCAGGTCGGCATCGACCCCCAGCTGCTTGCGAACTCCGTCGAGGATTCGATCGTTGGCCTGGTGGGCGATCACGAGGGAGATGTCGTCGACCGAGAGATCGGCACCGGCCAGCACCTCACGAACGGCGGCCGGCATGCACGTCACGGCCTGCCGGAACAGTTCCATCCCGTTCATCGATGGCCAGTGCGCCCGGGCCTCGAGCTGGGCGGCATCGACGTAGGGCTGGTGCCGAAATCCAACCCCGGGTACTTCGATCAGATCGGCATGAGACCCGTCGGTGCGCAGCACACTCCCGACGAATCCCGTTCCGGGACTGTCGTCGGTGGTGAGCACCGCCGCACCGGCGCCATCGCCGAACAGCACCGCCCATCCTCGTGCCTCGGTCGCAGCAGCGTGGTCGATCGGATCGGCAGGGCCGGACCGCTGGCCACGCAGGATCTCCCACGAACCGCCATAGGGCATGTATCCGGAGTGCACTTCGGCACCGACCACCACAACGCAGCGCGCCTTGCCCGATGCGAGCAGGGCATCGGCGAGATCGAGTCCGTAGAGGTAGCCACCGCACTGCTGACGAAGATCGAACGCAGCGATGTGACCCAGCCCGCACCGGTCCTGCACCATTCCGGAGATCCCCGGCGCGAACTGGTCGGGAGTCATCGTGGCGGTGATGAGCACATCCACATCGTCTGGTGCCACCGCTGCGTCCCGGAGCGCTTCGACCACGGCGTCGGCTGCGAGATCCGAGGCGCCGACACCAGGATCGGCGATGTGTCGTTGCCGAACCCCGGTTCGGCTGTAGATCCATTCATCGCTGGTGTCCATGATCGCAGCGAGATCGTGGTTGGTGACGATCCGGGGGGGAACGGCCACCCCCGTTCCGATGATCACACTGCCCATGGCGAGATCGTAGGTCCCGCGTCACGACGAGGAGAGATTGAGCGGTCGTCTGGGTCGGCACGGGGCCGATCGCACTACGGTTTCGGCATGACTGCGGGAACCATCGACATCGACGCCGACGAGGTTGTCGCATTCACCGCCGAACTGGTGCGGATCGAGAGTGTCAACGATCCCGCCACCGGGCGGTCCGAGGCGGCGGCGGCCGAGTTGGTCGCCGAACGTATGCGCTCCTTCGGTTGGCATCCGATCGTCGAGGAGGTCGCACCCGGTCGACCGAACGTGATCTGCTCGATCGACGGCGGACTACCCGGACCGACGCTCCTGTTCGAGGGCCACACCGATGTCGTCACCGAAGGCGACCGCGCCGCGTGGACCCATGACCCCTTTTCGGCCACTGTCGTCGATGGCCGCATGTACGGCCGAGGCACAGCTGACATGAAGGCTGGCCTTGCCGCCGTCATCTATGCCACACGCGCCGTCGAGCAGGCAGGCCCGTTCCCGGGCCGCATCGTCATCGCCGCACTCTGCGACGAGGAGGAAATGATGCTCGGGGTGAAGCACTTCGTCGCCGCCGGCCATTGCGCCGGGATCGACGGCGCAATCTCGGCAGAACCGGAAGGAGGCGAGATCTGCGCAGTGTCGAAAGGCGCAATCCGCCTCCGCATCGACGCCACCGGTCGCATGGCGCATGGCGCCATGCCCGATCAGGGCCTCAATCCGATCGCTGCGCTCGCACAGGTCGCCACCGCTGTCTCGGTCCTCGAATCCGAGCAGCAGCAGCGGTACGGCACTTATCAGCACCTCGGGGAGATCTGGCTGACACCCACGGTCATCCAGGCCGGCACCATCGAGCAGATCAATGTGATCCCGGCGGACGCAACACTGGCGATCGACATACGCACCACTCCCGACGTCGACCACCCGGAACTGATCGCCGAGGTCGAAGCCATGCTCCACGAAATCGCTGAGACGACCGGGGTACGCCTCGAGCTCTGCGTGATCGATGACCGACCGGCGACCGATACTGCGCTCGACTCCCCGGTCTGCCGGGCACTCGCCGCCGCCCACGAACGCATCATGGGGGAACCACCCGTCTACGGGGGCGTTCCCGGAAGCACCGATGGCACCATCCTGTGGCGCGATGGCGGCCTCGACAGCGTCGTCTACGGCCCAGGTGGCAAGTGGATCGCTCACCAGGTCGACGAATTCGTCGAGATCGACGAAATCGTTCGCTACACCGAGGTGTTCGCCCAGGCGGCGGTCAACTTCCTCGGGGCCGGACTCGACGACTAGAGCGGTGGCGTGTAGCGGCCGTCGACCGCCAGCCAACCGCCGTCGACGAACAGGGTCGAGCCGGTCACGAAGGAGCTCGCCCGCGCTGCGAGATACACGACTGCACCGGCCTGTTCCTCAGGCTGGCTCCACCGGCCCAGGGCGCTGATGTCGGCATAGGCCTGGTACCAGGCTGGATCGGCTTTGATCTGCTCGGTCAGGGGGGTCTCGACGACACCGGGACACACGGCATTGACCCGCACGTTGTGCGATGCGAGCTCGGCGGCCAGCGTCTTCACAAGCGCCACTGCGCCGGCTTTGGTGGCGGCGTAGACCCCCTGTCCCGGTTCGACGACCTGTGAGCGCACCGAACTGAACACGATGATCGATCCTCCATTGTGTGCGGCCATCGACCGGCCCGCCGAGCGCATGGCGGTGAAGGTGCCCCGAAGGTTGAGATCGACGACGCGGGCGAACTCGTCCTCGCTCATGTCGAGCAGTTGTTTGCGGACATTGATGGAGGGGGTGATCACTGCGGTGTCGAAGTGGGCCGACGCGAACAGGGCATCGACCGATTCGGCGTCCGTGATGTCGACTGCCGTCGACGATGCTGCGCCGTTCTCGGCAACGATCGCGTCTGCAGTCGCTTCTGCGGCGCCGGCGTCGAGGTCGGCACATGTCACGGTCGCGCCGTGCGCTGCGAGAGCGAGGGCGCTCGCCTCGCCCAACCCGGAGCCGGCGCCGATGACGGCGGCTCGCTGACCGGTGAGGTCGAACAGACTGCGGTACTCGGCAAGGGTTGTCATACGCCACAATACCGTGAGCAGGGTGAACGGTCGTTAACATCGAACGCATGGTTCGTATCGGACACCTCGAGATCGCCCAGCCGCTCCATGACTTCGTCGAAACGTCACTGACCCCCGACTCCGGCGTCACCGCAGCCGACTTCTGGTCCGCACTCGAGGCTGTCGTGGCCGACATGGGTCCGCGCAACACCGCGCTGCTGGCGCGACGTGACGAGTTGCAGGATCAGATCGACGCGTACCTCGTCGCAGCACGAGGACACCACGACCACACCGCCTACCTCGGATTCCTTCGACAGATCGGGTACCTCGAAGACGCTCCGGCCGATGTGACCGTCGCGACCAGCAAGGTCGACTCGGAAATCGCCGGCACCGCCGGTGCGCAACTCGTCGTTCCGCTCGACAACGCCCGCTACGCCCTCAACGCAGCGAACGCCCGATGGGGCTCGCTGTACGACGCCCTCTACGGCACCGACGCCATCCCCGACGACGACGGCGCAGACGCAGGGAGCGGATACAACCCGGTCCGCGGCGCCAAGGTCATCGCATGGGCGCGAGCCTTCCTGGACTCGCACGCCCCACTCGTCGACGGGAGCCACGCCGACGCGACGGGCTACGCCGTCGTCGATGGGGCGTTGCAGGTGTCGATGGGCGCAACCGCCACGATGCTCGCCGATCCCGGCCAGTTCGTCGGCTATGCCGGTGCCGCAGACGATCCCAGCAGCGTCGTGCTCCGAAAGCACGGACTCCACGCCGACATTCGGATCGATCGAGCCGACACCATCGGCAAGGACGATCCTGCCGGTGTCGCCGACATCGAGCTCGAGTCGGCGATCTCGTCGATCATGGACTGCGAAGACTCTGTCAGCGCTGTCGACGCCGACGACAAGGTCGTCGTCTACGGCAACTGGCTCGGCCTGATGAAAGGCGACCTCGTCTCGACGTTCCGCAAAGGCGGCGAGTCGGTGGAGCGGCGGCTCAACCGCGATCGCGTCTACATCGCTGCCGACGGTTCCGAGCTCGTGTTGCCGGGTCGGGCCTGCATGCTCGTTCGCAATGTCGGCCATCACCTCACCACCGACGCCGTGACGATGAACGGTGAGCCGATCTACGAGACGATCCTGGACTGTTTCGTCACGGCACTGGCCGCCAAACACGATCTGCTCGGCAACAGTGCATTCCGCAACAGCCGAACCGGCTCGATCTACATCGTGAAGCCGAAGATGCACGGCGCCGACGAGGTCGCCTGGGCCGTCGACTTGTTCGGCCGAGTCGAGGCTGCGCTCGGACTCGAATCGAACACGCTGAAGATGGGCATCATGGACGAGGAACGACGGACCTCGCTCAACCTCGCTGCGGCCATCGACCAGGCACGCGAGCGGGTTGTGTTCATCAACACCGGTTTCCTCGACCGCACCGGCGACGAGATCCACACCGACATGGAGGCCGGGCCAATGCTCAAGAAGGGCGACATGAAGGGTGCTACCTGGCTTCTCGCCTATGAGGACGCCAATGTCGACACCGGGCTTGCGGCGGGCATGCAAAACCGGGCCCAGATCGGCAAGGGCATGTGGGCCAAGCCATCGGAGATGGCCGAGATGCTTGCCACCAAGGCCAGTCATCCCCAGTCGGGTGCCACCTGCGCCTGGGTGCCATCACCCACCGCGGCCACCCTGCACGCAACCCACTACTTCAACACCAACGTGGCAGCGCGCCAAGAAGAGATCCACAACAGGACACCCCGATCGATCGACGATCTGACCATGATCCCGCTGCTGTCCGGTGAGCTGACCGAAGCCGACATTCAGACCGAACTCGACAACAACTGCCAGTCGATCCTCGGCTACGTCGTTCGCTGGGTCGGCCAGGGGGTCGGCTGTTCGACAGTGCCCGACATCGACGACGTCGGGTTGATGGAAGACCTCGCAACGTTGCGCATCTCTTCGCAGCACGTTGCGAACTGGCTGCACCATGGGCTGGTCGACGACACCCAGGTCCGCGAGTCGATGCAGCGCATGGCGCTCGCCGTCGATGCTCAGAACGCCGATGACAACGCGTATGAGCCGATGGCTCCCCACTACGAGGACTCGATCCCGTTCCAGGCTGCACGTGCCCTTGTTCTCGACGGTCGATTCCAAAAAAACGGGTACACCGAGGCGATCCTGCGCGATCACCGTCGCCGCCAGAAAGTGGCCCACGCCGACTGATCAAGCATCCGGCACCGCCCGCAACGGCGCAGCAGGGCGGCCGCTCAGGCCCGCTGCGCGATCACAGCACGACCGACGGATCGGGGACGAGGTCACGGGCCAGCCATTGCCACGTGCGCCAACCCATCGCCGGGTCTTCGAAACTTCGTGCGATGTGCTTCGCCATCTCGTCGGAGATCGCCTTGCCATTCGGCGCCTTCACATGCACCTCCGCAACCCGTTCGGCCAGCACGAACCAGCCGACGGATTCCGCCGGTGACTGGCCACCGGTGAGCAGGCCGTGGTTTCGCAGGATCACGAGCGTGTTGGAGCCCATCGCGTCGGCGATGCGATAGCCGCCATCGGTCGAATCGACCTCGAGGTCTTCGCCTTCGTAGATCGCCTGGTTGAAGACGAAGGAGCACGACTCCTGACTGATCGCCCGGAACGGTTCGACATTCGCTGACCATGGCGTACCGAAGGCAGTGTGGGTGTGAGCCGCCGAGTTGATGTCTTGGCGCACCTCCAGCAGCGGCATGTGAATGTTGTAGCCGGCGGTGTTTGCGGTGGCGTGAGCTGGACCCTCGGCCACGGAGCCATCGGGTGCGATGAGGATCAGGTCGTGGATGGTCGCAGCTCGGAACGGCACGCCATAGGACAGCATCCAGAAGTGGTCACGACGTTCAGGATCGCGGAAGGTGATGTGACCATCACCGAGCTGACCCCAGCGGAGCGCCGCGAACATCCGATAGCCGATTGCGGCTTCCCACTTCCACAGGGCCCGCTGCTCGCCCGGGTCGGTCGGCCGATCGGTGCCTTCGCGGTAAGAGATTTCGGCGTACTGGTCGAACTGCTGCGACATACTCCGAGCGTAGACCCGCAATCAGATGTCGAGCGATTGTTGCGACCGCTCGTGGGCGAGCAGCTTCCGCTTCAGATCGAGTCCACCCGCGAACCCGGTCAGCGAGCCGTCGGCCCCCACCACACGGTGGCACGGAAGGACGATCGGGATGGGGTTCTTCGCGTTTGCAGCGCCGACCGCCCGGGACGCACCGGGTCGTCCGATGCGTTCGGCCTGCTCGCCGTACGACACCGTCGTGCCATAGGGCACGTCGGCAAGGGCGAGCCAGGCTTCTCGCTGAAAGTCTGTCCCCTGTAGATCGAGTGGGAGATCGAATTCGCGACGGTCGCCGGCGAAATACTCGGCGAGTTGTCGGGCAGCATCCACCAAGACCGGGTGGGCCTCGTCAGCCCCGAGCCCGTCGTGTTCGGCATGGACCTCGTGGGGCCAGGAGACGCGGCGAAGCCCGCCGTCGCTGGCAACCAGGTGCAGTGCACCGATCGGCGAGTCGAAACGGGAGCGGTGGAGGGCGGCGGTCATGGTTGATCCTCCTCAACACGACAATATTCGGGTTCAGCGCTCGCCCACAGGTGTTGCGCGGCGAGCGAGCGGTACGGACGCCAGGCATCGGCTCGGGCTCGGCACTCGTCGTCGGACAGCGATCGAGGCCCGCCGTCGAGAGCTGCAAGGGCACGCCGGATCCCGAGGTCACCAGCCGGGAAGGCATCGGGATCACGGGCTGCCCGCATGGCGATCAGTTCTGCCGTCCACGGCCCGATCCCGGACAGGGCGAGGAGTTGCACTCGGAGCTCGACCGGGTCGGCGTTGTAGAGATCAATACGGCCGCTGAGGACGGCAGCGGCGAGTTCACCGATGGTCCGCGCTCGACGACGCGGCATGCCTTCGTCGGTGTCACCGGCCGCAAGCGGTGCGAGTTGTTCCGGCGTTGGAAAGAGGCGACACAGGCCGAGAGCCGGCGCTGGCAACGGACTGCCGCGACGCTCGATCAGTTTGCCGGTCACAGTGGTTGCGCCCACCACGCTCACCTGCTGACCGATGATCACACGCACCGCCGTCTCGAACCGGTCCCAGCCACCGACGACTCGCAGGTTCGGGCGGCGCCGGACGAGGCGGCCCAGCAACGAATCGTTCACCAACCATCGGCTCGCCTCCTCGAGCTCGTCGTCGAGGCCGAACATGTGTCGGACTCGCGCAACCTCGTCGATGATCGAATCGAACGACGGGAGATGCGCCACCAGTTCCACCGCGTCTGAGGCAGCGGCGAGGTCGACCTCGATCACCCCGGGGTGACCGCACATCACAATCGTGCGTCGATACACGGTTCCATCGAGCGCCTCGACTCCCGGACTGAGCCGAGGCCGTAGGTGACCGGTGATCTGCTCGACGTCGAGTGGCGAACCGGTGGGGATTCGGAGTCGAAGACCTCCGTCAGCCCGCAGCACGTCGCGCGTGCGACGCTTGGCCCGCAATTCGCTGGGGGTGAACCGGAAGGTCTGCCCGACGACCCGGTTCATCTGGCGTACCGAGCCGAACCCCGATGCCGCTGCGATCGACGTCATCGACAGGTCGGTTTCGTCGAAAAGCCGTCGAGCGAAATGCGCACGACGGCTCCGGGCCACGAAGTCGGGGGTGGCGCCGACGTGACGCTCGAACAGGCGGCGGAGTTGACGGGTTGAATAGCCGACGCGGTTGGCGAGGGTCGCCTCGTCGAAGCGGTCGAGGAACCCGGATGCGATGAGCGCCACGGCCCCTTGGACCGGGGCGGGCGCCCCGCTGACCTCTACCGAGCGCAGGTGCCGATCGGGTCGGCATCGCAGGCACGGTCGGTAGCCGGCAGCCTCGGCGGCGACCGGACTCCCGAACGGCGCTGTGTTCTGCGGCAACGGGGCAGCAGCGCACTCCGGTCGACAGTAGATCCCGGTGGTGGCGACCGCTTCGACAGGCATGAACCGAGTATGCCTGATCAGATGAGACAGATTCGGACACGGAGTTGCGACCGCCATGACGCGCGTCTCGGATCCCCAAAACTCGGGCGAGCCATGGCCGGTGATGGCCCGGCCCCGGTGGCCGGTGGCACCGGGGAACTCAGAGGAGGTGAGGAGTGAAGCTCGCCGGATCGATGGGAGAGTCCCACCCGGCATCTGAAAAGAGGGTTGCACCGAGACGACCGAGTTCATCGCTCGACTTGGCCGCAGATCCGTTCCCCGCAATGGCGACGGCGACTCCGTCGTCGATCCACCCGATGTACGGGGCTCCAGTGGGCGTGCCGGTGATGACGCACGGCGCAGTGACGACGTCGCCGAGCGGTGCATCGGGCAGCAGTGCGAACAGGTTCTCGGTGAGCGAGTCGATCTCGACTGGGTCACCGTCGCTGTGGAACCACTCGGTCAGTTCATGGGGTTCCAGAAGGATCGTGTCCTTGCGATTGCCACCGATCTTGATGCGAACAGAGCCGTCGGGGTACTCGACCGGCGGAACCCAGTAGATCTCGTGTACCCGATCGTCGGGGGGCTGATCGAGGATCAGACAGGGAATCCTGCCGTCATCGGCCAGCCGGGCCATCACGGTCGTTCGGGCTCGGCGTTCGACGTCGAGTTCCCATTCGAACAGATCGGATCCGAATGCACCCGTTGCAACCAGGAGTCGGTCGACGATCACCGACCCGAACGATCCGTCGAGTGCAAACCCTCCGTCGTGCCGACGGACGCCGGCAACCGCAGCGTCGATGACGTCGGCTCCGCCGAGCTCGGCGAGCCGGGTCTGGGCTGCGACAAGACGGCGCGGGTTGATGTAGCCGGCCGGTGCACCTTCGGCGACCAAGCCCAACCCATTCGTGATCGAGATACCGGTTGTTTCGCGGACCCATTCAGCATCGACGAGGCGAGCATCGCTGCCGTACTTCGCAGCTCGTGTCACCCACGCCGGGGCATCGGGGTAGCCGGCGATGAAGCCACACGGTTTGTGGAACGAGATACCGGACCGGGACGCGATGTCGGCGTACCGCCCGATCGAGGCAGCCGCCACGTCGGACCAGGTCTGGGTGCGAGCGGCGATGCGGGTGATCCGGCCTTCGTCAGGGTGCGAACAGAACGGGCCCTGACTTCGTCGTCGATCAGCGGGCTCGCCGGGGCCGATCAACGCAGTGCGATGACCGGCTTCGGCGAGGTGTCGACCGGCTGCGGCACCGATCATTCCCCGACCGATCACGGCGACGTCGTAACGATCCGCTTGCATGTCCGAAGTGTGGCACACCCCCGCAGATCGGTCTGCGGGGTAACGACCGGTTCACCCGGCGGGCTACCGTCGTTCCGTGGATGATCTCACCGGGAAAACCGCTGTCATCACCGGCGCAGCGAGCGGCATGGGCCGGTCATTCGCCAACCGGTTCGCAGGGGCGGGCATGAACGTCGTGTTGAGCGACATCGAGGCGCCGCGTCTGGACGAGGCCGTTGCCGAGGTCAGTGCCCACGGCACCGGCGTGATCGGGCATGTCACCGATGTGGCGGACGGCGGTGCCGTCGACGAGCTGGCCGATCGTGCGTTCGGCGAATTCGGCGATGTGCACCTCCTGTGCAACAACGCAGGGGTGGGGGGCATGAAAGGTGGACCGGAGCTGATCAACAGCGCCAACTGGGAGTGGGTGCTGGGGGTGAATCTGTGGGGAGTGATCCATGGACACCGGGCCTTCCTTCCCCGAATGATCGAGCAGGGCGAGGGGCACGTCGTCAACACCGCCTCGATGGCGGGCCACATGCCAGGGCATTCTGCGTATACCGCCAGCAAGTGGGCCGTCGTCGGTATCACCCAGGGCCTCTACAACCAGATGCATCGCTCGGGCACGGGTATCGGTGTGTCGTGCCTGTGCCCCGGCTGGGTTCGTACCGACATCGCAACGTCGGAGCGCAACGGACCGGAGGCAGCCGCACCACCCGCCCTGTATGAGCCCACCGCCGACCAGGAGGCTGCCTGGCAGTTCGTCGTCGACGCGCTCGACGGGGGACTGGATCCCGATGCGGTTGCCGACATGGTGCACGACGCAGTCATGAGCGATCGATTTTGGATCTTCACCCACCCCGAGTTCGTGCTTGCGCTCCAGGACAAGCACGAATCGATCATGGAGAACCGCAATCCCAACCCGATGGGGTGGCTCGGCTAGCTCACCCCGATGCGTAGAAGCGGCCGGGAATGAGTCGGCGGCGGCGACGCACGATCGTCAATCCGGGTGATTGGCGGGCCGGCACGAGCAGGATCGCACCGAGGACCATGACGCCGGCGATGCCCTGCTCAAGGGTGAGTGCCTCGCCGAACCAGAGGTATCCGACCACGAACATCATCGGCAGCTCTGTCGAGCCTGCGACTGCTGCCCGGGCCGGGCCGACGTTGGGCGCTGCCGCTGAGTAGATCCACTGCGGTCCGATCGCGGTGAACAGGGCGATGCCGATGGCGAGTGCCCAGGTCCGAAGATCACCCGGGATCGACTCGTCCCATGTCTGGTTGGCCATGAGGGGAAGCAGTCCGATCGTGGAACCGAAGGCGATCGGA
>Ga0181563_10000861_pt1 | contig 29635 bp, 28 predicted proteins | sample 011ome_25_FD_133759 | JGI IMG/M metagenome (GOLD analysis project Ga0181563, IMG submission 133759) | Coastal salt marsh microbial communities from the Groves Creek Marsh, Skidaway Island, Georgia - 011512CT metaG (megahit assembly) | ecosystem: Environmental > Aquatic > Marine > Intertidal...
AGCCTCCTTCCGTTTTTCCAAACTTTGTTCCGTCAGCTTTGGTGATCAAAGGTACTGTGAGCGCAAAAGCACTCCCTCCATCCATTCGGCGAATCAACTCGGTACCAGTGACAATATTACCCCACTGGTCAGATCCACCTAGTTGGATACTGCAGTTTTTATTTTTCCAAAGGTAATAGAAATCATACCCTTGGATTAATTGGTAACTAAACTCAGTGAAAGATAATCCATTTCCATCCTCTAGACGTCTTTTTACCGAATCTTTGGACATCATGTAGTTGACAGTGATGTGTTTTCCTACTTCACGAATAAAATCCAAAAAAGTGAATTGAGACATCCAATCGTAATTGTTGACTAAAGAAGCTTTATTGGGTTGTTGACCAGAAAAATCAAGGAATTTGGCAAGTTGTTTTTGAATACACGCTACATTGTGGTCTAAGGTGAGCTTATCCAATAGGTTTCGTTCTGCTGACTTAAAAGAAGGGTCTCCAATCATGCCTGTAGCACCTCCGACGAGGGCTACTGGTTGATGACCAGCACGTTGGAAATGCAATAGGGTCATCACTCCAACCAAGTGACCGATATGTAAAGAGTCCGCGGTGGGATCAAAACCCAAGTAGGCAGAGGCCATCCCTTTAGAAAGGTGCTCTTCTAAATCTGGAGTCATGTCTTGGAGCATTCCTCTCCATCTCAGTTCTTGAATAAATGAATTCATGGTTGGGGGTTGGGTATGAGACTACAAATATAAAGGCTTGGAAGTAGGAAGGAAATTATTGGTACAATTCCCATGTAGAAGAATAGTTCTTTTCCTTCAGCTGAATCTCACTTAGTGATACGGTTAAATTGAACGGGGTACTTGAGAATTGGATTTGGACTGAAAAACAAAAGAGGTGCTTCTTTTCAGAAACACCTCTTTTGGAGCCAATCTGGTTAGGCTGTTCTTAGCTTGATGATTCCTGTAGCATGTAAAAGCTTGACAATGGGGTAGGTTGGGTCAAACTCGTACCATTTCACAGCAAAATTTGGTCGATTTGGAAGCTTGTGATGATTGTTTTGAAACAATTCTCCCAGCATCAATACATCCAGTAACAATGAATTTTTGGATTGGTCGTTGTTGTCAAAGTTGGCATAGCCGTACTTGTGTCCACTCCAATTGACTATGGCTCCATGGACAGGTCCCATCAAAAAATGGATAGGGAGTAGAAAATACATCCACCAATGCGTACCGGCAAAATCAAAATAGGAAATACAAGCCACATAAATGGCAACGTATAAGAGTCCCCAAGCTATGCGAACGGTCATGTTGTCGGCAAAACGATCGAATGAATTCCAATCTGGAATATCCTTTGAAAAACGGTCTTCAGGCTTAAGTTTAAAACTGAAATAATCGTTGTAAATATTTTTTGTTTTCCACATCATGGAAAACAAATTTTCAGTGTGATGCGGGCTATGCGGATCTTGTGGAGTATCGGAATAGGCATGGTGCATGCGGTGCAAAATGGCATAAGCTCGAGGAGAGAGGTAAGAACTTCCTTGCCACATCCACGTAAAGAAATAAAAAAATTTTTCCCAGTATTTGTTCATCACGAACATCTGATGGGCTGCGTATCGATGTAAAAAAAAGCTTTGGCAGAAAAGTGAGAAATACCAATGCAAAAGGAAGAAGATAATTATAATCACTAGGCTATTAGTTAAATGATAAACAAAGATAGGGTAAGGGGCCAATTAATTAGAAAATTTCCACCAATGGTTTTTTGTAAGTGAACTGGATTATTGTCGGGATTCCATACGTAGCACACGAAATAATTTTATTCTAAAACCTGATTTTTATTGCTGTGATTCTTGAAATAAAGACCTATTCTAGTTTCTCTAAGGAAGTTAGGTTGAATTGGCATTCAAACTCTGGTTACCCATTCTAAAATATGCTTTTAAATTTCCATTTTTTTGTTTTACAAAAATTTGAGGGCCAATAGTGGGGTGAACTTCAACCAATAAAACCATTTTTTCTTCTTCTTGATCCTTTTCTGGATTGATTTTGATACCATGAAATTCCAATGAAACCTTGGGAACACAAAAATTATCATTAGCAGCAGCTACCATGTAGCGCTCTTCCTCAGGATCAATACCTATGATTTTTCGTTGGTCAGAAACCCCAATTACTACAGTTCCTCCTTTTGAATTGGCAAAGGCAGAAAGGGTTTTTGCAATTTTTTCTTGAGAACTAATTTGTTGCTTAAATTCAAGTTGCTCACTCTCCTCTTTTAGGAGCAATTGATTCACAAATCCTTGATCTAATTTTTTTGGAAACATTTTTACCCAATTATTTCTTTAACAAGTGGAATTCATCCATATTAGTCTAAGGACTTTACTAAAACTTGTATTCTCTAAATCTATTACCGATGAGATTTGCCAACCCAGGATTTGACCTAGAAACTATTGCACAGCTTAAGGCTGAATTGAAGAATTCCCAAGTACCTTTCAAAATAATCCATGATGAAGAGAATTCAGAAGAATTTGTAAATTTTTATTTCATTGGGAAGTATGAAGGAAAAGAGGTTATTTATGATACTGCATTATACACACTCAGGTTGCACCATGCGAGTGAGGTATATGAATTAGCCGAACACGAAGCCGCAAAGAAATTCCCAAACTTTAAAGCCATCAATTACGAAGAAGATGAGGATGGAAATATGAAGCCATTGACTCCTGAAGAGGAAGAAATTGGTTGGTTTATTACGGAGCTGATCATGGAAATGGAAGAGGAGGAAATTGTAAAGGTTCAAGAATTTATTGATCTAGATACGAATCATGATTATGGCGTTGGGTTAGATGCTTCTTTAAATGTAGAGCATATTAATGAAGAAGTGATTTTCAAATTTATCCAAGAATTCAACGACGACACCTTGGTTTTAGATGATACCTTATACTCATTTATGACTGAAGATGAGGATTTTGATGACGAAGATTAAATTATAGCTTTAACTATTCGTGGGTGTTGGTAGCAAAACCAATGCTTTTTTTATGCTCAAAATTGCACTGGCTCCAATTTTTGCACACCCTTTGCCTGAAGGGCATCGATTCCCAATGGAAAAGTATAGTTTGCTACCTGAGCAACTTCTTTTTGAGGGTACGGTATCGGATGCTAACTTTTTCATGCCTCAGGACTTGTCAGAAGAGTGGGTATTGACGACTCATGAGTCTTTGTATTTAGAGAGGCTCAAAAACTTGGAATTATCAAAATCAGAAATTCGTGCTATCGGTTTTCCATTGAGTAAAGCCCTCATTGAGCGAGAACTATGCATAGCAGCAGGTTCAGTACAAGCCGCTTGTTATGCCAAAGAGTTTGGTATTGGAATGAATATAGCAGGCGGAACCCATCACGCATTTTTTAATCGAGGAGAAGGATTTTGCATTTTAAATGATTTGGCGATCACGGCAAATTATTTGTTACTCAATAAATTAGCGAAGAAAATTCTAATTATTGATCTTGATGTGCATCAAGGGAATGGTACTGCAGCACTTTTTCAAGATAATTCCTCGGTGATTACGTTTAGCATGCATGGTGAAAAGAACTATCCTCACCGAAAGGAAAGATCAGATTTAGATATTGGTTTAGCTGATGGTACAGATGACCAGACTTACCTGACTTGTCTTGATAGAAATTTGAAAATGCTTTTTGAAGAGGGTCAACCAGATTTTATCCTGTATCAAAGTGGAGTGGATGTGTTGGCTTCAGACCAATTGGGACGGCTCTCCTTAACATTAAATGGGGTTCAAGCTCGAGATCAATTAGTACTTGGTACTGCCAAATCTCAGGGCATCCCCATCATGTGCTGTATGGGAGGTGGCTATTCAAAAAGAATAAAAGACATTATTGAAGGCCATGCGCAGGTATTTCGTTTAGCTCAATCTTTATTTTTTTAGGCACTTAACTGAATTTAACGAATGAAAAAAAACTCCGATTCTTAGAAAATGAATACTTTATCTATATTTGCGACCTATCAACACAAATATTATTCAAGTGAAAAAAGCTATTACCCATTTCGTAGTTCTTGCTCTTGTAGCACTAGTGACTTTTTCCTGTGGAAATAAGTCAGAATCGACAGGCACTGATTCTTCTTCCATGGAAGGGGCTGCTGCTGTGGATCTTAAAATTGCCTATGTGCACACTGATTCGGTCATAAACAAATACGATTTTTTCAAAAAGAAGTCTGAAGAAATTACTGAAAAAGGAAAAAAATTGGATTTGGATTTACAAGCTAGAGCCAAGGGTTTTGAACAAGAAGTAGCGTTGTTTCAACAAACTGGAGGAAGTATGACCCAAAATCAGATTCGTGCCAAGCAAGATGAATTGATGCAAAAAGAACAAAACTTACTCAGCTACAGAAATAACTTGATGCAAGAATTGTCAGGAGACGAATCCAGCCTATTGAATGAGGTTTATGAGCAAGTTCAAGAGTATATGACAGAATATGCGAAGGAAAATGGCATTGATCTTATACTTAGTTACACGCGGGGAGGAGCTATTTGGTATGGAACAGATGCTATTGATGTAACTAACTCGGTAGTGACAGGATTGAACAAGAAATACAATGCAAATCCAGGAGCAGCAGACACGAAAGCCACAGCTGCAGACTCTACTGCTAAAAAATAGAAGTCAAAACAACTTATTTTTAAAAACCCAGACATTCTCTGGGTTTTTTTGTGGGTAAAAAAGGGTAATTTTGCGTTGCATTAGAAAAATTGATTCAAATGAAAATTACTGAGTTTTTAAAACACAATTACCGACACTTCAATGCAGCGGCATTAATTGATGCAGCAGAAGGGTACAAAACGCACCTGAATGAAGGCGGGAAAATGATGGTTACTCTTGCCGGTGCGATGTCAACTGCCGAAATGGGAATTTCTTTGGCGGAAATGATTCGGCAAGATAAAATTCAAATTATTTCCTGTACAGGTGCCAATTTGGAGGAAGATGTGTTTAATCTAGTGGCTCATGACTACTACGAACGTGTGCCAAATTACAGAGAACTCACTCCTGAGCAAGAGCAAGGTTTACTAGAGCGTCACATGAATCGGGTGACAGATACCTGTATCCCAGAAATGGAAGCGATGCGAAGAATTGAAAATGTAATTCTTGAGGAATGGGTAAAGGCTGATCAAAGTGGTGAATCCTATTTTCCACATGAATTTTTTTACAAAATATTGCTGTCAGGCAAGTTGGACGCTTCATTTCAGATTGATCCAAAAAACAGTTGGTTATTGGAAGCAGCCAAGAAAAACCTTCCAATCATTGTTCCAGGATGGGAAGATTCCACTTTAGGTAACATGTTTGCAGGTCACGTCATTTCTGGTGATGTAAAAAACGTCCATACGGTTCGAACAGGTATCGAATACATGATGTTTTTAGCTGAATGGTACACCGTCAATGCTTCCGAAGAAAGTACTGTTGGTTTCTTTCAAATTGGGGGGGGGATTGCAGGCGACTTTCCGATTTGTGTTGTGCCAATGCTACACCAAGATTTACAACGAACCAACGTACCCCTTTGGGGATATTTCTGCCAGATTTCTGATTCTACAACTTCCTATGGCTCTTATTCTGGGGCTGTACCAAACGAAAAGATTACCTGGGGTAAATTGGGAATGAATACTCCCAAGTTCATTGTAGAATCCGATGCTACTATAGTAGCTCCGTTGATTTTTGCAATTGTATTGGATCAGTAATCAGTCCTTAGTAAATCAAAAAAGCAAGCCTTGAAAGAAGCTTGCTTTTTTGATTTACACCTAACTTAACTAACTGGATTTAATCGTTACAAATTGGTTTTAAGTTAGTTACAGGGTATATCCGGGTCTATAGGTTCTTGATACAAACTGATTTGCAGGCTCAAAATTTGTGATTTTCATATTCGGTCCATCCCAAAGCAATTTGATTCCACGGCCAGGGTATTCCACTTGATTTGCATTTCCCTTTCCAGGAACTTGTAAATCGTAGCTGCGGATGGCAAGATTACCCATCAATACGGATTCTGTTAGTGGTCCAGCAATAGAAAAAGGTGAGCTGAGCTGCTTAAATTCAGTGGAACCGAAACCTGCAATACAAGCATTTACCCAATTGTCGTAGTGCCCTCGATCACCTCCAGGAACTCGATAGAGAGATTCTTTCACCTGGATGTCTTTAGTTTTTGAAGTAGGTAAAAGGAGGGGATTCGCACCATAGGTGGAACACATCATTTTTCCTTTTGTTCCCTCAATAATGACTCCATTTCCTCCGTCTCCCATTTGCTCGTTGGCTCCCAATTCCTCTGGTCGTGTAGGTTGTATTCCTCCATCCATCCAATGAAATTCAAGATCTTCTTTACCAGGGCGGTCAAATCGAAGGGTAATGTGGGAAGAAGGTGGGCAACTTTCGGGAAAATGCCCCCGTTGGAATTCGCCAACATACACAGACCCTACCGAACATTCTGCAGATTTTGGATATCCCAATCCTAAGACCCGAAATGGGGGTTCCATGATGTGACAGGCCATATCTCCTAATGCACCTGTTCCGTAATCCCACCAGCCTCTCCAATTAAACGGCACTAAATTGCCAACGTAATCTCTATAAGGAGCAGTTCCAAGCCATAGGTCCCAATCCAAATCAATAGGAGGGGTAACAGGAGTGTTTGGCCAAGGAATCCCTTGGGGCCAAACAGGTCGGTTAGTCCAAGACCAAACCTTTGTAGCCTCTCCAATGAGTCCAGCTTCGTACCATTCTACCATCTTCCGTACCCCATCTCCTGATGAACCTTGGTTACCCATCTGTGTCACTACTTTGTATTTCTCAGCTGCTTCAGTCAGCATTCTAGCCTCATAAATGTCGTGGGATAAGGGCTTTTGAACATACACGTGCTTCCCCATTCTCATGGCCATCATGGCTTGCACTGCATGCATGTGATCAGGTGTTGAAACCGTAATTGCATCAATATTTTTTTCCTCCTTTTCAAGCATTACTCTGTAATCTTTATAATAGGAGGCTTTTGAGTGATCTTTTCTTCCATTTGCTGCTCGGGTATCGTCTACATCACAGAGGGCAATAATGTCTACTTTTCCACTTTTATGCACGCCTGTGAGGTCCCCGTATCCCATTCCTCCGATTCCAATAGATGCAACACGAAGTCGATCACTTGGAGCTAAATAACCTGGACCACCTAAGACATGCCTTGGCACAAGGGTTATTCCTGCCACTGCAAGTACAGATCCTTTGATAAAGTTTCTTCTTGAGTTTTTTTCGTTCTTTAAATTTTTTCTTTTCATAAGAAGGTGAGGGTTGACTAAATGTTCTTGGAAAGCATTACTAAATACTTGAAAATGCTTCTAGAATCAAAGTTTTTTGTTTGGATACTCAACTAATTGAGTTTTTAAAGTTCCGAACCGAAGCGCAATATTGATTATTTTTACCCTTCAAAAATCAAATTCTTACTATTTTAACCTAAGTTTGATTAAAATCCCTAGCATGAAAAAGTTACTCTGGACCTCATTATTATCTGTTCTCTTTATTCTTTCATCCTGCCATAAGCCTTTACAGCTTTCTGAACAAGGGCTGATTCCATTGCCTATAAGCATCGAAAATGGGAAAGGGCTTTTTGAATTAAATGCCGAGTCTGGGATAAAATTGATCGGATCAAGTGATCAAATGACATTGCTTGGGGAATCCCTTGCATCACGCCTACGTCCGGCGACGGGCTTTGATCTACCGGTATCCAAAGATCAAGGAAATATTGTATTAGAATTGGGTCAATCTGGCAATCTAGAAGCGTATGAACTACTGATTTCCGACAAAGAAATCCGTATTACATCAGCAGGAGAGGCTGGCCTTTTTTATGGTATTCAATCCCTCATTCAACTTTTTCCTGCAGAGATTGAGCATGTAACTGTTCAAAAAGTAGCCTGGGTTATTCCACAAGGGAAAATACTAGATTCCCCAGAATTTGCTTACAGAGGTTCCATGCTGGATGTCGCTCGGCATTTTCTTCCAAAGGAAGATATCCTTTTCTATCTTGATCAAATGGCAAGTTTAAAGATGAATTACCTACATCTTCATCTTTCAGACGATCAGGGTTGGCGAATAGAAATAAAATCTTGGCCTCAGCTTACCGAAATCGGCGGGAGTACAGAAGTTGGAGGAGGTAAAGGAGGCTTTTATACGCAAGAAGATTATCAGGAAATAGTGGCTTATGCTGGAGATAGGTTTATTACGATTGTTCCTGAAATAGACATGCCTGGCCATACCAATTCGGCTCTAGCCGCTTATGCTGAATTAAATCCCGGGGTGAACTTACCCATAGGACAAGGATTGGATGCGCTAAATAAAAGTCCTTTGGATTACCAATTGCCATTAAGGGCTCCACAGGCTTCTCAATTGTATACCGGTATTGAAGTGGGATGGAGTACCTTTGCGCCTCAATTAGAACTCACCTATGCATTTGTGGATAGTGTGGTAAGGGAACTTTCCTTGCTTTCGCCAGGTCCCTATTTTCATATTGGTGGCGATGAGTCTCATGTTACTGAAAAGGAGGATTACATTTATTTTGTAGAACGAGTTCAGGACATTGTTTCAAAGTATGGCAAAACTAGCATTGGATGGGATGAAATAGCAACTGCAAAGCTGTTGCCTGGGAATGTAGCTCAATTTTGGGCGAAGGAAGAAAATGCTTTGCTAGCCCAAACTCAGGGGAATAAGGTTTTATTGTCGCCTGCCAAGAAAACCTATTTGGATATGCAATACGATAGTCTCTCTAGAATTGGGTTGCATTGGGCGGCTTACATTGACCTAGATTCGGCGTATTTATGGGACCCCAGTACGTATGTCCAAGGGCTATCAAAGGAAGATATTTTGGGTGTAGAAGCTCCGCTTTGGTCGGAGACAGTTACCAATCGCGATGATATGAATTACCTAGCCTTCCCAAGGCTAGCAGCATTGGCTGAGGTAGCTTGGAGCCCCAAAGAAATCAGGAATTGGGAAAGCTTTTCCTCTAGAATACCTTTTCAGGGCGTTCGATGGAACATTCAAGGAATTAATTTTTATAAATCCCCAACCATTGATTGGGAGCAAAAAAAAAAAGCCGGCCTTGAAACCTTAATTATTTCTTTTAGTAATTGGATTTGGGGACCTCCAATATTGATTTTATTGTTGGGCGGAGGTGCTTTCTTTTTTATTCACTCTGGTTTTGTTCCTTTTACCAAAATGGGACATGCCATTGCCTTACTTCGAGGAAAATACCAAGATGATTTGGCTCCTGGGCAAATATCCTCTAAACAGGCGCTGATGTCAGCCATTGCTTCCACCGTTGGCCTAGGGAATATCTCAGGAGTAGCCATTGCACTAAATATGGGGGGGCCTGGGGCCATTTTTTGGATGTGGGTGGCTGCATTTATGGGAATGGCTACTAAGTACTATACGTGTAGTTTGGCCATTATGTACCGAGGAAAAGATTCTGCTGGGGTAATTCAAGGTGGACCTATGTACGTCATTGATCAGGGAATGGGAAAAAAATGGAAGTTTCTTTCTTATATTTTTTCTATTGCAGGGGTGATTGGATTGTTAGCTATTTTCCAAGCCAATCAATTGACTGCTGTAATTCAAGCAGTGGTTTTGGAGCCGGATACGGCAGAAGCAGCCTCCAGAAATAGCTGGATCATTGGAGTAGTGATGATGGTATTAACGGCAGTGGTGATATTGGGAGGAATCCAACGGATTGCTGCAGTGGCTTCAAAAATGGTCCCAGTCATGGTTGCTATTTACTTTGTGACCATTCTTCTCATCGTTTTTCAGTATGTAGAAAATATTCCAGCCATGCTGCAGCTAATTGTAGTGGATGCTTTTACAGGAAATGCAGTTTTGGGTGGTGCTATTGGCTCCGTAATAATTATTGGCGCACGGAGAGCGGCATTTTCAAATGAAGCAGGGATTGGTACAGCTCCAATGGTACATGGACAATCAAAAACCAAGGAGCCTATTCGTGAAGGACTAATTGCGATGCTAGGCCCATTTATTGATACCATAGTCGTATGTACGCTTACTGCTTTGGCTATTTTACTCACAGGAGTCTGGGAAACCACTGAAAATGATGGGGTAAAACTTACATTGGCTGCTTTTGAACTTGGAATCCCTGGTGTGGGAAAATATTTATTGATGCTCTCTGTCTTGGTATTTGCACTTTCTACCATGTTTACCTATTCGTATTATGGGAACAAATGTGCGAATTACATATTTGGAGCCGATAAGGCAAACTATTACAATTACTTTTACTTGATTACTATAGTAGTAGGCGCAGTAGCATCTTTAGATGTAGTGGTGAGTTTAGTGGATGGAATGTATGCCGTGATGGCATTCCCAAATATGATTGCTGCCTTGTATCTTGCACCAAAAGTAAAAGCAGCTGCAAAGGATTATTTTGCAAGAATGAAGGAATTATGAAATTCTTGATTGCACCCAATGCATTCAAAGGAACGTTAACTGCTCTTGAAGCTTCGAGGTATATTCAGGAGCAATTGGAAACAACCTATCCAAAAGCTGAATTTAAAGTACAGCCCCTTGCAGATGGAGGAGATGGAACTTGTGATTTATTGTGTGCTTCCTTGGGAATCCCAAGTATTAAGTGTCTATCGTTGAATGCAATTGGGCATCCAATGGAAGGATATTTTGGCTGGGAAGAGTCCAAAAAGGTGGCCTACTTGGATGTTTCCACGTGTTCTGGATTGGCTAACCTAGAGGTTGAGGAAAGAAACACGAGCTGGACTTCTACTTATGGTACTGGAATATTGATTCAAGAAGCCCTTAAGCAGGGAGCCAATCAAATAGTTTTAGGATTGGGTGGATCAGCAACCATTGATTTGGGAGCGGGTATTCTCCAGGCTTTAGGCTTTTTGTTTTTGGATGCCCATGGGAGGGAACTTCCTGCATTTTGTCCTGATTTTTTGGCGGCATGTAAGCATATTCAACGGCCATTGAAACTGCCTAATCTTTCATTCACCTTCCTTTGCGATGTTAAAAATCCATTTTTTGGTCCCAAGGGTGCTGTTCAAATTTTTGGCCCTCAAAAAGGGCTCCGCCTAGATGATATGGAAAAAACTGAAAAAATCACAGCTGATTTTTTCAATCTTTTAGTGAAAAAATCTCTTCCTGAGCATTGGAAAGATTTACCTGGATTTGGTGCTGCGGGTGGTATAGCCATGGGATTAGACTTCTTTTTTCCTTGTCAAATTGAATTTGGTTCTTCCTATTTTTTTGAGAAAGTAAATCTCCAAGATAAAGTAGGATGGGCCGATTGGATAATCACTGGAGAAGGGCAATACGATAGCCAGAGTGAGGAGGGGAAAGCTTGTTATGAATTAAAAAATCTCGCTCAAAAGCTGGGTAAAAAAATAGGGTTGATTGCCTCTAGTCATGGAGATTTAACTTCTGAATTTGATGTGTTCTTGGAATTACCTTCTTTAAATTTTTCAGATCCAACTTACAAAAATAAAGCCCAAGATCAATTTCAGGGGCTTTTGAAGGAGGCAATTTTAAAAGGACTCTTCGACTGATTACACACGAATGTAATCACCTTTCCAATTCTTTACTTGTTGTTTTATTTCTTTGGAGGTTAATTTATCAGCAATTGCCCGGTCCATCAAGCCTAGGAGCTCTTCGTCGCTTGCAAATCGTAAACCTATAATTTGCCCCAACTTCAATTGCCGCTCCTTTTCATCAAAACTTGTTCCCGTGAGGTGGTAGTATCGAATTCTCATTTCGTTGAGAATTATTCGATTTTGAAGTTTGAGTGCGTATAGGCGAGCAAGTAAGGGCAATAAAAACAAAACAAATGCTCCAATAAAAAGATAAGCTCCTTCTAGGGCCACTTCTCGAGAAGAAAAATCCATTTTGCCTACAGTCCATCCAAGAAATAGCAAGGTCAGTGGAGAGATGACAAAATGGTGGAAAGCATAATAACGGGTGTGGTTTTCGTAGCGTTGGGTTTTCATAGGTGTAGATAAAAAAAGGAGGCTGAAGCCTCCTTTATATGAATTCATTAATGTTCATTTTTCTTTTTCTTAGCAAAAGTATATCGTGCATCTACTGCAGATATTCCTGCACCAAGTCCAATTAGGATGCAAACAATGAACAAGAACAATTGAGCTCCAGTCATGAGTGGAGAACTAAAGATGTCTAGTAAAATCATTTTGATTTTTTCTTTGTGAATGTGGCGTAAAGATAGGACAGAGGCAGCTTAATTACAAGAAAATTAATAGCAACCCAGGTTTGTTAATCCAGATCGTCGTCGAACTCTACTTCCTCATCAAAGTCATCAAAATTGTCCTCTTCTTCGTTTTCGTTGAAATCAATGATGGTGTCATCTAAAAACTCACCATCGTCTTCAAGGTCGTATCCATCCTCGAAATCATCTTCAAATTCATCCTCTTCTTCAAAAGAGTCCATTTCTTCGAAATCTTCTTCAAAATCCTCCATAGCTTAGTTTAAAAGGGTTTTTATGATTCAATGATACGAAATAAACCAAAAAATTAATTACACCAATACAAGGGGGTTTAATTTTTTTTCAATTTTTGATACCTGCAAGGAGGGATGGCTATCAATCCACTTTTCTCTCAATAAGTTAGCCCATACTTGCAGGTAAAAAATTACATCTTCTCTTGAATTTTTATTTAATAATTCTCTTCGGTCTTTTTCCATTCTGATAAGAATCTCTGGATCAGAAAGCCGTTCTAAGTGCGCCAAATCTGCTATAGAAAGTCCCTTCTCTAGCATTTTTGTTACGATAAGATCAATTGGATAACCGCTCGTTGGGCAATAATCAATTAGTTGCTCGTTCCAGTCCCCATGGCGCTGCATGGCATAGTTATGAATCTCAGCTTTTGAAAATGGAGTAAGCTCTTGTGCTAAGTTGCCACAATTACAAGCCCCCATATGCCCCCACTGGTAGATCGCACCTTGCTGCAATTTGGATGCAGTACGTTCTAATGCTGCAATTAATTCTGGATTTGCTTGTGCCATTTGTTGTTTTTTGGTTTAACCCGATTTTTACGTGATGGTTTATATTTTTTTACAATTTCGAACTAGGATTACTAATCTAATTATTCTGATTAATCAAAATAACTCAAATAGCTTAAAGTCTAGTTGAAATTTTAAGGACACTTGTCGAAAAACACCTATAAACCCATAGAATAACCAAATATCTTTTAACCATTTTTTTGTTATTGGTTACCAAGTGGATAACTATCCTGACCAATTTCAATTGGTTTAGATTCGTTATGAAAATTTTTCTTTGCCACGCAATAAATCGAAAAACAAGATGAAATCTGACGCTAAACTGTAAAATGGGTAGGTGAAAGTTGCTGGCTTATTTTTTTCAAAAAAGAAATGTCCAATCCATGCAAATCCGTATCCAATTACTGGAATAGCGATGAGCCAACTATATTTTGCCCAAAGTAATGCTGTGATTAGTACCACTAATACTAATCCTGTTCCTGTAAAATGGAGTAGTCTAGAGGTTGGGTTTTGATGTTCGGTCAAATAATAAGGATAGAATTCCTTTAGAGAGGTATATTTCTTTTCCATGGTCAATTATTTTGGGATAAATTAACTTGTATAAATTTGTCGGCTGTCCTTTCCAATGTTTTTAAGGCAATTCTTGATTTATTTTTAGAAGTGGTTACTTCGGTGACACCCGTAATCGTCATCAGGTACTTATCTTGATCGGGATCGATCACATCCAAAATTACTTGTAATAATTCATAATTTGTTCGTATCACTGGTGAACGTACGTTTCGCATCATGGGATTGAATGACCAAGGATCGTACATGCGCATGCCCCAAAAAGGATAAGGATTCATGGTATTCACTCGTTCCCGCTGCCTCAAATCTTCATTGGAATAATAGCGGATGACCAAATCTGGTTGTTTGGCATCGTACACTAGCCCAGCACCCACTAATTGTGTTATTAGCGCTTCTTGCACTTGTTGGTCTAATAGCTGTTCTTTAAAACCAAGAATGTCCAATTCTTTATTGACTAGTACAAAACGTGTATATTTTTTTTGAAAAGGGACCTCTTTGTTTTCAACAAATATTTCTACCGAATTGCATGAAACTAGCAGGCCTACGAAAAGCAAAAAATAGGTCAGATTAAATTTTTTATTCATTTAATAAGATGTTTTCATTCCATTAACGGCCTTGGGTGAAGTTAATTCATCTTTTCTTGAAAAAAAATAGGAGGAATCTTACCGCGAGGTTTTTGACAACCAGTAAGAATGTTATTTTTGAAAAAATGTACTGATGAGTAGACCTGATTTTGACGATATTTATATGGAGCTGGCGGTAAATCTAGCCAAACGCTCTCATTGTATAAAAAAGCATGTAGGTGCGGTATTGACCAAAGATACGCGGATTATTTCCATTGGATACAATGGTCCTCCAGCTGGCACACATAACTGTGATGTGGAATTCCCTGGTACTGGCTGTGCTCGTGATTCAAAAGGTAGTTGTTCCTTGGCTTTGCATGCCGAACAAAATGCAATCTTATATGCAGTAAAAAATAATACATCCGTAGAAGGATCTACCCTGTATGTTACATTATCTCCCTGCCTTGCTTGTGCTCGAATTATTTTTTCTATGGGTATTGCCAAAGTAGTCTACCTATATTCCTATGCTGAATACAAGGGAATTGGCTCGGATGAGGGGGTAGACTTTTTGGTGAAATTTGGTGTTCATGTACAACGCTATGGCAAATCGTTGGAAGTAAGCGACAGCCTGATTTAAATAAAATTGACCTCTGGGTGCAAATGAATCCCAAACTTTTCAGCTACAGCAGCTTGAATTTGTTGGGACAAAGCTTTAATTTCTTCCCCAGTTCCATCTCCATAGTTGACCAACACCAAAGCTTGTTTGCCATGCACACCGACGTCTCCTATGCGTTTGCCTTTCCAACCTGCTTGCTCAATTAGCCATCCTGCGGCTACCTTAACTCCCTCATTACTGGGATAGCCAGGAATGTTGGGATAGGCAGATTTTAGTTTTTCAAACTGAATTGTGGAGATGGTTGGGTTTTTGAAAAATGAACCTGCGTTCCCAATTACCTTTGGATCTGGGAGTTTGGATTGTCGAATCTGAATAACCGCATCACTGATAGCTCGAATGCTAGGCTGATTTATCCCGTTAGCGGCTAATACCTCTCGAATAGCCCCATATTCCAAATGATAACTTGGAGTCTTAGACAGGCGAAACGTGACTGAGGTAATGACGTATTGGTCTTTGAGGGTTTGTTTGAATACGCTTTCTCGGTACCCAAACTTGCAGGCCTCGGAGTCAAAGGAATGCATTTCTAAGGTTTCCCGATGCATCGCTTGTAAACTGTCAAACACATCTTTGATTTCTACTCCATAGGCTCCGATATTCTGCATGGGGGAAGCACCTACCGTTCCTGGAATTAGAGATAGGTTTTCAAGTCCAGCCCACTCTTGAGCGATACTGAATTGAACCAAATCATGCCATATCTCGCCTGCACCTACCTTTACAAAGAGTTGATCCCCCTCTTCTTTGATCAAAGATATTCCCTTAAGTTCAAGCTTTAGTACTAGCCCTTTTACATCTTTAGTCAAAAGAATATTACTCCCACCACCAAGGATAAATACTGGCCATAGATTTTTCTTTGCAAGTTTTAATGCTTCTTTAAGTTCGTCCAATGAGGAAATTATAGTAAAAAATTCGGCCTTTTTATCAATTCCAAAGGTGGTGAAAGGTTTCAAAGAAATGTTTTCTTGTATCTTCATGTGCCAAAGGTATTCTGCGAAGTAAAGAAGTTTTTGCTCCATTGTGAAATGGTTTTGAAGAAGGAATGATTCAATTATGAAAGAATTAATTATTCAGGGGATAAAAATTAAAGCAGGTGAAAAGGCCAATATTGAAATTCCAATTGCCAAGCTCCCTACGCATACCCTGATTGATTTACCTGTTTTTATCCGATCTTCCTTCCAAGAGGGGCCCGTTGTATTAATAAGTGGGGGAGTGCATGGGGATGAAATAAATGGGATTGCGACAGCAAAGAAGCTTTTGGAAGCCTTCGATGAGGAGCTCGATCTAATTCGGGGAGCAGTCATCGTTATTCCCTTGGTCAATATTTATGGTTTCCTTTCCAATAGCCGTACTTTTCCTGATGGCCGTGACTTAAATAGAAGTTTTCCTGGAAGTAAAAAAGGTTCCTTGGCTTCTCGTATTGCCTATATCCTTAGTGAAGAAATCATGCCACTTGTAGATTTTGGAATTGATTTTCATACGGGTGGAAGGATGATTTCAAACCACCCTCAAATTCGTGTGGATTTCAAAGATAAGGTAGGGGTAGAACTTGCAAAGGCCTTTGGAACTCACTATGTAGTACATTCCAAGCATATCGACAAATCCTTTCGTAAGACTGCTTATAAGAGCAAAAAACACGTCATGGTCTATGAAGGAGGGGAATCTATGCGCTTGGATACCTATGCTATTGAAGAAGGAATTACGGGGACAAAGCGCCTTTTGCATCATCTCCAAATGATCCAATCACCTCAGGTGGCTCAAAATACCTTGGTTTTAAAGAATAGCACTTGGATTCGTGCCAAAGCCTCTGGGATATTTTCTTGCGCTGTTCGACTAGGAGATTTTGTTCGGAAAGGAGAAATTCTAGCCCATATTTCAGATCCTTATGGGCAAGTAGTTGTCCCTATCAAGGCCTCCATTTCTGGCCATTTGATCGGAATAAATAACAATCCTGTGGTCAATGTAGGCGACGCGCTTCTTCATGTTGGCGAAGAGTAACCGAATGACAGGTTCACGCAAATGAAGGTATTACTTGGCCTTTTTATACTTCACTGAAGTAGGTCTTCAAACCTGCTAGTTTTTCAATAAGTGTTTGTTCTACACCTCTGTAATCACTTGTATTTGCGATACTTGTGTTTACTGAGAAATAGTACTTAATTTTTGGCTCTGTGCCAGAGGGGCGTGCCGAAATTTTGCTGCCATCTGCGAGGTAAAATTGCATCACATTGGATTTGTCGAGGTTCAATAATTCTACTTTTTGAGTTTTAGGATAGTGAATACTTGCGTTTTTCACATCGTAAATTTTCTCTACAGTAGATCCATTCATCTCTAATGGTGGATTTGTTCGGTATTGATTCATCAATTGTTGAATCTGTTCAGCACCATCTTTTCCTTTTTTAGTGATGGAAATTAGGGCTTCTTTATAAAATCCAAACTGTTGGTAAATTTCAGCCAAAACCTCGAACACATTCTTGCCCTGATTTTTGTAATAGGCGACTGCTTCAGCCACGAGTGCACAGGCGCTTACCCCATCTTTGTCTCGAACAAAGTCACCTACCAAGAATCCAAAAGATTCTTCCCCACCGGCAAGGAAGGTTTCCTTACCTTCCTTTTGTAGAATGACCGAGGCAATATTTTTAAATCCTGTAAGAACATTGTAACAAGGCACTCCAAATCCTTCTGCAATTTTATTGATTAGTTCGGTAGTGACGATGGTATTAACGATAAAGTCATTCTCTGTCAACAGCCCCAATTCTTTTTTGCGTGAAAGGAGGTAGTAGACTAGGAGGGTACCTGTTTGATTTCCATTGAGCAATTCGTACTCACCCTGCTCATTGGGTACTACTGCTGCATAGCGATCCCCATCTGGATCACAGGCCAGTACCAAGGCCGCCCCTACTTTTTTTCCCAATGTGATGGCCATGGTAAGTGCTTCAGGCTCCTCTGGATTGGGATAGATGACAGTAGGGAAATTTCCATCTGGCTCTGCTTGTTCTTGTACTATTTGGATGGTTTCAAATCCAAATGCTTTAAGCGCTGCTGGAACCATCTTTCCTGAGGCCCCGTGAATAGGCGAAAATACAATTGGCATGGCTTTTTGAGCCTGAATTGCCTCTTTCGAAAGGCTCAATTCTTTTACCTTTGCTAGGTAAATCGAATCAAATTCCTCTTCAATGTAATGAAGAAGTTGATCCTGCTTGTTCCAGTTGACTTGCTCAAAAGAAGTAATTTTTTGAACTTCTTTGATGATGTTTGTGTCATGTGGGGCTACCACTTGTGCACCATCCTCCCAATAAGCCTTGTAGCCATTGTATTCCTTTGGATTATGTGATGCGGTGATCATAACACCAGATTTACATCCAAAGTGCCGCACCGCAAAGGATAGCATGGGGGTAGGACGCATGTCTCTAAAATACATTACTTCGATTCCATTTGCTGTAAATACATCTGCTGTAGTTTTTGCAAATAGCGTATTATTAATCCTACTATCGTGGGTAATTGCTACTTTGATTTTTTCTTTTGGGAAGCAGGCAACTAAATAATTTGCCAAACCTTGGGTGGCCATGGCTACCGTGTAAACATTCATTCGGTTGGTACCTACTCCCATCAGTCCACGTAAACCACCCGTACCAAACTCTAAATCTTGGTAAAACGAATCTATCAATTCAGAAGGATTGGTTTCAATCAGATTTCGGATTTTATCCTTGCTATTCTCATCAATTGAACTGTTTAACCAGCTGATAGCCTTGTTTAAAATTGAAGAATCAATTGCGCTCATGTTTTTAAAAAAGTTTTAGTAGAATAAAGTTAGGAAAAATGTCAGGACTTGCCATTACCCAAAGTCCCTTTCCAGAAGGATTTTATTTGTGGGTGTTCGTAATTCTGTGCTTTTGCCAACGCCAAATAGTTTCGAACAAGTTTTTTTCTTAGTAGCTGTTTAAATTTAATTGAAGTAACTATTCTTGAGAATTTTCATTTAACCCTAAACTTATCCAAGCCATTAGCAATAAAGAAATCGCCCAGGATCCGTACTCTGGATGAAAGCAACAAAGGAAAATCAGCAAATAGTAGGGTGGCGCTAGTGCCGCTCCAATTAAAAACTTCCAAGTTCCCGTAAACACTTCATCCTCTATTTTTGGTGCAATACCATATAACCAAATCCAGTACAAAGGGAGGTGAAAAATTTTCATCAATTTATTACCCAAAGAGCCGACGGATTTCACTTTGTTTAGGACAGGCTTGCCAGCCAGAAAGTGATCAACCTCCTGCTTATTGCTGACATCCACATGATTTGCCAGTAAATTGGATAAAGTTTCTGGATAGTTTTCGTCAGGAATATCGACAACCAAGGATTTCAATGCCTTTTCTACTTCCTTTGTCAGTTTGAGGGCTTGGGCCGGATCAGGGTTGACCGGAATGGTTTTTCCAATAGAGATTCGCGCAAGACCAGCAGATTTTTTATGCGTGCTGTACTGAATTCCAATGGGTAAAATTAGGGGTTGAATTTCTGGAGACTGCGCTAATGCTCCATAAGCCATTCGTGTAAATCCTTTGCTAAGGGGTCTAATATTTCGAACTAAACTATGGTTGCCTTCGGCAAAAATTAGAACCGAACCCTTACTTCTTAAAATCTCTTCTGTTTTTTGAAAGGTCTTTTGGTTTTTAGGAATCGTAGAAAAACCATCGATTACTCGATATACTGGAAGCATTTGAATGAGATTCAAAAAATAAGTAATCACCGGATTCAAAAATACAGCAGCCCTAGTTAGGAAGTACGGTTGGATGGGAAGTTGAGTACCTATTAATAAAGGATCTAATAAGGCATTTTGATGGTTTGCTACTAAAATTAAAGGTTGATTTTTTGGAACGTTCTCAAGTCCTTCCACCAGGATTCGTTTGTAATAAACGTTCAAAGCTATTTTAATTAAAAACCGAAGCGAGGTGTAAAGAAATATTCTCATAGGTACTTTTTCCAAATACTGGATAGAATTATTCCAGAGATGAGGTGCCAAATTCCCCACCATGCGGTAATTAATGCCATACCCCCTATGCCAGCAAAGAAACTAAAGATTAGAACCAATCCGAGTCCTGAATTTTGAATACCTGTTTCGATTGTAATGCTCTTCACATCTTTTGGGGGCAATCCCGCTAGTTTGGCAGTGACGAATCCACCACTCAAAGCTACCGCATTGTGTACCATTACCCAAAGGAAGATGGCGCCGATATAGGTCTTAAAATAGTCGTAGTTTGCAAAAAGAGCGAAAAAAACTAAGGCACCAAAAATCACCAGACTGAGGGGTTTGATTACTATTGCTAGTTTCTTGGCTATTTCAGGAAACTTGGAAGTTGTCGCTATTCCAAGTATTAAGGGGATGCCTAAGATGAGTCCAATGGTCAGAAAGACCTCCATTGTGTTTAGTCGAACTTCTTGAAGGAGTAGGGCAGTAGGTTCATATGTACTTCCCCAAAAGGAAAAGTTAAGTGGGGTAAAGAAGATGGCTGTAACACTGGAAAAAGCGGTTAAACTAACCGAAAGTGCCACATTTCCTTTAGCTAGGTTGGTTAAGAAATTGGAAACATTTCCTCCGGGGCAGGAGGCTACCAAAAACATTCCTAGGGCAATACTAGGAGGGGGATTACTCACGGTAATCAAGGCATAGGTGAGTAATGGGAGGAAAATGAATTGTGAAAATATCCCAATAAAAAAACTCTTCGGATTTTGGATTAGGTATTTAAAATCTGCCCATTTTAACTCCAAGGCCACTCCATACATAATGATTGCAAGTGCAATATTTAGCCCTAGGAGTTTGTCTGGAGAAAAATTGAGTTGAACAGAATCTAGTGCATTGGGTGTAGCCATTGCCCTAAAATCAAGTTATTATCGGAAAATTCAAAATAGTTAATTGGGATGGACTTTTTTGCTCTACGAATGAGGTAATTTGTTGTTCTAACTATCCGCTCGGTTCCCAATAATCATACAAATTAATTCTCTTCTACTTTTCCAATTCCGCTCACTTCCTTTCGTACTAGGTTGGGGTTGCCGGTGTAACTTACCTTACCAATTCCATCAACCCTTAAGGAAAGGTTGCCTTCGCAATGAAGGGCTACTTTCCCAATCCCAGAACTCTTAATCTCCATATCTTGGACAATTAATTGTGAGGCGTCTAATTTTCCAATCCCATCGTTTGTTAAAAATGCTTTTGTGGCACTGCCTCTCAATTCGATATTACCAACCATATCAAAATCCGCATGAAGTAAAGCCGCATCAAGGTCTAGCACTAAATTTCCAACTCCATTTCCTAAGAGTTTCAATTCATTTACTTGGAATGTATTGCTAGTTTTCACATTCCCTACGCCTTCGTAATTTAACTCAGTAAGTTCTTTTAAATGGAGTGTTATCCGTAATTCATCGTCATTAAATAGGTTCAAATCCATCCCTTCCTCCATTTCAAGGGTTAACAAATCTCCTTGTTGGTCAATAATTAATTTATCTAATAAGGCTTGTTCACCCTCAACTTTAATTGATTCTTGATCAGATTGTATCAATGTGAGGTTAAATACACCATCCAAATGAAGTCGCGTTACACCAGAGATATTTTTTTGATCTTGTACAAAATTCCCTGTTCGGTAACTATTTCGCTCTGTGCACGAAAATGCAAGCGTAAAAAGAAAAATCGAAAGAAGTTTAACTAGATTATTCATAATTCAGATGGATTTGTAAAACTGAATTCAATAATTGGACCAAAATAAAACTCCCATTTACAGCAATTTACGAGTAATTGGAATGATAAATTGTTCGTAGGCGAACGATTTCCGTCCTTCTTGTTCACTTTTGAAAAGAATTTTAAGGAAATAAATTGTGTGTTTTCTATTAAAACTCCCAGCGTGTAAATAATCCGTAATTATCCCGAGCGGTTTTGTTAGGTCCATAAGCATCAAAATTTGCCCCTAAACCGAATCCCAAGGGTCCTTTTTTCAGCCCAGCGCGCAGGTAGAGAAAGCTTCTGTTATGAAATCCCTGCGCCATACCCTGGTTGTAGGTGAGTTGTAAACGACTGTAAAGAGACCATTTCTCCGTCAGAGCAGGTTTGTACTCGTAGAGCCCAAAAAACTTTAGATTCTGATCACTACTCAATTGGTAGGAAAGTACACTGATTGCTAGAATTTCATTGGAGGCTTTGCTGTGCGTAAGCCCAAGGGTTGTTGCAAAGCCAGCACTTGAATTGGCTTCAGCACCTGCTGCCAACGAAAGGCCAGAGTTCCCTAAAGCATAGTTTACTTGAAAGGGAATTACTATCGAATCCCCTAATTTTTTTCTTGTCCCGTAATTTTCAGAGAATACTGCAATTGCTAACACACTATACTTGCTTTGGGGTGTAAAATTCCGTTTAAACACCAATTGGAAATCAAGTCGTTCGTGGCCAACCATTAATTCAATCGGAGTAGGGGGAATTGGAGCTTGAGCTTGGACAATTGTGGTGCTAGTAAATAAAGCGATTAGAAAAAAAACTCCCAAAGAGCAGGATAAAAACGTACTATTCATAGTTTTGAATTTAGGGGGCGAAACAACCAAATTTCACTATACCTTCGACTAAATTTTAAAAGGAAGGTTTAGGCCTGAGGTTCTGAATAATACTTTTTTGATACGTTTTTTTAGAGAAAAACTTTAAAACAAGAAGATAGCTTAGTAAACTAGATAAAACTCCAAGGGCTGCTCCAGCCCAGATATCCATTAAAAAGTGTTGCATCAAATAAACTCTACTCATTCCAACTAAAAAGGCAATTCCCATCAATAACCAATGCACCTTCATTTTTTTTGGGAGTACTAAATATAAAAATGAGGCAAGCATAAAAGCAGTCGTGGTGTGTCCCGAAGGAAAACTTCCCCAATGGAGGAGTTCAATACCAGGTACTTTATAAAATGAGACGTCCTTTAAAAATTCTGCTGGCCTTGGCATTCCATCAAAGACCCATTTTTTACCAATATGGACCAGGATCAGGTGGATTAAGGAAGATAAAACAAAAAGGATCAAATAGCAGTACTTATAAAAAATAAGCAGGAGTAGTGGAATTACTAAGACTAATCCATCTCCAAGGAGGGTGGTATTCGAGAAAAAGACATCCAAAATTGGATGATGAAAATGATTTATTTCTAGTTCAATAGCGCCTTTATCATAAAATGGAAGTAGCGCAAGCCCAGAAAAAAGAATAACTAAAAAGTAAGTTAAAAGGATTGAAGCTTTATTCTTGTTCTTGATTGTCATTCCTAAAAGTTTCGGATGGGCTAACTAAAATTAATATTTAAAAGTTAAGGAGAAATTAAGTTTATACTTTGGATTAAAAAATCCACTTGAAAAGTAGAATCGTAATTAATCGAGTTCTCTTAGATCTACAGGAACCACTCGAGAAACACCTGCTTCAATCATGGTAATTCCGTAGATAATATCTGTACTAGCCATGGTTCGTTTGTTGTGCGTAACAATAATAAACTGACTTTCTGAGCTGAATTTTTGGATGATCTGATTGAATTTATCAATATTCGCATCGTCCAAAGGGGCATCTACTTCATCAAAAATACAAAATGGAGCAGGCTTCAAAAGGTAAATTGAAAATAACAGGGAAGTGGCAGTCAATGTCTTTTCTCCACCACTTAACTGATTGATAGTCAATGGACGCTTGCCCTTTGGCTTGGCCATAATTTCGATGGATGACTCTAGGGGATTATCAGGGTCAACCAAGGTCAAATCACAATCATCTTGTTCTGTGAATAAGGATCTGAATACGCGGATAAAATTTTCTTTTATCTTCTCAAAGGCATCCAAGAAAGTTTCTCTTGCGACTAGGTCAATTTCAGAAATCGTAGACAAGAGGGATTCTTTGGCTTTAATTAAATCTTCTTTTTGTGTGGAAATGAAGTCGTAACGAATCTTTATTTCATCATACGCTTCCATTGCCATGGGGTTGATAGGACCAATTTTATCTAATCGATCCTTTTGTTTTTTGACAAGCTCTTTTAAATCATTCTCAGTAAATTCCAAAAACTCTTCATCTAGGTTAGGGTTTTCAGCGATTAAAATTTCTAAATCCAAATCAAATTCAACATTCAACCTTTCCTTCATTCCTGCCATTTTAAGGCGTAATTCATTGACTTGGGATTGTAGTGCCAAAATTAATTCATCGTAACCTTCTTTAGTTTTTTGTAAACTTCGGATTTGAGAGTCGTAGGTATCAATCAATCCTCTTCCATCGTAATATGATTTTTCAGCTTCTGTAACTCCAAGCTCTATTTCTTCCTTTTCTGAATAGAGATCTAACAATTCTTCATCTTTTACCTCGTTGGTATCTAATAAGGATTTAATCTCTAAATCTAGTTGCTGGAGTTCCTGTTGTGACTTTTCTATCCTTTTCGTTGAACTCTCAAAAGCTGCCTGCTTGAATTCAATTTCTTGTTCAGCACTACTCACTCGATTTTGCTGCTGGATGTAAGTAATATTTTCTTGATTGAAAAGCTGAGATTTCTCAAAAAGGATCTTTGATGCATCTTCCAACTCCAATGAAAGGTGTTCTAATTGTTCATTTAATTCATCAAAGGCATGTTTTTCTACAACTAGTTTAGGCTCAATATTGCTTAAACTCTCTTCAATCGATATAATTCTTGCGGAAATGTCCTCTCGTTTGTTTGCGTTGGAGGAAAGTAATTCAGCAAGTTGTTCTTTTTTGGTGCGTACGGAAACAAATTCAGAAGTAAGTGCCTGCAACCTTTTTTGACTTTCTTCTAGGTCTTTTTTGAAAGTGAACTCCTTCATTTTAGATAAGTCGCTCAACTTTTGATCTAAGTTTGCACGGGAACTGCTTGCCTTTTTATGTAAGTCTTTTATTTCTTTCTCTAATTTTTCAAGATTCTTAGCTCTTCCTATTCGTTTTCCTTCAAACAAGCCCACAGATCCACCTGCCAGCGAAAATTTCTTTTTGATATATTTGCCTGATTCTGAAAGAAATACACCTTCTTTTTGGATTGGAAAATCCTGGAATTCCCCTTGAATTAAATAGACATTATCCAAAATAAAGTTAATAAGCCTACTGTATTTCAGATCAAATTCGATGATTTCAGTAGCTGCCCGAGCATTTGGAAAGAGCTGTGTTTGGCTGGGGGAAAAATGTTCAAAATGATCTAAAATGAAAAAATTCGCTTTTCCTTTTGCTGAATCACTTAAGAGTTGGATTGCTGAAATTGCCTCGGCTTCCGTGTCTACTACATAATAATTTAAGTAATTTTCGAGGTAATTTTCAATGGTTACCCGGTATTTTTCATCGGTAGTAAGCAAATCGGATAGGAGTGGGAAATCCTTTCCCCAACTAGGATTCTTTTTAAGAAACTTGATAGCTTCGGGAAATCCTTCCAAGTTTTCAACCAAGGATTTGGTTAAGTTGAATTCATTGGTTTTTGAATCCAATTTCCGGGAGACTTGAGTAAGCTCTTCTCGAATCAACTCGACAATTCGGGTAGTCTCTTCGATTTTTATATTTTGATCTTCCTGTTTACTATGTAGAATATCAAATTCATTTTGTGCTTCATCCAATTGGTCTTTTACTAGTGCTAGCTTTTGTTCAAAGGAGAATAAGTTTGCCTCCTGTGAGCTATCATCTGTGGATGTCCTGTCCAGGTCTTGTTTCAGGGTTGTAAGTTGAATTTGTTTAATTTCAACTTCTTTACCTATCTGATATACATGTTCCTTTACTTTTTCAACGTGTAATCCTAACTTTTTATGCTGTTCTTGTTTGGCAGAAGCGACCGTTTTTTGAAGGTCATAGGCTTCCCTTAGCTGAGTAACCCAGGCTTCTTTTTCTAATAAAATTTTTTCTGCAGATTCCTTTTCTTGTTCCAGTGATCGTATCGCAAAAGCTGCTCGTTCGTTAGATTTACGATCTTGCTCGATTTGTTCACGAAGGATTTGGGAACGATCTTCTAAAAACCGAAGTCGTTCATTTTTAATTTTTTTGTCTGATTCAAAAGTTCGGATTTTGTTGACTTGTTCATTTAGTGTTTTTTGTCTTGCAGCCAACAATTTTTCTTTTCCAATTAAGTCCGATTTGCAGGAACTCAATTGTGCTTCCAAAGATGTTATTTTAGCTTGAATGCTAATTTTTTGGTCAGATTCCTGCTGTATTTTTTTATGTGCATCTACCAGTGCCAATTGCAATTGTTCCAAGGACTTTTTGGCCAAATTGATACTTGCCACTCGATAATCTGCCTTTATTTCAAAATATTTGGCGGCTTGTTTGGCTTGTTTTTCTAGAGACTTAAGGTTTTTATCAATTTCAAAAAGTAAGTCTTCTACCCGTGATAAATCTGCATCGGTATCTTCTAATTTCCGTAAGGTTTCTCGCTTTCTTGTTTTAAACTTTGAGATTCCAGCAGCTTCTTCAAAAAGCTCACGACGAGAATTGTTTTTATCATTCAATAACTCATCGATCATTTTAAGTTCAATGATCGCGTAAGAATTTGAATTGATTCCAGTATCTAAGAAGAGGTTGGTTATGTCCTTTAATCGGCAGACGACCCCATTGATTTGATACTCACTATCACCACTCCGGTAATACCTACGTGTGATGGTCACATGCGTGTATTCGGTGGGAAGGAGATTCTTGGTGTTTTCAAAAGTGAGGGAAACCTCTGCTAAGTTAGTTGGCTTCCTGTTTTTTGTACCGTTAAAAATTACGTTCTCCATCTTGTCAGAGCGGAGCATTCGTGATTTTTGTTCTCCTAATACCCAACGGATAGCATCTACCACATTGGATTTGCCACATCCATTTGGACCGACAACCCCTGTAATACCCTTATCAAAGTGGATGACCATTTTGTCTCCAAAACTTTTGAATCCTTTGATTTCCAGCTTACTAAGTAGCATCGGTGTTTTTTAGTGAAAATAAAAGGTTAAAATAGGTTTAATCTTAGAATTTGGCAATAAATGAGGGGAATAACCTAAGTAAGTTTAGAATCAGAGGTTTTCAATTTTTTTGATTCAATGGTTAAACTTCTTTTTTTAAAGTTTTTAGAGTACCTTAACTCCATGGAGTTAGGACAGATTCTGTATGCTGTGGCCATAGTGGCCTATTTTATTTACAAGGCTACTGCCAAAAAGAAAGGAACAATACTACCTGAAGAGGGAGACGAGACACCTGAATCCCCTCAAAAGGGCCTAACCTTTGAAGACTTACTTCGGGAGATTCGTGAAAGTCAAACACCAAAAGCAGAGCAAGTACCCCCACAAAAAACTGAGCCTGCAGTAGATCAACGTTCATTTACTAAACAACCTTCCAAGTCGAAAGAAAAAGTGCCACCAATTCTTGAAGAAGTGGTGGCAGAAGGACAAGATTACGAAGATGTCGGGAGATCTTACCGCGAAAAATTAAATCGAACTAGTTTGGAAGGCCTTTCTTCTAGTATTCCCAAACGAGTATTTCTGGAAACCAATGAAAAGAGGATTAACCCTTATGCGACTTTTTTGAAAAATCCAAAGTCCTTTAGAGATGCGGTGATTGTTAGTGAAATTCTACGAACAAAACATTTTTAGCGAGCCGCAAACTTTTTCAATTCGAATTGGTTGATAATTTGAGATTTACATAGATCACAACCTCGTTTTCTTTGAAAAAACAACCACCTTTACAGTCGGGAAGTCTTTCAGAATCTAGGAGACAATTTTTAGAGAAAGCTGGCTTTGCTGCAGTTATAGGTACTTTTGGAATCTCTTTTTTTACCTCTTGTGTGAGTACTGAAGAACCAGATGATGCGACTCCACCGCCAAATACAAGCAGCAACGATGGCATTACTATTTCTGACAATACGGTTCAAATCAACTTATCTATTCAAACAAAACTAGCATCCCCTGGTGGCTGGTTGTTAGTGGGTTCGACTAAAACTTTGGTAGCCAATTTGGATGGTTCTTTTGTGGCGATGACCTCGGTATGTACACACTCCGGCTGTTTTGATAGTTGGTCATTTACCAATAACCGATTTACTTGTACCTGTCACAACTCCATTTTTACTACTGCTGGACAGGTTCTCCAAGGCCCTGCTACCCAACCCTTGCAAGTATATACTACCTCCGTTTCTGGTACTACGCTCACGATCAAAAAGTAAAAAATATACTTCTTAGCTTTCTTTCAAACCAACTTTATTTTTAAAATTTTAGTAATTACTGGCAGGATTAATTTTTCTATAAATTTGACAATTGGTGTCAAAAATTAGTTTATAAATTTTGATAATGGTAAATTTGGACAGTAATCGTCAAAAATTCCATGGCCAAATCAAGCCCTATTGAGCAGCAAAAAATTTTACGGGTATTCAAACTAATAAACTTGTTGCAAAGTACAATTGGTAAACCCGTGCATCGCCTTGCTGAATTATTACAAACTGACGAACGCACTATTTACAGGTATTTTAAACTTTTAGAAGCGCTTGGATTTGTAGTTGTCAAGGAGTTTAGTAAGTACAAAATCCAAGAAAGACCGGAATACTTTGCCAATCCCAGTGCAAGTACTTCATTTTCTGCTGAAGAGAATCAATGGTTAAGTACGCTATTAGAGAGCCAAGGGAAAGGAAATGCGCTAAAAGATTCGGTGGTTCAAAAACTCAACCTACATTCCGAGGTACAGCTTAGTACGGAAGTCCTATTTAAAGCAAATCTTGGTCGCTTGGTAGACTTAATTGCTCAAGGAATCACAACAAAGAAGCAAGTTTGGATCAAAGAATATTATTCATTACGAAGTGATACGGTATCTAATCGCTTGGTTGAGCCGGTTGGATTTACCTCAGATTACGAACACATTCATGCCTTTGAACTGGATAGTCAGACCATGAAGATGTTTAAATTAGAGCGAATGGGGGAGGTGGTCATCGCTACTGAAAATTGGAAGTTTGAATCAGCACATGAACTTCCAGAACAGGCCCTTTTTGGATTTACAGGGAAAGGAAAATTTCATATCAAACTCAAGCTTAGCAAAAAAGCCTATCAGTTGATGGTAGAAGAGTACCCGACTGCCCGTCCATTTATCCAGATTAAGAATCGAAATCACTTTTATTTTGAAGGGGAAATTCCACATTTACCGGGATTAGCTCGATTTATTCTTAGCCTTCCTGGAGAAGTCAAGGTAGAAGAAGGCAATGAGCTCAAATCCTACCTAGCAGAGCAAATCCAAAAAGGATTTTATTAACCTAAATTCAAAAAAAACTAAGCTTGATGTTCTTCTCGGAGTAGGTCATTGATGGTTTTTACAGGATTGAAGGTCACCAATGGAACTTCAACGAAAAGGGTATTCCAATCCGCCATTGCTCCATTCCACAAACCAGGAAGCTCCAATGCTTTCAATACCTTTCCATTTTTTGATTTTTCCGTAATAAACCCTGTATTCATGTTGCGAAACTGAAGCAAATCAAATGGTTTACCTTGAAAATCTCGTGTTGCACAAACTAAATCCACAGGATTGAAATGAGTGGACCCTTTAAAATACTGTTTAGATTCTGGGTTATCCAAATCAATTTGTGCAGTCTCTAGAATTTGTAATGATTGTGTGCCGTCCTCTTCCTGCACCCAAAAAGGCCCACCTCCCGGTTCACCTGTATTCTTGACCATTCCACACACTCGAATAGGACGATTGAGTTTGGCTTGAAAAAAAGCTGCTTGTTCGGATAAGCTAGCATTTTGGATATGATCAGGAAGTACGCCTCCCAAATCAGAGATATAGACTTCTTGTGCTTTTCTTACCGATTTTGAAGATACTTCCTCTAGTGCTTTCAAAGCTTCGAATACG